>Ga0308164_10003111_pt1 | contig 15446 bp, 15 predicted proteins | sample PhyTR2_FD_201031 | JGI IMG/M metagenome (GOLD analysis project Ga0308164, IMG submission 201031) | Phyllosphere microbial communities from UC Gill Tract Community Farm, Albany, California, United States - DLSLT.R2 | ecosystem: Host-associated > Plants > Phyllosphere > Unclassified | place: USA... | reverse complement strand
TCCGGGCGGCGGCGCGCAACCTCGGCTGGCTGCTCGCCAGTCGCAGCGTGCTGGCGATCCTGTCGCTGTTCTATCTCGGCTTTGCGACGCGCACGCTGGGCGTGGTCGATTTCGGCCGGTTCGCGCTGATCTCGGGGGCCGCGCAGGCGCTTGCCACCTTCGTCGGCTTCCAGACGTGGCAGATCATCGTCCAGTACGGCGTCGAGCCGATCCAGCACGGCGACACGCCCAGGCTCGCGCGGTTGCTCCGATTGTCGGCGATCCTCGACATGTGCAGCGCACTGGTCGGCGCCGCGCTGACCGTGGCGATCCTGTTCGCGTGGAGCGACGGGTTCGGCATCCCGCCCGACCTGATGCGCGACACGCTGATGTTCGCGGTGGTGCAGCTGATCACGATCCGCTCAACCCCGCTCGGCATCCTGCGGCTGCGCGACAAATTCTCGTTGTCGGCGGTGGCGGACAGCATGACGCCGATTATGCGCTTCGTCGGCGCGGGCGCGGCGATGATCTTCGAACCGACGATCCGCGGCTTCATGCTCGCCTGGGCGGTCGCCGAGATCGTCACTGCCGCGACCTATTGGATCATGGTCGCGAAAAGCGGTGACCTGCGCCTGCTCGCGAGCGGCCGGGGCAGTTGGCAGCAGGTGCGCGACGAAAATCCCGGCATCGTTCGCTTCTCGCTGAGCACCAACGCGAGCGCGACATTGGGCCTGTCGAGCAAGCAGATCCCGCTGCTGCTGGTTGGTGCGTCGATCGGCCCGGCGGCGGCGGGTGCGTTCCGGCTGGCGACTCAGCTGGCGCAGGCGCTGGCGAAACTGTCGCAGATGCTGTCGCGCGCCGCCTTCCCCGAGATCGTCCGCGCGGTGCGCACTGCCGAGCCGTCGCGTCTGCGCCGCATCCTGATCCGGACGATGCTGGCCAGCACGGCGGCTGCGCTCGTCATCCTCGCCATCGTCGCGCTGGTCGGCGAACCGATCCTGAAGGTCGTCGGCGGCAAGTCGTTCGTCGGCGCGTACCCGGTGCTGTTGTGGCTCGCCGCCGCCGGGTGCTTCGACCTCGCCACCGTCAGCCTCGACACGGTGATGACCGCGCTGCACCGCGCCGGCACGGTGTTCGCGATTCGCGCGGTCGGGGTGTTGTTGCTGTTCGTCACCGCGTTCGCGCTGATGCCGACCTATGATTCGACCGGAGTCGCAGCCGCGGTCGCGGTCGGTTCGGTCGCGGTGGCGATCCTGCTCGGATTCGCCGCCGCGCGGATGACGCGTACGCCCTCCGGGCCGCAGGTGATCGACGGAGCGTAGCGCGCGAACGACGAACGCCCCGTTCGCGTCGCAAATGTCATCTGTGCGCCGCGCTCCGGCCATCTTTTCCGCGCTTAAGTCCCGTCATGAAGACTGTGGTTTCCCTTAGCCTGGGCGCGGCGGCGCTGCTGATGCCCGTCTCGGCGCAGGCTGCCGAGGCGTGCGAAGGTACGCCCGGCGGCGGCAACGCCAAGCTGATCGTCGAGGCGACGGCGATGCACAACGCCGTCGGCGAGGTCGCGTTCACCGTCTATCCCGATGACAAGAAACGGTTTTTGGCGAAGGGCGGCAAGCTGGTACGGGCGCGCGTGGCGGCAAGCAGCCCAAGGGCGTGCTTCTGGCTGAAGCCCGGTCACTATGCGGTCGCGCAATATCATGACGAGAATAGCGACCATGATTTCAACCGGACGCTGTTCGCGCCGAAAGAGGGATTCGGCTTTTCCAACGATGCGCCGACCTCGATCGGGTTGCCGTCTTTCGACGCGGCGCGCACGGCCTTGGCCCCATCCGGGACCGTCGTGCGTATGAAAATGCGGTATCGCCGGTGATCCCAAATCCGCTGGTTGCAGCGGAACGGAAATCTTCCTGACACAAATTTGTAGCGGTTATGTACCGCGACGGGTATCTTATATCGTGGCCGATGCTGTTTCGAACTTCCATGCCTTTGGCGGGCACCCTCTTTCGCCACCGGCGCCGCCGGCGTGGCTGCCCGAAGGCATGTTCGATCCGTCGGCATCCGAGCGGTACGGCGTGAGCCCGCGCGACGCGGCGGCGAAGATCCGTACCGGCATCATCTGCAACCCGAAAAGCCACCGCAACCGCAGCAGCGTCGAGGCGACCAAGCCGTTCCTGTCGGGCACCGTGCTGGCCGTGACCCCGCGCACCCAGGCCGAACTCGCCGAAGTGCTGACCGATTTCGCGCGCCACGGCATCGAGTTGCTGGTGATCGACGGCGGCGACGGCACGATCCGCGACGTGATGACCGCCGCCGCGCGCGTGTGGACCGGTGCAGCCCCCCGCGTGGCGATCGTGCCCTCGGGCAAGACCAACGCGCTCGCGCTCGATCTCGGCATCCCCGATAGCTGGACGCTCGACCAGGCGCTGACCGCCGCGCGCGCCGGCAACGTCAAGATCCGCAGCCCGATCGAGGTCGTCCGCAAGGATACCGGTGCGCGGCTGCACGGCTTCCTGCTGGGGGCAGGCGCGTTCGTCGACGCGACCGCGCTGGCGCAGCGCACGCACCGCGCCGGTGCCTTCAACGGCGTCGCGGTCGGTCTCGCGCTGTGCTGGGCGATCCTCCAGACCCTCTTCGGGGGCGCGAACAGTTCGTGGCGCGCGGGCAACCGGATGCGGATCCGGTTCGAATCGCGCGGCGACGAAGGCGTTCATGCCGCGGGTCGGAATACGGACAGCGATCGCGCTCGCTATATCCTTCTAGCCTCGACACTGAAGCGGATGCCGATCGGGATTCGTCCGTTCGGCGTGCCCCGCGCCGGACTGAAAACCTTGCTGGTCGATGCTCCGCCGCGCTGGCTCGCCGCTGCGACCCCGCTGATCGTTGCCGGATCGCCGGCCGCGTGGCTCGATCGTGCAGGATATCACCGGATCGATTCGCCGAGCTTCGACCTGTCGATGGACTCGGGCTTCATCCTCGACGGCGAGGTCTATTCGGGCGGCGACCTGACCATTCGCGAGGCACGCGCGCTGCGTTTCGTCGTCCCGTGATCACGTTGGGCGACGTCGTCCGCCGCCAGTTGCACGTCCCCACCATCGCCGCCGTCCGGGACGTCGCGACGATACTTGCGGGGGATGCGCCCGAGACCGCGGCGGTACTGTTCTACGGTTCCAACCTGCGCACCGGCGAGACCGAGGGTGTGCTGGACTTCTACGTGCTGACCGCCGGCCCGCCCGAGCGGGGCCTGTGGCCGACCGTCAGCTACCGCGAGTTCGACCTGCACGGCGAGACGTTGCGCGCGAAGATCGCGACGATGCGGCTGGCGACGTTCGCCAAGGCGGCAGCCGCGCAGACGCTCGACACGACGATCTGGACGCGTTTCGTCCAGCCTTCCGCGCTCGTTTGGGTGCGCGATCCGGCAACCGCGAACCGGGTAGCCGTGGCGATCGGCGATGCGGCGAAGTCCGCCGCGCGCTTTGCCGCCGCGCTCGGCCCCGAAACGGGTACCGCCGACGATTATTGGCGGGCGCTGTTCCGCCAGACCTATGCCGCCGAACTCCGCGTCGAGCGCAAGGGTCGCGAGGGCCAGATCCTTGGCTTTGATCCGGGTCGCTACGCCGAACTCCTGCCGCTCGCCTGGACCGCCGACGGGATCGCCTATCGCGACGAAGCCGGCATGCTGAAGCCTGACCTGTCGCCAGCGCGTCGAAACGTGTTGCTGCGCGCGTGGGGCCGTCGCCGTCGTGCGGGCAAGCCGCTCAACGTTGCGCGACTGGTCCGCGCGGCGTTCACCTTCGAAGGTGCCGCGCGCTACGGCGTGTGGAAGGTCGAGCGGCATACCGGCGTCGCGGTGCCGCTGACTCCGTGGCGTGAAAAGCATCCGATCCTGGCCGCGCCGGGCGTGTTCTGGCGAGTCTGGCGGGCGCGTGCGCACACCGGGCCGAAGACGGTATGAGCGCGGATGTTCGCGGCTTCAATGCGCTGATCCTCGCGGGCTCGCGCGGCGGCGTCGATCCGGTCGCGGCCTATGCGGGCGTCTCGCACAAGGCGCTGATCGTGCTCGACGGCGAGACGTTGCTGGCCCGCGTCGCGCAGGCGTTGCGAGAGGCGGGCGCGCACACGATCGCGGTATCGGTCTCCGACGACGCGGTCCGCGCCGCAGCAAATGCGCTCGGCCTCATCGTGCTCGACGCGGCATCCGGTCCCAGCCGCAGCGTCCGCGACGGCATCGAAGCGCTCGGCGCGCCCTTATTGGTCACGACCGCCGATCACGCGCTGTTGCAACCCGAATGGGTCACGCGCTTCCTCGCCGACGTCCCCGCACAGGCGGATGTCGGTGCCCTGCTCGCACGCCAGGACGTCATCGAGGCCGCTGCGCCGGGCACGCGCCGCACCTATCTGCGCTTTGCCGACGGCGCGTGGTCGGGGTGCAACCTGTTCTACTTCGCAACGCCGCGCTCGGTCGCCGCACTCGATCTCTGGGCGCAGGTCGAGGCGGATCGCAAGCGGCCATGGCGGATCGTTCGGCGGCTCGGGATCGGCACGCTGATTCGGTATCTGTCGGGTCGCCTGACGCTGGTCGCGGCGATCGCGCATCTCGGTCGCCTCGCCGGCCTTGACGCAGCCGCTATCGCCAGCCCGTTCGGCCTGGCCGCGGTCGACGTCGACAAGCCCGCCGATCTCGACCTGGTCCGGACGCTCGTCGACAAGGCTTGAGCGGCCGACCGCCTGCGCCAATTCCGCGAAGAAATAACTCGGCCTGCCGTTCGCCCCTGTTTCCGAAGGCCGGGTTGGTGCAAAGCGCCGCGCATGCAAACGCTCGCGCCCCAACCCGCCCCATCCGCCATCACGATGACCTCGATCGGCATCTATGGTAGCGCAGGACGCATGGGCCGCGCGATCGTCGAGGCGATCGAAGCGGCCGGCGCATCGCTCGCCGGCGGCGTCGATGCGCGCGAGGACCCGAACCCGCTCGCCCGGACCGCCGACGTGCTGGTCGATTTCTCGACGCCCTCCGCAGTCGAGGCGCATCTCGCCGCCGCGCGCGCCGCTGGTACCGCTATCGTGATCGGTACGACCGGCCTGTCGCCGCAGCACCAGTCGATGATCGACGACGCGGCCAAGGACATCGCGATCCTCCAGACCGGCAACACCTCGCTCGGTGTCACGTTGCTTGGCATTCTCGTCCGCGAGGCGGCCGCGCGTCTCGGGTCCGACTGGGACGTCGAGATCGTCGAGATGCACCACAAGCACAAGGTCGACGCGCCATCGGGCACCGCGCTGCTGCTCGGCGACGCCGCCGCCAAGGGCCGCGGCACGACGCTCGCCGAACTCCGCGTCGACAGCCGCGCGGGGCTCGTCGGCGCGCGCACCGAAGGGACGATCGGCTTTGCGTCCCTGCGCGGCGGATCGGTGATCGGCGACCACAGCGTGATCTTCGCCGGCGAAGGCGAGCGGATCGAACTCAACCACCGCGGCGACGATCGCTCGATCTTCGCGCGCGGTGCGGTGCGCGCGGCGATCTGGCTCGCGGGGCAGCCCGCCGGACGCTACCGGATGGGCGACGTGCTCGGGCTGTAAGGGCGTGAAGAAGGCCGACGTCATCGAGTTCTATGCGCGTCTGGCGGAAGCCGATCCGCACCCCGAGACCGAGCTGGAATTCGTCAATCCGTACACGCTGGTCGTCGCGGTCGCCTTGTCTGCGCAGGCGACCGACGTCGGCGTCAACAAGGCGACGCGCGCGCTGTTCCGCGAGGTCGACACGCCCGAGAAGATGGTCGCGCTCGGGCTCGACGACCTGAAGCGCCACATCAAGACGATCGGGCTCTACAACACCAAGGCGAAGAACGTCATCGCGCTCTCGCAGATGCTGATCGACGACTATGGCGGCGAGGTGCCCAACGACCGCGCCGCGCTCGAACGCCTCCCCGGCGTCGGGCGCAAGACCGCGAATGTGGTCCTCAACGTCGCGTTCGGTGCGGAGACGTTCGCGGTCGACACGCATATTTTCCGCGTCGGCAACCGTACCGGCCTCGCCCGCGGCAAGACCCCGCTCGCGGTCGAACTGAAGCTCGACAAGGCGACCCCACAACCGTTCCGCCTGCACGCGCATCACTGGCTGATCCTGCACGGCCGCTATGTCTGCAAGGCGCGGACGCCCGAATGCTGGCGCTGCATCGTCAGCGATCTGTGCGCGTACAAACCCAAGACCCCGCCGCCGAAGGGTAGATCGCTCGCGAGTCCGGCGCTGGAGCCGGACATCGATCCGGCAACCGGCGAGGCCTGATCGCGAAAACGTCTGGCGCACCCCGGTTTGCTTTGCTAGGCGGACCGTCCGGCACCCGTAGCTCAGCTGGATAGAGCGCTGCCCTCCGAAGGCAGAGGCCACTGGTTCGAATCCAGTCGGGTGCACCAAACTTCAATTTTAGGTTAGCCAAAAGCCCTGTCGCTGCGATGTCGGCAGGCGTGCGCTGGTCGACTGCCGTGCTGTGTACCGCGCAACCTCGCTTTAGGTCGTATGCGCGGTCCACGCGTTGATCTCTCGGTTCAATCAACCGGTTTCTGTGGATCGTCGTGCAGCGGCTTTTCGGGACCTGCTAGCGGAGCTCCGTCTCGACGAAGATCGGGCCGACCGTGGGGGTCGGGAGGATCGGCTCTGCCAGACCCGGCGCTTGCGCTGGCACAGGTCGCCGGATCATGCGGTGGCCTAGGCGCACCATCGGCTCTTCGACGGCATGATACACGATTGCCGCGATGAGTATCGTCGCGCTCAGCACGACCGCGACGTAGCGTAATGCCGACCCCGGATCGCCCGCGATCAGGATCGTGCCGCACGCCAGGATCACCGGTCCGTGGAACAGGTAGACGGAATACGAGATGGTCCCGAACCACTTTGCCACACGCCGATATACCGAACGGCGGCCAACCGCGCGGCCGGTATCCGAGCCAGCGCCGACGACCCCCACGAACAGCAGTAGTGCACCAATATACCCTAAAGTCGGTGCCAGGTTGAAACCCGCGGCGCCGACCGGCGGGACCGTCATGAACTGGACGACCGGCACGATCGCCAGGAAGAGGCCGCAGAGAATCCCCGCCAGCCGCACCGCGATCGCGTTACGCTCGAGCATCGCCAGTCGCAGCATCGTTCCCAGCAACATCAGCCCCAAATTCAGCGGCAGGTCGGCGGGCAGCCGCTTGCCAACCAGATGCGACGCCAGTGCGAGCAACAGCGCTGCACCGAACAGCGCAACGACTCCTCCGGCCAAGACGAACGGCGCACGCAGCACCCCCCAGGCAACGAGGCAGGCCGCCAGCACGTAGAACGCCAGCTCCGTTGCGAGCGTCCAATAGGCGACGACGATATCGGGCTGACCGACATAATGCTGGACCATGGCCACATTGGCCACGATCGTCACAGCAGCGGGAGCGGGCGCGCCTGTCCCATGCAGCACCAGCAGCGCGACGCCCAGCGACAGCCAATAGGCGGGATACAGGCGAAATGCGCGGCTGATCGCGAAGCCGCGGACCGGACGATCGGTGCGAAAACTGAACGGGATGACGAACCCGCTGATCAGAAAGAACAGTGCGACGCCAAACCGCCCGAAGTGGAAGATGCCGTCGAACAGCAGCACGCCGGCCTGTTCGATCGGAAGGGGAAGCGCGTGCGTCGCTATGATGGTCTCGGCAAGGTGCTGAAACAGAACGAGCAACGCGGCAAATCCGCGCAACATATCAAGCGTTTCGATCCGGCCTGAGCGAGGAAGGCGCGAGCCGTCGAAGGGGATGCGCCCCATGCCAGCTGCTGTCATTGCTCCCCCGCTTCCAAGACACTTGTAAGCGGAGAAAGCTCTTCTTGGGAACTTGATATTTTACAATGTCCCCGTCACGGATCGATTAGTTAAGATTGCGCTACCATCTGTTTCATTTGGGGGTCTTTACGTACTAACAAGCCATCGCCGCTCGCGTGGTTCGCCTGAACCGACTTACGTGCCGCGTCGATATCGTCATATTTTGGGAAGACTTGGTAGATCGCTGCAACGTTGGCGAGTTGCACGACGAAGTCGCTGGCCTCGCGCTGGGAGCGCAGCGACGGGCCTGCCGCCCTGCGATGCCTGTCTGAGACGCTCTGGTTAGCGGCGCTTGAGCCGGACCAGCGCGGCATCGAGCGCGGAGAGGAAGCTCGACCGGTCGGTCTTCGAGAACGGTGCGGGGCCGCCGATGATATCGCCGCCCGCGCGCAGGTCGGCCATGATTGCGCGCGTCGCGATCGCACCGCCGATCGAGCTGGTGGTGAACGGCTTGCCGGTGTTGGCCAGCACGGTCGCGCCGGCTTTCACGCAGCGGTCGGCGAGCAGGATGTCGGCGGTGATCACGACCGACTTAGCATCGGCCTGTTCGGCGATCCAGTCGTCGGCGGCGTCGAACCCGTCGCTGACCACGACTCGCGAGATCAGCGGGTGGACGGGGATGCGGAAATGGCTGTTGGCGACGATCGTCACGGGGACTTCGTGGCGCCACGCGACCTTGTAGATCTCGTCTTTGACGGGGCATGCGTCGGCATCGACGAGGATGCGGATCGTGCTGGAAGATGCGTTCGTCATCGTACCCCTCCCAAACCGCCCCACCCACCCCGTCATCCTGACGAAAGTCAGGATCCAGGATCAAGCAGGGCGGTGTTCGTTACTCTGGATCCTGACTTTCGTCAGGATGACGGAGTTCTTGAGGGCGACGCGCCCTCCCCTAGCGGGAAGCACGCGCCGAGGTCCTCAGCTACGCTCGCGGTTACCACGATACGGCGGCTTCCGCGCAGGAGCCGGACCGCCACGCGGTGCCGCACGGTGCAGCGTCGAGCGGGGGCCGCTCGCGTTGCTGCGACCGCCGCCGCCGCCGTCATGCCGCGCACCGCTCTCGGGCGCGCCCTGCATCGCCTCGATCGCGACGCCGCTTTCTTCCTCGCCAGCCTGCGCCGTGCGCTGGATCGCCGCCGAGAACCGCGACGCTACGGCGCGTGGGATCTCGAACGCGGTCTCGTTCGGGCCGATGCGGATCGCACCGATTTCCGACTTGGTGATGTGCCCACGACGGCAGATCAGCGGCAGGATCCAGCGCGGATCGGCATTCTGGCGACGACCGATGTCCATCCGGAACCAGACGGTGTCCTCGAAGCCCGCGCGCGGACCCTGCGAACGCTCGTCCTGAGTCGGCTGCTTGCTCTGGTCGATCAGATCCTCGGCCTGCGGCATCGTCGCGCGGTGCATGTGCACCAGCGCCGCGGCGATGTCCTCCGGCGTCTTCTCGGCCATCAGGCGGACGGCGAGTGCGCGATCCTCCTCCTCGACCTCGACCGGCTGCAACAGCATGCCGATCAGCCGCTCGTGATCGTTCTTGCGGATGTCCTCCGCGGTCGGGGCGTTGACCCACTCCGCGTTGATCTTCGCACCACGGAGCATCATCTCGACGCGACGGCGACGCGGGAACGGCACGATCAGGACGGCGGTGCCCTTCTTGCCCGCACGACCGGTACGGCCCGAGCGATGCTGGAGCGTCTCGGCATCGCGCGGCAGCTCGACGTGCACGACCAGCGACAGCGTCGGCAGATCGATACCGCGAGCCGCAACGTCGGTCGCGACGCAGACACGCGCACGACGGTCACGCAGAGCCTGAAGCGCCGCGTTACGCTCGTTCTGCGAATGCTCGCCCGACAGCGCGACGGCGGCAAAGCCACGCTCGACCAGGCTCGCGTGCAGGTGACGCACATTGTCACGCGTGGCGCAAAACAGCATCGCCGTCTCCGCCTCGTGGAAGCGCAGCAGGTTGATCACCGCATGCTCGATCTCGGACGGCGAGACCGTGACGGCCTGGTACGAGATATCGCCATGACCGCGATCCTCACCGACAGTCGAAATCCGCAGCGCGTCCTTCTGGTAGCGCTTGGCAAGCGCGACGATCGGCCGCGGCATCGTCGCCGAGAACAGCAGCGTGCGGCGTGCTTCAGGCGACGCATCGAGGATCTGCTCGAGGTCCTCGCGGAAGCCCATGTCGAGCATCTCGTCGGCCTCGTCGAGCACGGCGACCTTGAGGGCCGACAGGTCGAGCGCGCCACGCTCGAGGTGATCGCGCAGTCGGCCCGGCGTGCCGACGACGATATGCGCGCCGTGTGCAAGCGAACGACGCTCCTTCGAAGCGTCCATCCCGCCGACGCAGGTGGAGATGCGCGCACCGGCCTTGGCATAGAGCCACATCAGCTCGCGGCTGACCTGAAGCGCGAGCTCGCGAGTCGGCGCGATGCACAGGACGAGCGGCTTGTGCGGCGCAGGCAGGCGCTGGACGCCGTCCTCGCCGGCTTCACCGAGCAGCTCGCCGGCCATCGCCAAGCCGAACGCGACGGTCTTGCCCGAGCCGGTCTGCGCCGACACGACGAGGTCGCGACCGATCGCATTGTCCTCAATCACATGAGCCTGGACGGGGGTGAGCGCGGTATAGCCGCGCGCTTCGAGCGCCTCGGAAAGAAGCGACGGAATATTTGTAAAAGGCATGTACGTCCTAATTGGTGGCCGGCTTACGCAACGGCAAGGCACTGGCGTGGTGGTCCCTACAGGACTTGACCCGCGGCCCACCCGCTCGCCCATGCCCATTGGAAGTTGTAGCCGCCGAGCCACCCTGTGACATCGACCGCTTCGCCGACTGCATACAGCATTGGTACGCGTTTGGCTTGCATTGTTTGCGATGACAGTTCCGCCGTGCTGATTCCGCCTGCGGTGACCTCGGCCTTGGCATAGCCTTCGGAGCCATTCGGCGTGAATTGCCAGTGACTTAGCGCGCGCTCGGCGTCCTGGAGCTTGCGGTCGGTGAGCGTGGAAATCTCGTTCGTCATGCCCAATCGCTCGCTCAAAGTCTCCGCGAGTCGGTCCGGAAGCGTGCTGCCGAGCAGTTTCCGCAGAGTCGCGCGCGGCGTGGTACGCTTGGCGGCGGGCAGCCAGCCGGACTCGCGATCGGGGAGAAAATCGATGCCGACGGGCTGGCCGTTGCGCCAATAGGACGAGACCTGAAGGATCGCGGGGCCGGACAGGCCTCGGTGCGTGAACAGCGCGGCCTCGCGGAATGCGGTCTTGCCAGCGGTGGCGACGACTTCGGCGGCGACGCCGGACAGTTCGCGGAACAGCGTCTCGTCGCCGCCTAGCGTCAGCGGTACGAGTGCGGGACGTGGCTCGACGACCTTCAACCCGAACTGCCGCGCAAGATCATAGGCGAACCCGGTCGCCCCCATCTTCGGGATCGATGGCCCTCCGGTGGCGATGACGAGCGCGGGTGCGGTGACAGTGCGGCCGTCGAGCGACACGCGGTATCGCCCGTCTGCGTGGTCGACTCCGGTAACCGCGCGGCCGAGCGACAGGTCGACGCGGCCCTTGTCGCATTCGTCGAGCAGCATCTCGACGATCTGTCTTGCCGAGCCGTCGCAGAAGAGTTGGCCGAGCGTCTTCTCGTGCCAGGCGATGCCGTAGGATTCGACGAGCGCGAGGAAATCCTGTGCGGTGTAGCGTCCTAGCGCGGACTTGGCGAAATGGGGGTTGGCCGAGATGTAGCGGTCGGCGGCGGTGTGGACGTTGGTGAAATTGCACCGCCCGCCGCCCGAGATAAGTATCTTCTTGCCCGCCTGGTCGGCGTGATCGACGAGCAGGATCTTCCGCCCGCGCTGGCCGGCGACGGCGGCGCACATGAGGCCGGCGGCGCCTGCCCCGAGGATTATCGCGTCGTATTCGGACAAGTGTGGCTCCGTGCGGCGTGGTTGGGCGAGCCGCTAGTCAAGAATGTTTCCCCGCGAAGGCGGGGACCCAGACTGGGCTCCCGCCTTCGCGGGAGAACAAGGGGTGGCCGCTGTAGCGTGTTCGGGCGGGGCCACATAGGTGGTGCCCCGCATAACTGTGGGCCACCCCAGCACACCAATACCACCCCGGCGAAGGCCGGGGCCCAATTGGAAAGGTTGGGGTAACGGTGCGCAACCTGCGTAACTATTGTCCCCCAATTGGGCCCCGGCCTTCGCCGGGGTGGTGCCATATGGGCGGCAGGACTCTCCGAGAGCATGGCGAGGATTGCTGCAGCCCCTCACCCAACCCTCTCCCCGGGGGAGAGGGCTCTGCCACGCCTGAGCCGCACTCCGTCATCCTGACGAAAGTCAGGATCCAGAGCCAGATACCATGCCGTCCGTGGCTCTGGATCCTGGATCAAGTCCAGGATGACGACGGTTTGACGCGCCGTGACTACCGCAGCTTGGCGATATTCAGCGAGTCCTCCTTCGCCCGAACCTTCACCGACTCCTCGCTCCGAGTCAGCGCCTTCGCGATCGCCTTCAACGCCATGCCCTTCTTCGCGAGCGTGTGCAGCTTCTGGATCTCGTCCTGCGTCCACGCCTGACGATGCCGTTCGAATTTCGCTTCAGCCATCAGCCATCATCCTTGTCGATCGCCAGAACCTCGATCGCATCCGCCTTGTCCGCAAACGCGACCGTCTCGCCAACCGCCGCGCCCATCAGCGCGCGCGCCAACGGTGCCGAGAACGCCAGCCGGTCCTCGCCGGGCTCGGCCTCGTCACCACCGACGATCGCAATTACGCGCTCAACCCCGTTCATCCGAACCCGAACGCGCGAGCCGATCCCGACCTCATCCTCTTCGGGCGAAGGCGCGAGTTCGGCGGTCGTCTGCCGCGTGTGCCAATAACGCAGGTCTCGCAGAAGCAGCTTCCGCGCCTCCTCGTCCGTCTCAGCCGCAACCGCCGCCTCGATCTCAGTCACCCGTTCGCCAAGCAACCGCAGCCCTCGCGCCGTGACCAGATTAGGCCCCGGCGCGATCGGCTGTTCGAACTTGGGTTCGAGATGTTCCTCGTCACTCTCGCGACGGAAGGCGACGCTCATGCCCTTACTTCAGACACGCGACGATTCCGGCGATCGCCGCCAGCGTCCCGTCGACGTTCTTCACCTTCACGACGTCCAGCCCAAGCTGCTCGGCCGGATAATCATTCCCACCCGGGAAGATCGCGTCGCCGATGAACATCATCTTGTCGAGCGCGATGCCGCTCGCCTCGTTGAGCTTCTTCAGGCCATACGCCTTGTCGACACCCTCACGCGTGATATCGATCGAGGTCGCGCCGCCCATGTTGATCGACAGCCCCGGCAGGCGCTTCTGCAAGTCCGCCTGGATCACCTTGCGCTTGGCGAAATCCGGATCCCAGCTGTGCTTGGCATCGATCGGCGCTTCCTGGCCGAGTGCCGAGAACGTGATCTGGCTGCCACGATCCTCGATCCGCTCGCCCCAGGTCTTCTCCGGCACGAAGCCGGTGGCCTCGAGCGACTCGTCGAACGCCTTGAGGATCTTCTGCTTCTCGTCCTCCTCGAACAGCTCGGCATACACCGCGCGCCATTCGCCATCGAACCGGTACAGCTTGGTCCCCGTCGTCGGCATCAGCCACAGCTTGGTGCGATCCGCCCGCGCGGGCAGGCGCGACGCGACCTGCTTTTCGAACTGCGGCCAGTCGCCGCCCGAGATCACCGCGACATGCGCGACGTCGAGCAAATTCGCCAGCGCCTCGCCCATCGGCTCCTGCAAGGGCTGCTTGCTCTCGGCCAGCGTTCCGTCGAGGTCGAAGGCAACGAGGTCTTTCATGCGGAAACTCCGGTAAGGATGAATGTGTCGATCGCGTGGGCGACGCCGTCGGCATCGTTCGCGCTGGTAATCTCGTGCGCGACGTCGCGAACGGCTTGCGGCGCGTTGCCCATCGCGATCGCCAGCTTGGCGCGCTTGAGCATCGCAATGTCGTTAGCCTGATCGCCGATCGCCGCGGTCTCGGTCAGCGAGATGCCGAACGCGTCCGCCAGTTCCTCGATCCCGCTGCCTTTGTTGCCGGCAACAGGTGTGATGTCGAGATAATAGGTCTGCGACTGGACGATCGTCGCCTGCGTATCGAACTTGGCGGCGACCTTCGCGTGCAGGTCGCGCAACAAATCCTCGTCGTCGCTGACGAACGTCACCTTGTCAGCCTTTGCGAGCAGGTCGGTGAAGTCGGAGACGATCACCGGGTCCTGCGCGGAGGCCTTCTTCTCGCTGCCGACATGGCCGCCCTGGTCGGTGCTGGCGTACCAGACATCGTCCGCGAAGAACCACGTATCGACCGGCGCGTCACCGATAATCTCCATCGCACCGCGGACGACGTCGACATCGATCATGTGGTGCTCGATCACGGTGCCATCGCGCTTGAAGACGATCCCGCCGTTGAACGCGCCCATCGGCTCGTCGATGCCGAGCAGGTCCGCGATCGGCATCATCCCCGAGCGCGGCCGCGCGCTGATGATCGTGAAGCCGAGGCCAGCCGCCTTCAATCGCTTGACCGCATCGACGGTCGCAGGCGTGACCTTCTTCTCCTTGTCGACGAGCGTCCCGTCGACATCGGAGACGAGGAGCTTGATCGCACCACTCACCTGGGCGCTCACTGGGGCATCTCGACATGCCCGCCAAAGCCATAGCGCATCGCCGACAACAGCTTGTCGCCGAACGTGTGATCCACGCGGCTGCGATAGCGCGCATACAGCGCGGCGCTCAGCACGTTGGCGGGCACCTTCTCCTCCATCGCCGCGTCGATCGTCCACTGGCCCTCGCCCGAGTCCGCGACGCTGCCGCTGAAGCCTTCGAGCGTGCCGTCCTTTGCCAGCGCGATCGCCGACAGGTCGAGCAGCCACGACGAGATCACGCTGCCGCGGCGCCAGACTTCGGCGACGTCGGTCAGGTTGATATCGAAGCGCTCCTCCTCGACGACATGCTCGCCCGACTTGCCCTTGAGGATGTCGAAGCCCTCGGCATAGGCCTGCATCAGGCCGTATTCGATGCCGTTATGGACCATCTTGACGAAGTGCCCGGCACCCGAGGGACCTGCGTGGATATAGCCCTTCTCCGCGCGCGGATCGGCCTGGCCTTCGACTCGACCCGGCGTGCGGACGATCGTCCCCATGCCCGGCGCGAGCGTCTCGAAGATCGGATCGAGCAGGTCGACCGTTTCCTTGTCGCCGCCGATCATCATGCAATAGCCGCGCTCGAGACCCCACACGCCGCCGGACGTGCCGACGTCGACATAGTGGATGCCCTTCTCGGCCAGTTCCTTCGCGCGGCGGACGTCGTCCTTGTAGAAGCTGTTGCCGCCGTCGATGATGATATCGCCCGAATTCGACTTCGCGGCGATCGCCTGGACGGTGCTCTCGGTCGGTTCGCCCGCGGGGACCATCACCCACCAGATCGCCGGCGTGTCGAGCTTGGCGTGCATGTCGTCGAGCGAGTCCGCTCCGATCGCGCCGTCGGCGGCAAGCTTCTTCACGGCTTCGGCATCGCGGTCGAACGCGACGACTTCGTGGCCGTTCTTCATCAACCGGCGCGCGATGTTGCCGCCCATCCGGCCGAGGCCGATCAGTCCGATCTTCATGGGGAATTCCT
>Ga0308164_10003110_pt1 | contig 15447 bp, 7 predicted proteins | sample PhyTR2_FD_201031 | JGI IMG/M metagenome (GOLD analysis project Ga0308164, IMG submission 201031) | Phyllosphere microbial communities from UC Gill Tract Community Farm, Albany, California, United States - DLSLT.R2 | ecosystem: Host-associated > Plants > Phyllosphere > Unclassified | place: USA... | reverse complement strand
TGCTGCCGAAACGGTTGTCCGGGTTTTCGTAGAAATCGACCTCGCCATCTTCTGCGCCCAGGCCGGCGAAATACGGGTGCACGTCAGGCAGGTGCGCAGCCAGGTTGCGCAGCGCCGCGAAGTTGGTCGCATCGGGTTCGAACGCATGCACTGCGCGGTACTGGCCGCGCGCGATGTGGAAGAAGTGGGCCACCGTGTCGCCGTGCGCCGCCCCGGCGTCGATGAAGATGTCGTTCGTGCCAACCTTCAGGCCGGCCCGGGTGGAAAAGCTGTTCATGAATTCACCGAGCGGGAAGGCCGCCTCGATCAGCGGACGGCGATCGAGCGTCAGGAACGCGCGCAGGCGCGCCAGCAGCGTGGTGCGCGACCAGTGGTCGCTGAAGCGCCCGGCCAGCGCGATGAACTGGGCCAGGTTGGCCACCACGTGCTCGCGCTCCTGGCGCACGGTCTGGTAGGTGTGGACGTTATCCAGCTGATGCATCGCGTACAGGCAGTCGCGCACCGGCAAGCAGGTCGCCGCGACCTTCGCGGCGACCTGCTTGCCGGCGAGGTTGTCGTTGAAATCGATGACGACGATGCGTTTGCCGGCCGCGCGCGCCACCAGGTCGGCGATCTCGATGAACCCCCAGTTGACCCGCAGCGGCAACTGCTGCGCGATGCGGGTGCGCTTTTCGGGCGAGACCGAGAACACGGCGATGCCGGCAAAATTGGGCAGCGACCTGGCGATGGTGTTGGCGCGCAGCGCAAAGCTGCCGGTATGGTCGCCCAGGAAGTAGACCTCGTCGAACGCATGCAGGTCGTCGAAGGCGGTAGCGGCGTGGCTGGCGAGCGTGTTGAAGTCGGCAAGCGTCGCATGGCGAAACGGCTGGATGGTCATGGTGTGTCCTGTGGTTCGTCAGGATGACGCGAGCAGGCCGACGATGCGCTCGACGTCCTGCGCGGCGAGGGCCGGATAGATGGGAAGGCAGATGACTTGATTCGCGATCACGTTGGCGTGGGGCAGGTTGGCGGGCGCTGCGGATGGCATCGCGCTGTACATCGGGAAGTGGCTGATCAGGGGATAGAAATACCGGCGCGCGTGGATGCCTGCATCGTGCAGCTTCTGGTGCAGCGCATCGCGGCTCAGGGGATAGGTGTCGCGCACCAGCACCGCGAAGTAGCTGTTGTTGGCGTCGTCGCCGAGGTCGGGCATCGGATCGATGCCGGGAATGTCCGCCAGCAGGCGCCGGTAGTGCGCGGCAATCTGGCGGCGCCCTGCGAGCACGGCGTCGATGCCGCGCAGTTGCAGCAGGCCGAAGGCGGCGCTGACCTCGTTCATCTTGCCGTTGATGCCGGCGGCGACGACTGTCTGCTCGTCCTGGATGCCGAAGTTTCTGAGCAGGTCGATGTGGTGCTTGGTGGCGGCGTCGTCGCAGATGATCGCGCCGCCTTCGAAGGTATTGAATACCTTGGTCGCATGAAAACTCAGCACCGACAGGTCGCCGTGGCGCAGGATGCTGGCGCCATTCTGGCGCACGCCAAACGCATGGGCCGCGTCGTAGATGACTTTCAGGCCGTGCTTGCGGGCGATGCGCCCGATGGCCGCCACGTCGCACGGGATGCCATAGCAGTGTACCGGCATGATGGCCGTGGTGCGCGGCGTGATCGCCGCTTCGATGCGGGCCGGATCGAGGTTGAACGTGACCGGGTCGATGTCGGCAAAGACCGGCTGCAGGCCGTTCCACAGCAGCGCGTGGCTGGTGGCGACGAACGAATACGGCGTGGTGATCACCTCGCCCTCGATGCCCAGCGCCTGCAAGGCCGTCATCAGGGCCAGCGTGCCATTGGCGAACAGCGAGATATGCGCGACGCCCAGGTAATCGCACAGCGCCGCCTCGAGCTGCTGGTGGAACTGGCCGCCGTTGGTCAGGAATTTGCTCTCCCAGATCTGCTCGAGGTAGGGGATGAAGTCGTGCAGTGGCGGCAGGTGCGGCTGCGTGACGCGGAGCGGGGTTGCGGCCGGCGCCGGCACATTGTCCGTTTGCTGAGGCAGCGTTTGGTGTGGCTCGTGCTGCGGCTTGCGCTTCGGCGGCATCGGCACGTCGAAGCTGGTGGCCGGCTCGCCTGCGCACCAGCGCCGCCAGATCAGCCGCAGCGCGTGCTCGACGCTGTCGGCGATCCGGTTCATGGGGCCGGACGTGGTGGGCGGGAAGCGGTCGCGCATGCCGGCGCGCAGCGCGGCCAGTGCGGGCAGGTCGCTGCACGCGGCCGCACCCTGTGCGGCAAAGTCGGCGGCGTCGTGCGCGATGAACTGCGGCAGCGCATTGTGTTCGAGGATGCAGGCCGTCTGGCGGCCGGCGGCGGTCTCGCCTGCGAGCGTCAGCGTCGGCACGCCCATCCACATCGCGTGCAGCGTCGTCGTGCCGCCCGAGTACGGGAAGGTGTCGAGGCAGATGTCGACCTCGTTGTGCAGGGCCAGATAATCGTGCATGCCGGTGCGGCCATGAAAGCGCAGGCGCTCCGGCGCGATGCCTTCTTCGGCGAACCATGGCAGCAGGCTCTCGTGGCCGTGATCGGGCAGGCCGGCCACGAGCAGCCGTGCAGTGGGCACGGCGCGCAGCAGGCCGGCCCAGGCGGCAACCACGGCGCGGCTGATCTTGCTGAGGCGATTGAAGCTGTCGAACGTGACGTAGCCATTGACCAGCGCCGGGGGCGCGACGACATCGGGCGCGTCGGCGGCCGGCTGGAACGGCGCCGAGACCGGCAAGCGAAGAAGTCTTTCGGTGAACAGGTGGTCGTACTGGCCGGCCGGCAGGATGAAGCGGTCGGTCAGGTAGTAATCCATCGCTGCCAGGCCCGTGGTGCCCGGGTAGCCGATCCAGGTCGCCTGCAGCGGCGCCGGCTTGCGGGCGAACACGGGCAGCCGGTTGTGGGCCGTGTGGCCGGCCAGGTCGATCAGGATGTCGATGCCATCGGCGACGATCTGCGCGTCCAGCGCGCTGTCGTCCAGGCCGGCCACGTCGCTCCACTGCGCCATGTGGCTGCGCAGGCGCACGGTGACCGCATCGTGCACCGGATAGTTGTAATAGGCGTAGAGCGCCAGGCCAGGCCGGCCCGCCAGGCGCGCCAGCAGCGGTTCGATGAACGCGGCCACCGCATGGTTGCGCAGGTCGCCCGAGACGAGGCCGATGCGCAGGGCGCGCTCGGGGTCCGGCGTGTTGTGCCAGGTGGTGCGGGGCGCGCCGATGCGTGCCTCGAGCTGCTGCCCGAATGCGCGGTGCGCGGCGAACAGCGCATCTGCACCGATGCTGCTCACCTGGCTCATGCAGAACAGCATATTGCTGTGCGCATCGGTGTTGTGCGGATCGCGCGCCAGCACGCTGCGGTAGGCCTCGACCGCTTCGAGCGCGCGGCTCTGGTGCTGCAGGATCATGGCGAGGGTATTACCGGCCTGCGCATGGCCCGGATCGAGCGCGAGCGCGGTGCTGGCGCTGGCATGGGCTTCGCTCAGGCGCCCGGCGTCGAGCAGCGTGAGCGCCATGTGGTTGTGGGCGTTGGCATCGTCGGCCCGCAGCGCGACGGCGCGTTCGAGCACGGCCTGCGCGTCGGCCAGCCGGCCTGCGCTCCGCAGCAGCAAGCCCAGGTTGCTCAGCGCCTCGGCATCGTCCGGCGCGTACTGCACGGCCACCTCCATCGACTCGAGCGCCTGCTGCAGATTGCCCTGCAGATGATGGATGCCGCCCAGCAGCTTATAGCCGAACGGATGCTGTGGAAACTGCCCGGTTAAAAACTGCGCCGCATAGCCGGCTTCGTCCAGGCGCCCGGATGCGAACAGTGCGGTGGCGGCGGCGATCGTGTCGGGATCCGGCGTGCCGGTTGTGGCCAGCTGCTGCTCGAACGCGTCGACTTCCGGCCCGGCCAGACCGTGGCTGCGACCCAGGGCAATCAAGTCGGTCGCCGTGGCGAACTGGCGCGCGGCGATCAGCGCCTCGATGTACGCGAGCCAGTAGCGGCCTTCGTCCGTGGCGCCCTGCAGGGCTTCGGTCAGGTGCGGGATCGCGGCGGCCAGGTCGCCGGCCTGGCGCGCCAGCAGGCCCAGGCCAAAATGGGCTTCGGCATGGCCGGGGGCGAGGTCGAGCACGGCGCGGTACAGCGCCTCGGCCTGCGCCGGCTGGCCGGCCGCGGTTTCGTGTGCGGCGGCCTGTAATGCTTCATCGACGAGTTGCCGGACCGCGTCGCTGGGGGAAGTGTGCTGTGGTTCCATGGATGCGGGCGGCGGCCTTTGCATAGCAAGAGAACGTACAAGAAACACGGCGCTGACGACCGGCGCGGGGCAATGAAGAGCACCGGCAGGATTGTTCTACAGAATCATTGAACACGATAGATCATGCACTTGCCACGGTCAAGAACCGGTCGCATGCGACTGTCTCTGGAGCGTAACATGCACACATGATAAGCTGGTTCATTCTGCAAAAAAGGTGAGTTCATGAGCGCGTTGGTGAGGACGGGGATTGTGGGGCTGGACGAGATCCTGCACGGTGGCATCCCACGCAATAACAACCTGCTCGTCGAAGGGCCGCCCGGTGCGGGCAAGACGACGCTGGGACTGGGCTTCATCTACCGCGGCGCCGTCGACTTCGACGAGCCGGGCGCCATCGTCTCGTTCGAGCTCGACCCGGCCAAGCTGCTGCGCGACGCCGCCGGCTTCGACTGGGACCTGCAGGGCATGATCGACCAGGGCCGCATCAAGATCATCCAGACCAGCCCGGCCGTGCTGATGAGCGAATTTCGCAGCAGCGACGGCGCGTTCTCGGCCGCACTGATGGCGATGGGCGCCAAGCGCCTGCTGATCGACGGCCTGACGCCACTGCGCCTGTACGCCGAAGGCAACGACATCCCGTTCCGCGAAGACGTGCACCTGCTGATCGAGGGGCTCACGCGCCTGGGCGTGACCACGATGGTCACGGCCGAAAAGGACGCATCACTCGGCGGCGTGCTGGCGCACGAGCGCTTCGTGTTCGACACCATCATCTCGCTGACGTTCGAAGAATCGCGCCGCCGCGTGCATCGCCGCCTGACGGTGGCCAAGTCGCGCGGCCAGGATTTCATCGGCGGCAGCCACACCATGCGCATCGAAGCGCACCAGGGCGTGCACGTGTACCGCCGCGCCCAGTCGCGCCCGGTCATGTCGCCCGACCAGCCGACCTCGGAAGAACGCTTGTCGACCGGCTCGCCCGCGATCGACAAGATGATGGACGGCGGCATCTACAAGGGCTCGGTGACACTGGTCAGCGGCATTTCCGGCACCGGCAAGACGGTGCTGAGCGTGCAGTTCCTGAGCGACGCGATCAAGAACGGCCACAAAGCGCTCTTGGTGAGTCTGGACGAACACGCACGCCAGCTGATGCGCAACGCCAAGCCCCTCGGCTTTGATCTGCAGGCGCTGGTGGATGCGGGCGACCTGTTCATTCATTACGAATCGCCGCTCGAACTCGAGCTGGACGTGCACTTCGACCGCATTATCAAGCTGGTGGAAAAAGAAGGCATCGACTGCGTCGTGTTCGATTCGATCGCCGTGTATGAAATGACCAGCCGCAGCGAAGTGGCCGATTACCTGTACGCGCTGGCGAGCTTCTTCAAGAACCGGCTGGCCACGACGCTGTTCAACTACGAAAGCCCCGAACTGCTGGGCGTATCGCAGATCAGCGAAGAGCTCAAGGGCTCGCACCTGGTCGACAACATCATCCTGCTCAACTACGTGGAAATCTCCACCGTGCTGCGCCGTGCGCTGGCGGTGCCGAAAGTGCGCGGCAGCCGCAACCTGCAAGTGACGCGCGAATACACGATCGACGTGGGCGGCCTGATCCTGAAGGACGATAGCGACAGCAATACCCAGGCCGTCCCGCAACTGCCGTTCTCGTCGTATTACGGTCTGCTGTCGCGTTCGCCATCGCGCCAGAGTCCGATGATCGAAGAAGCCGTCGCCAACGGCGAGCCTTTGCCCGAGTCGACGCACCAGCCGGTCGAAACCAACCGGTGATCGCCGTCGACCTGCCCGACAAGCCGCCCATCGACTGGGACGACTGGCGCGCGCCGCTGCGCCAGTACACCGAGGCGACCGGGTTGGTGACGTCCGTCTACGACGCGACCGGCGTGCGCCGCATCGGCCCGCTGACCGGCTCGCGCATGTCGATCTTCCTCGCCCAGCAGTCGACGCTGTGGGCCGAAGACGGCCCCGGTACGGCGCTCGAGCGCAGCCTGGCGCGCGACGTCTGCCAGCAGGGCACGCCAGTGGCCAGCGAATTCAGCGAAGGCTTCTGCGTGCGCGCGCTGCCGCTGCTCTTGCACGGCAACGTGTATGGCGTGCTGGTGTTCGGCTGGCGCTTCGCCGATTTCAGCTCACCCCTGGCCTGCGAGCGCATCGGCCGGCAGATCGGCGTGTCGGGCCATCTGCTGTGGAGCGAAGTGCGGCTTGACGCGCCGGTATCGGCGCAGCGCATGGCCACCTACGAAACCCTGCTGCTCACGCTCTCGAGCACGCTCGACCGGCAGCGCGAAACTATTGACGACCTGACGCGCGTGAACCGCACGCGCGAGCTGTTCCTGGCGACCGTCTCGCACGAGATGCGCACGCCGCTGTCGGCGCTGTCGATGCGCATCGAATTGATGCTGCGCACGATTCCCGACCTGCCAGAGAAGGCCGTTAGCGGCCTGGAATCGATGCGCGTGCATGTGCGCCAGGAGGCCGGCATGGTCGACGACCTGATCGACGCGGCGCGCACGCTGACCGGACAGATGTCCATCGTGCGCAAGCCGATCGTGCTAGGGCAAGTGCTGCGCGAAGCCATCGCCACGGTGGAGCCGCATGCGCACGCCAAGCAGATCCTGATGCAGGTGACGCCTGCGGATTACGGCGCGGATATCCGCTTCGAGGCGGATGGGCAGCGGCTGCAGCAGGTGTGCTGGAATCTGCTGTTCAATGCGGTCAAGTTCACGCCAGTGGGCGGGGTGATTCGCATTGGTATCCGCCGCAGCGGGGGATGGGTCGAGATCGATATCGCCGATTCAGGGCAGGGGATCGAGGCGGACGATCTGCCGCATGTGTTTGGCGCGTTCAAGCTGCAGCAGCATGACAATGCGACCGGATTGGGACTGGGCTTGTATATCGCGCGGCGTATTGTGGAGCTGCATGACGGGACGCTCAGTGTCAGCAGTGAAGGGCGGGGAAGGGGGGCGACGTTTGCGATTCGGTTGCCGGTTGCTGGAAACTGGGCTGCTGGTGCTTGGTGATCTTGAAGCCTGATTGCAAAAAACCCGCGCTTTCTGGAAAAATGGCGGGTGTTTAGCGTGAGACGACTGCTTGACACGATTATGGTGCTCCGATTGGAATCGAATAGTAATCTATAGGCGTCGATACTAAAATTGGCATTCATTCCTGCTCAGATGCCGATGAAATACTTTAAAATCTTCTCATTGCGAACCACTTTAGTCTAATTTCATCTGCTCTTTTACTGTATGACGGAAAAATTTTCAATGTTGAGTAACTTGGGGGAATTTACTTAGAGTCCTTCTTGGCATCGAAAAACTTTGCCAACTCTACTAAGGCTTCGATGATCCTTGGGTCGAATTGAGATGTATTAAGATTGGAAAATGAAGAGGCCCGATCGATATTCCAGTGTTGGAAAACTTCTTTCAGTTCCTCCCATTTCGTCTCAGCGCTGAATGCTCGCAGATAAAACTCTCCAAAGCGAATTGCATGTATCCGATCCGACGCTTTGAGAGCCTCGCTCGAATATGACTTTCCTAGAGAAAAAGCATACTTCGAACACGCACCTAGAAGACCAATAACTACCAGCGCCTTCAGCATGACTAATAAAAGATTTGGTATTGAAATCGTAGTCAGTTGAGCTGCTACTGCAAGGCCGTGAAGTGCAAAAATTATACCTAAGGCAAGCGCAGTGAAGCCGGTTAGGTACCAGAAGTAGCTAATTAATCGGTCTCGATTTTCCAGTTTTTCAAGTGAATCAAGTGCGATCTTGATATAGCTAGCAGCATTGCTTTGAATTTTTTCATTTGCTTCAGAAATCGCAGCATCCTTTGCCGCTCGTCGCCCCATAAAATTTGCAATTGAACTTTCTATTTTAGGAACGATTGCCTCAAGATTTTTATCCGGTTGAATTATTGCATGTATATCTTGAATCGATAGGGGAGGAGGCGTATCGTCAATAATTAACGGCACAAGCAACATTCTATCTGATTCAAGTGAGTATGCACGTGCTGCTCCAACCTCAGTTAGAACGTATTGAGATCGCTGCGTGTTAGCCGAAATGACAACGATAAAAACCTCAGAAGTCTTTAATCCGGTGTCGAGTGCCGTACGCCAATCAGTCCCAGCAGATAATTCATCAACATCGTAAGATAGGGAATGCCCAGCCTCTTTAAGGCGCTGAGCCAGCGCGATAACAAAAGATTGATCATCTCTTTGATAGGAAATATATATTTTTGCCATAAGGAACGAAGAACTTTATAAATGTGTGGAGATAGCTTCTAATGCAGTTTGGACAATATTCATTTAGTTACAGCATAATTTTAACGTATTGAACTTTGAAGTAGTTATCGCTCTCAGTTAAACCCTATCGCTTGGTCAGGATAGCAGATTGCATTTGAGGAAAAATCACGAAATGTCACGACTAGAAGGTATCGATCCGTTACGGGCGGTGAAACTGCAGATTTTGGGAAATTTCCGCATGCTGAACTTTGTCGGCAGCGATCAATAAAGAAATGCTTCAACCAAGAGTCGAATATAGGTCGGTGTTCGGTTCAATTTGTGCTTTTTGGCTCAATGCCCGGGCTGACGAGGCCATGCTGAAGAGGCTGGGTTCAGGTTCGAGGATGAGGCAGGTCTTACTTTGAATACGGCCGTAGCTTTGTACAAGTCAAGTCTAGAGTCCAAATTTAGATTGGCGTTTTGCCCCATGTTTAATGCTAGTAGTCGGCCTCTTGATAAGCCGATATTTCATCACGATGCTGTTGAAAGACGAACAGGTTTGAGTAAATTAGAGTTTGCGTCTCAATGCCAGACCTGATCCAAGAATGACATGTGACTTTAAAGTTATCACCCCAGAGCGATACTCGTGTGGATAGTTTAAATTAAAGCAGCATAAGAATGCCACCATGCTAGTACTGGAGATGTATATCTCGCATGGATCTTGAAACTGTGTGAGTGCACGCTTAGTTTCAGTAGCACGGGGCAATTAGAGGGCAGAAAGGATGTTTGTGATTCGACTGATTGTGCCGGGAGTTGGACTGGCAGAGCTTGAAGACAAGAAGGTTAGGATAACCGTGCTGGGGTCACGTGCTGGTGTCAGGTCTGACATTTAGACACAGCCTCAGCTTTGTGCGAGTTAAGTGCAGAGTCTGGGTTTATGTTTTGCCCCCGGCTCCAATGCTAGGTGACGTCACTTGGAAAAGCTGATATTTCCTCAGCTACGCCTTGAAAAGCAAGTGAGTTGACTACATCAGAATTGGTGTCCAAATCAGACCTGATCCGGAGTGGGTGCCCCAGAAGACCATGACCCCACAGTGCCATGCAATTCGATTGCCGGTAGGGTGCGCTAGTCTGACGGCGCTTGATGATGGCGAGGCCAGATAGCAAAAAACTGGCGCTTCCTGAGAAGATTGCGGGTTTTTAACATGATACGAATGCGTGATGCGAGTAGGTGGTGTCCGGTCGGAATCGAACCATCCTATGAAGAACGGGCTTCGGCAAGAGAAGTACCAGCAAAAGTACCATCAACGTATTTCGCTGCTGAGCGTCAGGCCTGGCGCCACGTTTCAGGCCGGCCGATGCCACCCACGAGCGACCGTCGCAGCTTTAACAAAAGCCGGTTTGCCTTTAACAAAAACCGACACCTTTCACATGATTCAAATGGCCCGATTGACCGGTTTTCTCCTATGAGAGCCGGCCTTTCAGTGCCCCGGCATTTGATTAACATTTTCTGAGGGGGGATTTTTTCTGCGCGTGTGGAACTAGTCGGTGTCTGACTGGAAAGGTGAGGAACTTTGCCGTCCCCCCCCACATACTTCTCTTAAAGGTCTGATTTTTCTTCGCCAACTCGCAAGTCGCGGCGGATATCTTTCCAAGCTCTTTCCAAGGCGGTTTGTGAGAGCGGCACGACATTCCGCAGCGCACTAACTGCATCATCTATTCGTGCCGGAAAATCATAAATGGCATCGCTCACCGCGAACATTTGCGCCTTGAGATCCTTCGCATACTGCTTCTCTGTGTCGAGCATCAAAATAATTGTGTTTTGCGCTGCGAACATCTGAGTTCGAATCGACTCAGCTTCTAGCAATGAGGGGAATCGATGATTTGACTTAGCGCGAACGAGCATCTGCTGAGCTGCGCCCAAGTAACTCACCATTGCGCTGCGCAAATCTAATTGCCAAGTGTGCCGGAAATTTGCGGTACTGGCCTTCATCTGCTCACGATTACTGATTATCGTAAATACGCCTGCAGCTATCGCAAGGGCAATTGGAACTACGAGGACAGCTACGAAATCTGTTGGCGAGTCAAGTACAACTTGAAACGGTTGAGGCGACACCATGTACTGGGTCTGCGACTCAGTTGATTTTATCAAATGGGCTGGGATGCAGGCTTCAGCAGGATAATTCTCACGGGCTGTAGTCTTCTGTTCAGGGTCTGCAGTCTTCTGCTCCACCATGATGAAATCTCCGAAAAAGAATCCATTTTACCAACCCCTGCACAGACATCATCACTTTAGCTGCCTCGCTTTATGCTTCGTTATACATCATGACCAGGTTGACAAGGTGTTGGCATCGTCATCAATGCCAATGTCCGGCTGCAGTAGAAGGTAGTCAATCGGATGGCCAGTGGGTAAACGATGGGGGAAGTTGGTACGTGCCACGCAGCCTACATGGTCCGCTGCACGCTCTCGGGGTTTGGTGCGACTGGGCCACTCGCCGAGTAATGCATAAATTGGGGTCAGGTCTTGCATAAATTGGGGTCAGGTCTGACATTCTGCATAAATTGGGGTCAGATACCGTCTTGAATTGCAAGCCGATTCGATAAGAAATTTTCGTCGAATGGCTTGCCTGTTCGGATAACGCCGTAAATCAGATGGGCCAATTTGTGTGTAACGGCGCCGATGACGGCTTTCTTCGCCATGCCAGTTGCAAGCAAGCGGGCGGCGAATTGACGCAAAATGGGGTTATGACGTCGCGCCACCATGCTGGGCATGAAGAGCGCAGCTCGTAATGACGAACTTCCGGTCTTGCTCATCACCGTTCGTCCTCTGACTGAACTGCCGGACGTACGCTGCTTTGGTGTCACGCCGAGGAAGGCAGCGAAGGCCTTGGCGTTCTTGAAGCGGCGAATGTCGCCAATGTGGCCAAGGACACGGGCTATCGTCGTCATTCCCAAGCCAGGATGCTGGCAATGAGCTGGGCGTCATTTTTGAGATTAGGATGCCGATCGATATGATCGTCGATCTCCTTCTCCAGCTTTTTGATTTCGACGTCGAGCCATATGATGTGCGTCTTCACGTGCGTCGCAACGTCTTCCATTCCGACGGTTGTGTGAGCTTCCAGCCGATTCTCTTCCTGCTGCCGGATGTCTTTCAGTGCTTGAACGCGCAACGTCCATCCCCGTAGCTGGCGCTGCTCCAGCGGCGGTGGCGTCCACAGTTCGGGATTCATGGCCAGGCAATAGCGAGCAATGAGACCAGCATCGATTTCATCTTTCTTGTTGCGGATATTTTCACCGTGTCCGAAGCCCTTGATGCAGGCAGGATTGACGATGCTTACCTTGATACCAGCGTCGTACAATGTCAACGCCAAGGCCTCGTGGTACACGCCTGTCGCCTCCATGCACACGTGTAGAGAAGAACGTGACGCCTTCGACTTGTCGATCCATTCCAGCAAACTCTTGTGCCCTGCAGGCGTGTTCTGCAGCACCTTCGTCCTTACTTTTCCGTTCCTTAGCAACTCGATGTCGAGCTTTGATTTGCTAACGTCGATTCCCAAAACCTCGCGCATCGCTTCCATTTTGACCTCTCTCGTATGCGGGCTTACGCAAAGAACAGCGATGGCCCAAGATACCGTTCGGACTAATAAAATGAAACGGGCGGGGGCACCAATCTGACCCACGTGCTCAATGGCACTCAGTCTGAACAGTGTCACCCCGACCGGCCACATCACCATGATTATCTACTGGTGCGTTGGCATCTTCGATATACGAGGTCTGACATTCGGACACAGACTTAGCTTTGCACCAGCCAAATCAGAGTTCGGATTTAAATTCGATGTTTTTCCTCATCTCCAAAGCTAATAAATGGCGTTTGGAGGGTCGATATTCACTCAGCGATGTCATTGATTGGCAAATAAGTTTGACTACCTTAGAGTTCGTGTCCAAATCCCAGGTCAACACTCAAAGTTGTAACGACCTCAGAGCTGGAATTTGCTGTTCCATGCGGTCAAATTAGCGCCGGTCGGCGTGGTGATCGGCATCGGTATCCGCTGTGCCAAGGCGTGGTTCAAGATCGATATCGCTAATTTGGGACGGGACGTCGAGGCGAACGATTTGCCGCATGTATTTGGCACGTTCAAGTTGCAGCAGCACGATAATGCTATTGGTTTGGGACTGGGGTTACATATCGCGCAGCGAATCCTGGAGCTGCATGCGGGGATGCTCGGTGTTAGCAGTAAACATCGGAGGCAGCGGCGAGGTTTGCGTTTCGGTTGCCCGAGTGCCACGTTGGGCTAAAGACGCTTGATGATGCGGAAGCCAGATAGCAAAAAACCCGCGCTTCCTTGGAAGATAACGGGTTTTTAGAGTACTACGAATGCGTGATGCGAGTAGGTGGTGCCTCCGGCCGGAATCGAACCGGCACGCCTTACGGCGCTTGATTTTGAGTCAAGTGCGTCTACCAATTCCGCCACAGAGGCCCAATCGCAGGCGGGCATCTTAGCACATCGATTGCTCAGCTGGCCAGTGCGCTGCGAAATTCACTGTGCGGGCTGCCAGATGGACACGTTAGCAGCGAACGCCACCCCAACTAACACGTCATCCGATGCTGCAACAACCGCAAGCTCCCCATCGGCCCGACGATCTCCAGCACATGCTCACGCACCGCGACATCGATCGCGCCTTCCTGCCCGCGCAGCCAGGGGCGTGGGCGGAAGTAGCGGATGCTGGTGCTGTCGGCGGCCGTGCGCCGGTAGCCAAGCGCCCCCAGCGCTTCGTCGAGCCTGTCAATCATCTGGCAAGCATCGACGCGGCTGCGCATTTCAAAGCGGCCGGGGCCCAGCATGCAGACGGGGATCAGGCCGCCGACCACAGCAGGCACGACGAGGAACGGCATCGGGGTGCCGGGATCGATCAGGTGCAGGGCCAGTACCAGTAGCGGCAGCCCGGCCAGCAGCGTGAGTGCCCAAGGCAGCGACTGACGCCAGGTGTCGATGCGCTGCAGGAAGCCAGGGCGTTTCCTGACACGCTCGATTTCAGAAAATGTCACGCTGTTCATGCTGCTCTCCCTGGCTGCCTGCATCAGTCCGTGTTCGCGCCGATCAAGAAAACTGGTGCAATATCCAGCCGACTATTATTTGAATCGTCATTGACTTGATCATTGTGACGAGCGCTCAGTGGCTGACGTTTGACTGCGCGCAAACACGCATTCGTTGAAGCCAGCTTCTCATAAAGACAACACTTGCCGCGCACAGGTGGATTTCAGCCAGTCATTGGCCCAGAACGAACAAGCCGCACAGAAGTGCGGCTTGTCGAAGAAAGTGATCAGGGCTTCTGGCGGAATAGCCGGAAGCGCTCGTCGCGGTCCGATGCCCTCCGGCCTTCCCACAGCGGCACCGCGTCGCGCACGTTCCATTTGGGCAGCAGGGTCGCGTCGCGGCGGTTGCGCAGGCTGTCTTGCAGCAGCACGTAGTCGCACTTGCCACCCGCGAGCGTGACGAATGGCAGGCGGCCGTAGAAGGCCAGCGAGGCGCGCTGGGCGGCGCCGACATTAGTGGCGATGCAGTTGGCGTCCGCCGGCAAGCGGGCGGCGATCTGCTGGGCCACGCCGGCATAGCTCTTGCCGTAGTTCAGGTCGGGCAGGAACAGCGTCATCAACAGTACCCACAGCAGGATCAAGCCGCCGGAGGACAGCACCACGGCGCGCCACAGCACTGCCGGCTGGCGCGACAGGCGCCAGTGCACCAGCATGATCCAGCCGACGCTGGCGCCGGCCGCAACGATGAAAGTGACCACGCCGATTTCGGGCGTGAAGCCCGGCACCAGCTTGAGCGCGTTCTTGGCCAGCTGCGCCGGCCAGCCGGTCAGCTTGGCGATCCAGAACAGCCAGATGATCGCGCTCAGCATCGTCAGCACCATCACCGAGAACCAGTCGATGGCGTTGATCGCGCCGCGCTTCATCGTCGGCAGACCGAAAGCGGCCATCAGTGCCAGCGGCGGCAGCATTTTCAGGAAGTCGCTGTTTTCGGGTGCCGGGTCGGCCAGCAGTTGCAGCACCAGTGCCAGGAAGAAGAATACGGGCAGCACGATGTGCAGCATCTGCTGGCGGCGCCAGGCCCAGATCGCCCACAGCGCGAATGGCCAGGCTGGCCAGAAGAACCAGATGCCGATCCGGAAGAAGGCTTTCAGCGCGGGCCAGCCGGGCAGGCCGATCTGGTGTGCGTTCCAGTTGAGCCAGTCGGCGACCGGCGACAGGCCATAGGGTTGCAATACCGTAGCCGGTACGATCCAGATCAGCGTGATGGCGAAGCCGACACCGGCGGCAACGGCCAGGTCGCGCAGCGCGCGTGGTGTGGGCAGCTCGAGGTAGCGGGTGCAGGCAAACAGCGCCACGAGCAGCACCAGCGGCGGCAGGAAGCCTTGCGTGAGCGTCAGCGCGCCAAGGGCGATGCCCACCAGCACCGCGTTGCGCGTGCCGGCGAGTTCGACGTAGCGCACGGCGCGGTACAGGAAGAAGGCGAGCAGGGCGCCCTGGAGCGTCGCTGCGAGCGTCAGGTGGCTTTGCAGCAGCAGGCCCAGGCTGCCGAGGTAGATCAGGACGGCGGTATCGCCCAGCGTGCGGCCGTAGTCGTCCGGTTCGGGCTGGCCGCCGAAGGCCAGGCGCAGCGGTTGCGCTTCGGCACGCCGGCCCAGGTGAAAGGCGGTGTACCAGAGCGACATCGTGCCCAGCACGAAGATGCCGACGGTCGAAACGCGGGCGGCCAGCACGTCGCCCAGCAGCCAGCCGAACAGCTTGATGCACACGGCGCCGAGCCAGAATGCGAGCGGTCCTTCATCGACGCTGGCAAGCCCGGCAATGTTCGGATACAGCCAGTCGGCCAGCGTGCCATGCGCCATCGTCCACATGATGCCGAAGCTGGCGGCGTCTTCCTTCCACAGGTCGCGGCCGATCAGGCCTGGCAGGATGTAGAACAGGCCCAGCG
>Ga0308164_10003109_pt1 | contig 15449 bp, 11 predicted proteins | sample PhyTR2_FD_201031 | JGI IMG/M metagenome (GOLD analysis project Ga0308164, IMG submission 201031) | Phyllosphere microbial communities from UC Gill Tract Community Farm, Albany, California, United States - DLSLT.R2 | ecosystem: Host-associated > Plants > Phyllosphere > Unclassified | place: USA... | reverse complement strand
GGGACGGCGATGTCGCCACCCTGCGCGCCGAGCTGGCGCGCCTGCAAGCCAGTGTCCCCGAGCTCGACACCCGCGAGCGCATGGCCGAACGCATCGCGCAACTGGAAGCGCGCGAGCAGGCCCTGCGTGCGCAGGTGGCTGAACTCAAGACATTACGCCCCGCCGCACCCGATGCCGAAGTGGCTCCCGCGCCGCCAGCGGAACCCGTCGCCGTGCCCGTTGCGATGCCGGTACGGCTACACAACCGCGCCGTGCTGTGCGTCGGCGGGCGCAGCAGCAGCGTGCCGATCTACCGCACGATGATCGAGCGCGTCGGCGCCCAGTTTGCGCACCACGACGGCGGCCTGGAGGACAGCAGCAGCCAGCTCGATGCGAGCCTGGCCGCTGCCGACCTGGTGATTTGCCAGACCGGCTGCATCAGCCACAGTGCCTACTGGCGCGTGAAGGACCATTGCAAGCGCCATGGCAAACGCTGTGTGTTCGTCGATAACCCGAGCGTGTCGAGCCTGGCGCGCGGGTTGCAGGAAGCAGCAACCCAAGAGACGCAGGCGAGTTGACGGTTTGGCGTCAACCGGCCAGCAGACAATCTGGCAGTACCGCTACCCCGATGTGGCGTTGGACCAATAACGATCAGGCCAGATTGATCGACGTGCTCATCATCCCGACCAGCGCCGTCATCTCGGCCGAATCGGCAATCCCCAGCAGCAGGTCGCCACGATTCAGGGCGCCCTCGTCCATCAGCTCCATCCACCCGGCGATCTCACCTGCGCTGGCGGTACGCTCCAGGCCCGACTGATACAGCTGCGCGATGAATTGGGCATCGGTCATGGTATTGATGCCGCCTTCGGCCATGGTCACGAAGGCGTCGGCGATCGTCGCAATCGTGTTGCCGTTCTCGAACGCACTGATCCAGTAATTCAGGCCGCCGGCATCCGGCGCGCGGTCGAACAGGGCGTCGTACATGCGTACCAGGCTGCCAATCTCGGTATCGGCGATGTGGGTCGTGGCGCCTGCATATCGCGCATACGATAGCATCTCGAACGAGTCAGCAAACTTCAGCAGAACCTCGGCACGCGTGTCGCCATCACGCAGACTGACAAGCAGGTTCGACAGTTCTTTGTAAGTGCCCGGGCGCTCAACGCCATTCAGGTACAAGGATCTGCCGAAATCGTCGTACGTGAGTGCATCGTCACCGTCATAGTTCTGCAGCAGGCTGGTGGCGATATCTACCAGTGCCGTCCCTGACGCATGCGCCGCTTCCCAGCCATCGAGCTCAACACGCGTGGCGACGCGGTCTTCCAGTGCATCGATCATGCGGGTGATCGTGCCACGTACCGACAGGTCCTCGCCCGCACCACGGAAGTTCAGCAGTTCCACATTGATCAGATGGTCAGTGCCATCGTCCCCGGCGCGCGCACTGACCACCATCTGGCCCTGCTCCACGCGGATCGTGTAGTCGGCCCGCGTGCCACTCAAGCGCGCTGTATCAAGGCCTGCGCCGCCATCGATCCGGTCGTTTCCGGCGCCCCCAGTCAGCTCGTCGTCGCCTGCATCGCCGTACAGGCGGTCGTCGCCGGCGCCACCATCGACCAGATCGTTTCCGCCGCCAGCGTGCACGATGTCGTTGCCTTCGCCGGCATTCAGGCTCTGTACCGCGTCGTCGGCCACCAGGAACTGATTGCCCGCGCCGCCGCCATACTGGTAGCCCACGGTCATGGCGCCGGACAGTGCGGCAAAGCCAATGTGGTCGAGTTCGAACGTATGCGATCCGATACCGCGTGCATCGATAACGAGCGCAGTGACCGGATTGGCGCCGTCCTGCGGCGTACCGGTCAAGGCCATGCTGACGAAGGCCTTCCCCGTGCCAGGTGCGATCACTGGAACAATGGTTTGCAACAGCAGCGGGGTTGCAGGGGCGAGGCTTGCCAGAAAATCGGTGGCGCCGGCAATCAGCCCGGCCTGTGAGGCAGAACCGGCTGCGCTGTGCTGACCGATCTCACGCAGCACCTCGTCCAGCGAGGCTGCGGCCGCCTGCGGCGCGGCGCTGCCGGACGCCATCAGGCCAACGCCGTCGATATCAGCGGCACGCAACAGTACTACGCCACTGCTGTCCCTGACGATGGCAATGCCATCGGACGGATTGGGGTTCGCTGGCGCGTCAGGCAGCGCCCTGGTCGGGATCGAGAGCAGCTGGCGCATCGTCCCATCGGCTTCGGTGACATAACGCACGACGACTTCGCGCCGCTCGTCGAGCGTTGTCTGCGGCGCGGTGCCAGGGCGCTCGTCGACATCGCTCACCCACACCGTCAGCATCTGCGCAGCCGTGCCGGCCCATTCCTGGCGCGTGACTTCGACTTCGTAGGTATTATTGCCGGCGCCATCCCCACGGTCGCGCGGTGTTTCGTAGTCGGGCGCGTTGATGAAGACCAGGTAACCATTGGATGGATCAATCGAAAACAGCGCGGCGTCGCGGCCGCCGGTGATCGTATAGACGTCCGGCATGGCCGGAGGAACGGCAAACACGGTATCGCTGGCCACGTCGCGCGCGTTCTCCATGACCTGGACGACGGGGCCGCCGGGATAACTGAAGCGCGGGAGAAAGGGACCGTCGTAGGGCGGGCTTGCGGGTGGTCGATCCGGGTGTAGTTGCCATCATCGTTCCTTAAGGTGATCTACCAGGAGTATAGCCATGGCGACCGCCACACCATTCAGAAATTGAACACCCGTCGCTTTTCATGCACCGGGAATACAACTGCATCACCTGAACCTTGGACTCAAGAAAAAAGGGCTACTGGCCGAAGCCTGTAACCCTTTGATCTGACTAACTAATTTTGGTGCCGCTGACCGGAATCGAACTGGTGACCTTCGCATTACGAATGCGGAGGTAAGTATAGTAAACCGTTGAGAGCTGTAGTTCAACAACATAAATTCTTATACCAAGCGCGCAAGGTTTGCGTCGAGCAGTTCAGCCAGAAGGCAGCACAAGCCGTCGGTACTTGGAGGCGGGTTTCTTTGGCGAAGAAGAGAACGGTACGCTCGGGTAACTGCGCAGAGACATGCTGAAGTTCCATATTGCGTTGACTGAAAGCTCAACATTTTTCGGAAAAAATAATTCGAATTGTTACTTAAAATCAGTCACAAGAGTATAGGATGAATCCTAGCCCTAGCAATTGCAAACGTATCAACAATAATCGTACAGTACTGCATTTTTGAAGGTCTATATCACCGGCAAGGCAACCCGACAGTGCTCTACTAATTTGAGGCGAAACTAATGGATATACTCATACCGACCATCTTTGATCGCGAAAGCATTTTGCGCCTATTGGATGATCTCGATGCAACACTCGACGTAGATAACGTTACTATCGACTTTAGAAAATTAAGGTACTCAATGCCGACTGGAATGCTAATAGCAGGGTCTAAAATGCGGAAATGGCGTGATTATCGAAGGGCATTTGGATATAAGTCCTGGCATCGGGGGATAGATGAGTCAATCCAAGTACATAGCTACTTAATGCACCTTGGGTTCTTCGATTTTCTTCATATTGATCAAGGTAAGCAAATAGGACAAGCAAAAGGGTCTGCGCGCTACCTACCTATTAAATTAGTTAAACGGCCAAACGTAAACATTGCAACTGATGGACTGGATGCGTGGTACGAAGCCATTATGGATGTATCCCGCAGTCTCGCAGCTGTAGTCGCCGGCTCTGCAGATGATACTGAAGAGCTTCGCACCTATACTTATTGCATTAGGGAAGTAATAAGGAATGTTTTCGAACATGCTCAAGTAGACGAATGCTTTATTTGCGGCCAACGATGGGCGGACGGTCGGGTAGAAATAGCCATCATTGATGAAGGTGTAGGTCTGTCAGCGACATTAACACCAGAAGCCAATCTTCCTGACGATGAAAACGCATTACTTCTTGCAGTACGTCCTGGCGTAAGCAGAACAGGGCTTACTTCAGGAGCAGAAACGAACACTTATGATAATTCAGGTTTTGGACTCTTCGTATTAACAGAGTTAGCTGCTAACTTTGGATGGTTCGTTCTCGGCAGCGGCTCTTCACAGATGACAGGACGGAAACAAAATCGTGACGTTGCCAAAACCTCATTTCAGGGGACCTATTTCGGCATGCACTTTACCTCATCACCACATAGCTTTGCGGGCGTTTTGGATGACATTATTCAGTTTGGCGAGCAGGAGGCAGGCCTTTCGGGAATAAGCCGTCGCGCCTCTGGCATGTCACGGTTAGGGCTTTTAGGATCTCATTAGCATTAGCCAATTCTACATGTCTGCTCACGCTTTAAATAAAAGCCAATATGGCAAATTTGCGACACACTAGGAGCTATCTGTGGGACGAAAAAATAGAAACTATGATAATGACGAATGGTTTGAGCTTCCTACAGAAGCTTACCGCAACGAGTCTAGCAAAATTGAAATCGACGATTATTGGCTTAGTTCTGCGCCGTCAAATCTTCAGAAACAAGCGATGCGTGAATGGTTCTTGTCACGTTATTGCGACCCAGCCGTAGAGACTCCTTACATGTCGTCCGAAGGGGGCTATATATTTGTTCATGGTGGGCCTTACGATCCTGACGAAGTTATACAAGATCGATTTCATAATGCAGTTCCATATCGTGCAATGAAATCACTGATTAATGAGCTAATAGACAAAACTGGCTCCGACTGGGCACCACGCGACTGGCAAGACGATTATTTTGACGCACTTGACGTATATGTCAAAAATTCCAAAGAACCGAGAAACTTATTAGAGACACGGCTGAATCAGATAGTCGAAATGATGAGCGTCCAAGGCACACCTCAAGCACTTACCCTGGTTGAGCAACTCTCGTTTAGCAGCACAATTACAGCGTTTGAATCATATTTATGGGAAACTATGAGCTACGCAGTAGAATCGGATCCAAAATCGCTACAGGAGGTTGTCACCAAACATAAAGCCTTCAGCGATCAGCCTATGCTTTTAGGCGACATCTATAAAAAGCTCGACAACATAAAAGATACGGTGAAGGGATATCTTCAAAACTTGGTGTGGCACCGATTCGATGTAGTGGCCCCGCTTATGGCCCACGGTTTACGAGTAAAACTGCCATCCTTTAAACCATTCATTGATCCCGTCATTAAACGCCATGATATCGTACATCGTAGCGGCTTCAGTAAGACAGGGGAACCAATAAGCGTTTCTCGGTCAGAAATTAAAACTTTAATCGAAACTATAAGAACATTTGCAGATGAACTAGAACATGCTCTTTCTGTGCGTAATTATGAAAATACGTATGGTGCCGAAAGATTTTCAAGCAGTATCTCAGATGGCTCAGATGGCTCAGATGGCTCAGATGGCTCAGATGATATTCCATTTTGATTTTTACCTCATCAAAAAATTTCGCAACTGAAAATCCAGATTCAGAAAGAAAAAGTTTAAATTAGAGGTCTAGAATAACCCTTTCGACGCCCTAAATTAGCGAGATCCTTAAGGAAATTATATGCAGTTTAAGCGCCGTACGCTTATGCAGATCGCTAATATGATCTGCGGGAACCCTGACCTTGAACCGCCTTTTTTCGTCTATCGTAGCAGCGGTCGCCTGACAGAGTTCTTCTTGGACTGCGATACTAACTATATTCATGATGGATCAACGCGCCAGTTCTGGGTAGCGGACACTTTGAGTTTGATCCTTACTGAACCGCAGCCTTATCCCAACACCCCCCCAGATCCATTCGCTCGAGTGATTGAGCGACTTATGGACCAATCCGACGCCCAGAATGAAGGCCCAGAACGGCTGAGGGCATTGGCTATGCTAGGCGCAGCTTTAGCCAGAGAAGGGTTTGAGCCGTTCTATGCCGAGGAAAAAAAATGCTACCTCCGCCATATTTCGACGAATACGGTGGCCATGGCTCTAGCCAATCCCCCCAGACCTTTTTCTGCTGCCGAGCTGGCGCGTCGCGAAAAGCTAACCGTTTATCTTGGTGCTGCGTCCGAAGACGAATTGATTGAGGAAATACTACTGCCGCTGTTCCGACAGCTAGGCTTCCACCGCATCACTGCTGCGGGTCATAAAGACAAGGCGCTGGAGTACGGCAAGGACATCTGGATGAAGTACACCTTACCTACCCAACACGTACTCTACTTTGGCATCCAAGCAAAGAAGGATAAGCTCGATGCGGCTGGCATGAGTAAGGGAAGTAATGCTAATATCGCTGAAATATATAACCAGATCGTCATGATGTTGGGCCATGAGGTGTTCGACCCGGAGATCGGCAAGCGAGTTTTGGTCGATCATGCTTTCATCGTAGCTGGCGGAGAAATCACTAAGCAGGCACGAAACTGGTTGGGCAACAAACTAGACGCGACGAAGCGGAGCCAAGTCATGTTCATGGACCGCGAAGACATCCTGAACCTTTTTGTGGTAACGAACCTGCCAGTTCCTGCGCAGGGTTCAAAGGCCGTTGATGAGGAGGTACCGTTTTAATGTTGTCCAATTTCGGTTTTGGTCTGGAAATCACACTGAAGGGTGTCTACCTCAACGCAGGCATCCACTGTCAATCCGTCGTATATTCGACCTTCTCCAACATCTACGAACCTCCATGAACCTTCACAGGTGAAAAACCGCTAAAAGCTGGTTGCAGGCTAGCGCTAGAGCCTTTCGGGCGTGAGTATTTATCGAAAAAGAGCCATATAAATTTCGTTAAAGACCGGCTTCGGGTATCAAGGTGAAATGGAGAATTTAAAGACTTTTTATGTAGTTATTTTCACTTAAACCTAGTTTTCACGCGGCTTTCAAGCCTTTCCTAACCTGCTCTTTGAAGAGATGATTGAGAGAAGGTTAGAAAAAAGGATTTTTTCATGACTTTCAGAACGGCCGAAAACCTACGTAAATTGCTCAACTTTTCTCCTCGCATGGCATGCGCGCGTATAAACTACTTTTGAAAATCCATGATGCAATAGGATCAAAATATATTAACTCTATTCCCTCTAGCTATCCCCGCCCATATAGGCTGCTGTCGAGGGTGCTGTGCTCGAGTAATTTGTTATCCGACTAGTTCGCACGGTACAACTATCCAGCGAACCCACAGCCGCACTTCTTGAACTTCTTACTTGAACCACAGGGACAGGGCTCATTGCGGCCGATCTTAACGCCAGTGGAAATTGGCTTGCTCCTTTGGATTGCCCGAGTCCCTCCCCCGGGACGCCGCTGCGGTATAGGATTGTCCTTAATTTTCGCAATCAGCTTGCGTTGGTTCTCAAGGATCATGCGGGCTTCGGTTGGCAAACCGGCCGCATAAGCTTGAAGCCTTTCCATCTCGCTTTCAGCCTCTGAGTACAAGCCACAGTAGGCCAGAACGACGGCATACTGCGCGCGAACATCCAAGTGCCTATTCAGGAGCTGGTTGCCTACTACCACAGGGATGACATGCTGCTCAAGAACCTCGCGCGCGCCCAAGAAATCATGTCGTGCGACAAACTCGTCGGCAAGGTCCTGCCCGACGCGTATGAGCGAGTCGATAGCGCCGGTGAGGGAGTAAAACTTCATAGCATGGAGTCGAGCGAAAGGCGCGGACAAGTGCAACTTGCCAGTCACCATTGCCTTTAGTTCGAGCGCATCAGCGAGCCGCTTGATGTCCCCCTGATCAAGTCCCGGCTTATCGATCAATGCCCACAGCTCGGCCTGCTTCACACCGAAGACTTGATCAGGCCGAATGCCGAGGGCCGTAAAAGTCTCCTCGATCACCTGTTCGACCACCCTCATTGCGCTTTTGTAGCGCTCCAGACCATAGAGCGCCGCCGCCGCGTTGTAGAGGAAGACGCGCCGATGCACAGGCTTATCCAGCACTCGGCTGTCTAAGTCGCGAATCGCGCGCTCAACGCCCGTTGCGTCACCTAGATGCGCGAGATGGAGCATGCGCTTCATCATAAAGGACTGAATTTCGTCCTCACCGAGTTCGCCACTGTTGATCAATTGCTTCATCGCCTCTAGCCTAGGCGCCACGCGCTCCCTGTGTCCAAGCTTCATGTCCGAGAAGACAAGCCCATCCAGAGCCCAGTACTGCTGCTCCGGATCTGACCCGTCTTTAGCGACCAGCTCCTCCAATCCTTGCCAAATTTCTGTTGCCACGCCCATTTCGTGAAACATCTCTTCGCCGACAAGCGCCACTACCGTCTTGACATCCCCAATAGCCAGCAGCAGCCGGGTATACTGCGAAAAGCGCGCTGTAGAACGCTCACGCTCGAAAGATTCAACCATCAGTTCCCTGAGGGCATTCCGAGCCCGCGACGCGATCTCCTTGGGCATGCTGGAAAGGTGCTGGCTTCCGACAACACGGATGGCATCATGCAGCCGAATCTCCTTGTTGCCATAAATCTCCACGACACCTGCAGCTCGCGATGTCCGGATCACACCGGCAACTGCTTGCCCATCCATTCCGAGGGCAACGTCCAGCAGCTTGTTAACCTCGGCGGGTAGGAGTCCAATATCCGACAGGCTCAGCACGGCGATCGTTTGTTGCGCAGCGAGAGGGAACGCGTTGAAGACTCTCGCTAGGATGACTTCTTGCGCGGTCTGAGTCAGGTTGGTCAATGCGTCGACGGCGTCGCACATCTGGTCGATTTGACCGTCATAGTCTTCGCGGGCAATCGTAGCCGCGCTCCTAACGAACAGTGGCATGCCAGCCGTCAATGCCTTCAAACGCCCCATCGTGGCTGCATCACCCCGACATTTCCACCCAACGGCCGCCGCTGCAACATCGTCAACACTCCATCCATTCAGCGGTTCTCGTGTATGACCTAGAAGGGCTTCGATCTCGGGTAAGGTTCCCATTGGCTGTGCCAAGAGCACAAACTTCAAAGCTGACGTGGCATCGATCATGCGCTTAAGGCTCTCAGCAGTAACACGATGCACGTTGTCCAGCACTACAATTGGCGACAGGCCCTCACCCTTAAGGTAAATGTCCAACTGGCGAAGCGACTCGACGCCAGTGGCACCCGGCAGCAAAATCTTACGTAACGCATCCGAGCTGGCGCCAGCCAACTTGGCGGCCAGCTCACGTACTAGCGAAAGGGCGAGGGCCTCCCCTGGCGTTTCCGAACAGTCGAAGTACGCGCAGTTGTGGCTACTAAACGTGGCGGCCTGCGAAGCCCAAGCGGTTTTCCCAGCGCCGGAGAAGCCGGAAACGATACGAACCCGTGAATTCGAGTCGAGCTGTGGCTCATTCTGCTGGGGACGGTACTGCTCCGGTGGCGCAGGGAAATCCTGCAGTTGAATCACGATCTGGTCGAATAGCGACGGCAAATCCGCGATCACGAAGGTGTGATTCGCATGGGGCGCCTCGCCGGCGGACGCGGCCTGAACACGTCCAGCCAGTTTCCATACGAGAGAGTCGGGCGCCAGCATGGCGAGGGGGACTGTCGTAGCTCGATCGACACACCACGAGACTGCCTCTTCGATGCCTGACCAAGCAGGGGGAAGTTGACCAACGGTGCCCGTACAGACGCGGCCTGGCCAAAGAAACTCGATGTCACCTGGTAGCTGCCCTGTCCGGACTTGATCAGAGAGCATCGGCCCCAAGGCGCGGTTGACTACTACGACGAACGTCGCTCGGCCCGGTCGGCGGCCCTGCGCGTGCTCTTGCCGCAAAGCGTCAAAACGTTCCAGAGCCGATTTGATGTCTGCCGGAATGATAGCTTGGCCACGTGTTTTGACTTGGATGTAGGTTCGCCCTGCCGGTGTGACTTGCTCGATATCCTCATCACGCTCGACCGTAACCGATATCGCGCCGGTCTGTCCCGAATTTAGAAGACACGCGGCTGCATAAAGATGCTGATAGAGGAAACCGCGATGAACCGCTTCGATGCGGATCTCCTGAGCGGGGTCAAGCGTCGATGAAGAAGTCATATATGCATGGAATTTGTTATTTGGACCGAAATTCAAAAGCGGCATCTGACTAATCTACTTAAAAAGCCACGCAACTTACTTGACCCGGACGGCAGAACAAGCGTAAAGCTCTTCAGTACCTAGACCAACAGTCGTTGAATAAGGAATTGGACGCAGCGGCAATTAGCCTGCGGCTGTAGTTTATAGACGTGTGAAGTCCGCTTCGGGCCAATCCCACCCTTTGAGCCAGCATAGCAGATTTTCCACATGGAAAATTCACAGAATGTCACGAACGGCTGGAATCGATCTGAAGAGGAAGTTCAGCAAAAATCTAAAACTGAGCTGACAACAAACAGTTATGGGTGTGCCGCCTCTACGGAGTTACCGGCAAATCGATTGAACAGTATATCGTCTATATCCCTCGGCGTGAACTTACGACCCTGATTTTTTTTGCTGAGATTATCTCGGTAGTCAAGGCAGCGAAGAATATATCGCGCGTAGCGATCATTTATGTCATCGATCTCAATCCCATACTTTTCCAACTCTCGAATATACACCCGGGATGTGTTTTTTTTTGCGAGAGCTCTCTCCACTATCGAATCAAGAATGAAAAATGCATTCGGCATATGAAAATGCAAATATTTAGATGCCAAAGACGCTTTATTTAGACCGCTAATCTCCGCGAATAGCTTTGTTAACTTATGATGCGCATATAAAACAAGCTTCATATTGTCTCGGGTTAAGTAATCAATATGCCGAGTTCCATCAATCCATGTATCGATTGAAGAGGCGCTGATCACCGGCGCAACTTTTTCCAGATAAAAATCCTCGCCCTCTTCAACGTAATCTTCACGGCGCCGCTCGATTGCTGCTGCAGTCGCTCTACCAATCAAGCAAATCTTACCTATAATTACATCATGCTCTTTATGTTCAGGCTTTTCCTTGCACATCGAATAAAGCACATCATTGGCCCATTTCCATTTGCTCATATTAGTCTCGATTAGATTTAGGTAAAACTTTTCTCAAATTTCTTTGGTGAGCCCCCATATTTCGATGATAAGTTTCCAGATCATTAAGGTACCAACGACTGTATTCCACTCCCAACGATTTGAATAACTGATCAATGAAGTACGCCAGTTCGTTAGCGACATTGAGACCATTGATCACATCCGGCAAATCGTAATCGATTGAGTCTGGGAACTTTTCATAAACCCCGAAGATTTCTCGATCAGGATTGTTGCGATAGTTTCGTAGTGAATTGTGAACAATTTTCTCAGCTACAATCATATCCCTCACAGACCAAGTATGTAGCACGTGGTATGGAAACGGAACCCCTGACGAATATAGCTCCTTAGACCGTCGAATTGGATTATTCGAATATCCGATCTTTAGGCGAGATGTATCGCCTTCCATCATCATCATATAAACAAACTGGCTTTCAATGAAGCTCAAAGCTCCTCCCGCTTATAAAAAATTTATGATTTAACGAAAAATTGCAAACGATGTTAATCCAATACGGAGTTATATGTGAAAGGTTTGATCTAGTCTCATTTGGAATGTGCTTTCAGCACTAGCTAAGTTCTCCTCGCGCCTCAACTTTCCAAGTTCGTATGTCTGTTCCTGGTCGGATGCGGTCCGTGGTAGTCAACCATAGCTACGATGACTCGGGAAAAGCAGATTCCGTTTGAGTATGCAAGCGCGCGCGAATGAGTGCGCCAAGGTGATTTGCCGCTGCCACCTCGTTGTGGTCCAGTGCTGTCCCTAATTGTAAACCGCTAAGCACCTAGCCGCGTCTGACGGCATTAGTCTACCTGCACTGTAAAGGCTCAGTGAAGGGGTGCAGGATATCTTCCACATGTTGTGAATATGCCGTCAAGGCCCTGATGATTTTGAGGTCTAGTGTCACACAGCTCGAAATCGTATTTTGCTCCCCCCAAAACCCAATGGTATGCGGGTACACATCGTCCAGCAACTGCATGACCAGGTTCGTGATGTCGGATGCCTCACGCGGCTTGAGGAAGTCCATGTAGCGGTTTGCCGCAGGCTTGAGCAGGGCGAAGATGAATCCTTCTGTTTGCTCCGATAGCAACGCAAATCGTACCGAAAACTCGTCCCTTACGATTTCTAGCTTTGCCGCAGCGAATGCCGCCCCAACTTGGCCGCGTAAGGCAACAAGTCGCTGAACGTCTGAACCGCCGACAAAAAACGCTACTTCAGACCCGAGCTTTTGATTCAGGATGCTCCGAATAATCGGAAGTACTCGTTCGACCAGCGCATCTGGAGTCATAACGGTGTCTACTGGATTAGCTTGCTGCATTATAGGAGGTACATCAAAACGGAAAGTAAATCATGCTAGGCGCTAAGACTCGCTTGAGATGTCTGGTTTCGACTGCGCAGCAAAAGCAGACCTTCAGTACTGCTGAGTGTACGAGCTTGTTGCTCTCAGAGCAACTAAAGCGTTTTATAAAAAACACGCTTTAACTTACCAAGTTGGAACGCTTTGCTCCCACATTTGCTTATCGCCGCTTCATGCCAGTCTTTCGATCTTCACTGCTCGGGCCTCGTTATGTCCGTCTAATGGCACAGCCCTGAGCGAAGCGATCGCTTCGTCGAAACAGTCCAGCAAGCGCAGCAGCTCACCTTGCTGGATCATGCTACCCGGCTGCTGCGCGCCATCCCGCAGAATGCCCAGGATGACCTCCATGTTAAGGCGCTCTGCAGCCGCTGGCCAGCTGGGCGCGTTGGGGATAGGGGACCTTTCGGACCGGCTACGGTAGCGGTCGTTTAAACCCCTCCAGATGCGATTCCTGAGCTAGAGCAACCGGTCCCTGCCCCCCTTCGAGCGCGACAACACGTACACCACGCCGTCAAAATTGACACGGTCGATATGCTGCGCCCGTCGCCATAACTTCATGGCCTCGGTCCATTCTTCCTGAGCCTGAAGTTGCCCCTCTAGGTCGCCGCGCCAACGCAGCTAGGCCCGCGTCAGCTGACCAATGGGTCTCGCCACGTTGGGCATGATTCCGACAGACTCGATGCCGTCCAGTCAAAACAGCGCCGCGCACGCGTCACACCGAACCAAGGGTTCCTGCCGCCACGACATGGTTGGCACACCATCGGACCAAGCCAGAGTGCCGAAGAAGTTTATGCTGCGGAGTCGTCAGTGAAGAAAGAAAGCGTTACAGTCGGGGCATACATGGGCGGAGGGAGCAGCGTAGCGGATCATGGCGCTATCGTACCGCCACCATATGAGCATAAGCAAAAATCAAGTGCCGCCGCACAGTGAAAAGACAAACCGTAGACGAAGCTGGGTTACACAGCGGTCACAGGATCGGAAAGAGGTGGTAAAAAAAAAGGGTTACCGGCCGAAGCCTGTAACCCTTTAATCTGACTAACTAATTTTGGTGCCGCTGACCGGAATCGAACTGGTGACCTTCGCATTACGAATGCGCTGCTCTACCGACTGAGCTACAGCGGCGAAACCTATGCTTCGCCTTCCATCATGCCCGACAAACAAACCGTCGCTCACGAAAGAGCCGTATTCTAGCAAACAAACCGGCAACCTTGCTAGTGTGTATCGCGACACTTTCGCAAGATTTCCGGTTTGCCTAATTTATAAGCACTTAGTCAAGCATACCATCACGCGCACCATCAGCCCGCGTGATAGCCCGTAACAACATCCACTTCTTCCTTCGAACCCAAAAACACCGGCACGCGCTGGTGCAGCTTGGTCGGCTGGATATCGAGGATGCGGCCTTGCCCGTCAGTCGCCGCGCCGCCGGCCTGCTCGACGATCATTGCCATCGGATTGGCTTCGTACATCAGGCGCAGCTTGCCTGGCATGCTGGTATCGCGCAGGTCGGCCGGGTACATGAAGACGCCACCGCGGGTCAGGATGCGGTGCACGTCGGCCACCATGGAGGCGACCCAGCGCATATTGAAGTCCTTGCCGCGTGGGCCGGTCGAGCCTGCCAGCAGCTCGTCGACGTAACGCTGGACCGGCGGATGCCAGTGGCGCTGGTTCGACATATTGATCGCGAATTCCTTGGTCGCTGCCGGAATCTGCATGTCGCTCTGGGTCAGCACCCACGAACCCTGCTCGCGGTCGAGCGTGAAGCAGTGCACGCCGTTGCCGGTGGTGAGCACCAGCATCGTCTGCGGGCCGTACACCGCGTAACCGGCGGCCACCTGCGTGCTGCCTGCTTGCAGGAAGTCCTGCTCGGTCGGGTCCTGCATGCCTTCCGGCGCCTTGAGCACCGAGAAGATCGTGCCGATCGACACGTTGACGTCGATGTTCGACGAGCCGTCCAGTGGATCGAACAGCAGCAGGAACTCGCCCTTCGGATAGCGGCTCGGGATCTGGCGGATGGTTTCCATTTCTTCGGACGCCATCGCGGCCAGGTGCCCGCCCCACTCGTTTGCTTCGAGCAGGATCTCGTTGGAGATCACGTCGAGCTTTTTCTGCACTTCGCCCTGGATGTTTTCGGTGTCGGCACTGCCGAGCACTTCGCCCAGCGCGCCCTTGCTCACCGAATAGCTGATGCGCTTGCAGGCGCGGGCCACGACTTCGATCAGCAGGCGCAACTCCGCATTGATGCTCTGGTGCTGGCGTTGCTCTTCCACCAGGTACTGCGTCAGACTTACGCGTTTCATGGGTTCCTCAGGTTGTGTTGAATGTGTTTAGTTGGCCAGCGCCTTGCCGACGATCTCGCGCACGTCGTTCGACAGCTTGACCTGCCCCGCCACCTTCTGCAAGGCTTCGCGCATCTGCCACTGCAGGGCCGGCGCGTAACGGCGCCAGCGGTCCATGGCGCGCGCCAGGCGGCTGGCCACTTGCGGGTTCAGTGCGTCGAGTGCGATCACTTGCTCGGCCCAGAAGGCGTAGCCGCTGCCGTCCGGCGCGTGGAACTGTACCGGATTGTTCACGCAGAACATCGCCACCAGGCTGCGCGCGCGGTTCGGGTTGCGCAGCGTGAAGGCCGGATGCGTCATCAGCGCGCGCACGGCGGCCAGGTCGGTGGTCGGGCTTGACGCCTGCATCGCGAACCACTTGTCCACGACCAGCGCCTCGTTCTGGAATTCGTCATAGAACACGGCCAGCGCATCGGCCGCCTGCGGCACGCGCGCGGCGACCAGGGCGGAAAGCGCCGCGGCGCGGTCGGTCATGTTGTCGGCTTCATCGAACTGGCGCTGCGCCAGCGCGACGCTGGCAGCGTCCGGCGCGGCGTTCAGGTAGGCCAGCGCCAGGTTCTTCAGCGCGCGCTTGCCGGCCGAGGCTGCGTCCGGGCTGTAGGGGCCGGGCGTGGCATTGGCCTCGTACTGCGCCAGCAACTCGCTGCGCAGGCGCGCACCGAGGTCGGCGCGCACGAACTGGCGCGCGATGTGCACGGCCAGCGGATCGACGCACTCGAGCTGCTCGGCCACCATCGATTCGGATGGCAGCGTCAGGCACTGCTCGCGGAAGGCCGGATCGAGCGTCTCGTCGACCAGGATCTTGCGCAGCGCCTCGATGAAGGTCTCGTCCAGGTTCAGGCTGGCGGCGGCATCGTCGTTCGCGCCCGCTT
>Ga0308164_10003108_pt1 | contig 15450 bp, 14 predicted proteins | sample PhyTR2_FD_201031 | JGI IMG/M metagenome (GOLD analysis project Ga0308164, IMG submission 201031) | Phyllosphere microbial communities from UC Gill Tract Community Farm, Albany, California, United States - DLSLT.R2 | ecosystem: Host-associated > Plants > Phyllosphere > Unclassified | place: USA... | reverse complement strand
TTTGTTGATTACATCAGACAGAACAACACACTCAGTAAAAACAGTGTTGGAAATCTTTTCATCGATTTCAATAAAATACCGGCACTGCTGAAGGCCATTTTACCCGGCAACCTGAACGGCAACCTCGCGCTGTTTAACCGCCAGAACTCGTTTGCCTCACTAAGTTATAATTTTAGTAAAGAGCGGCTGTTTTTTAGCGGCAATACCAAAGTGAATGCCGCCGGTAGCTACCTGAACCTTTTTACCCATACTGCTTCCTTCAGGAATAGCATAGACAACCTGCTGCCGGATAATACATCCAACTTCAGGTTATACGCTATCCCCCATTATAAACAATGGCGCGAAACGTTAACTACATGGTTTGCCAGCCGTAAAGAGGATGCAAAGGTGAAACAGAACATTGCTTATACAAAACAGGAATACAGGCTGAATGCTGAAGGTATATTCCCGGTTTATTTTAAAGATCAGCTAATTACCTTTGAAACCAGTTCGTCTGAAAATTTTGGGGCAATTAACCTGAGCAATGGCGATAAGGTGAAACAACTTTTACTGGATATCAGCGAAGATTACGATCAGGATATTAAGGCTTTTAAAGTTCCCGAGCTGTTGTACTCCTATTTTGGGGAGCCGCTTAAAAAGTTCAGTAAGCCCTATTATGTGATTATTGACAACTACATGGTTTTTGCTAACCAGCCTGGCGCATTGCATAATTTCCTCAGCAACTACAGGGCTAACAGGTTACTGATCAACACGGCCGACTATGTAAATCTTTTTGCGCAGATTTCAAACAGTGCAGATATCACTTTTTATGTAAACCATCAAAATTCTGCACCGCTGTTGAGGCGTAACATCTACCTGCCTTATTACAAACACTATCTTGCTGAGAAAGGCTTAGGAAAATTTAGCTCAATGATTTATCAGCTGAATGCAGATAAAGGTTCATTCCAGACTAATTTCCTGATCAACACCCTACCTGTTATGGAGGGCGGAACACCCGCAGATACAATATTAGTGTCCAAATAATCCAAGCGACAAAAAACACCGTATAGAAGATGACGACCGGCATAGCCAATGGTTTAAAATCGTTATCAAACTATGGTAAAAAGATTTGTCCTCTTTAGCATTTTTCTGTTTTCGTTCAGTTGCATAAAGGCACAGCAATACGGACTCTTCAACACCAAAACACTATTTGATTCGTTTGAAAACCCGGCGCAGAAAGCTTTTGTTCTGGATTCGTCGCGCCAGTTTGCGTCCAATTTTTTCCTGCCCTATCTGGGACTGAACGCAGCTAACAGAGGCGATTCAAAATCAGCGCTCAGCTCGCTGATCAACGACAGGTACTACGATACTTCAAATATCCCCATCGGCCTCAACAAACGGAACAGATTATTTGGATCTACCAATATCTACCTGTTCAATTTCAAAATTTTCAAATCTTATAAGTACCATAAAGAGCTTGGGTTTTCCTGGCAGATGCGGTCAGATGCATTTGCGCACTATACCAATGAAGCATTGGTGGTATTTGACGACTACAACCGGTTTGAAGGTAATCAGACAGGACTGCTGAAGGCGGACGGCTTTGGTCAGTCGTACCACCAGATTAGTGTGACCTACAGGGAAAATCTGAACAAAAGGCTTGCCTTTGGGGCCAAGCTGAGTTTACTAAGCGGCATTACGTACAATAGTATGGACATCTCCAACTCTAATCTTGCCGTTGATGTAGCAAACAATACGGTTAGCGTAGGTTTAACCGCAAAGTACCAGTCCAATTTTTTGAGGCCGGATGAACTACGTTTCATGGACCTTGTTCCTACCTTCAAAAACCCGGGTATTTCTGCCAGCTTCGGCACTACTTATACGGCTAAAAGCGGGTTGTTCATTATGGCAAACATTAAAGACCTTGGTTTTATCAAATGGAATAATAAATCGCATGTAATCTATGTAGATAATACAGTAACAGTGGGACGTGAAACAATTGATATAGCGAACCCGGAATATATCAATACCAATACACTTGAAGACGGACTGGAAAACCTATTTGTAAATGCAGACCGCCGTAAAAGTTTTTATACCCCTACCAATGCCAAAGCTGATTTCATGGTTTCGCGTAAGTTCCGCTATTATACGCCCAGTCTGATTGTGTCCAAAAATCTATTCTATCCTGGTGGTGATGCCGTTTTTGTAAACACTTTCAAAGCCCAGGAATATTCACTGAGCCTTTCACCTGCTTATAATATGAACGGCTTTTTAATGTTTGGAACACAGCTGATGTACCAAACGCCTAATTTTGAGTTTTTTGTTGGTTCTGATAACCTGTTAAAGACTATTGCTATCAAACAAGAAACCAGCTTAGGCGGACGTAGTGGTGCCTCTGCGTATATGGGGCTGGCTATTAAATTTGGCTATGTGGTGGAGCATCCGCAGAACAGCAGTTATTTGCCGGGCTTAGAGGGCGACAAAGAAACCAGCTTCTTTGGAAGGATCTTCAGCGTGTTTAAAAAGAAAAGATAACCAGAGTTCTGAAATAGATAAACAGAATTTTGAAAAATATAAACAGAATTTAAAAAACGACAATCAGAGTTGTAAAACCAGATAAACAGAATTTAAAAAGAGATAATCAGAGTTTTAAAAACAGATGATCAGACTTTCTTTTTTGAAGGTGTAATCACAAAGTCTTTGAGGTAATAAGGCTCAAAGTAAGCGAGGTCTTCAAAATTCTGTTTGTCAAATGCAGCCGCTGCCAGTACGCTCATGTGTGCTGCCGAATTAAAGTTGGCATCAGAAAAAACCGCATTTGAAGATACAATGGATTCGCTGCATTTCATTGCCCCATCACCTATAAAAGTAACCTGATGTGTTGTTAACTCGTTTATGTACGACTGTTCATCAATAATTTTTGCGGTTACAGGAAGGATTTCATTCAGCGAGGTGTCATACAGTGCGGTGAAAACTTCCATCCTGCGGGCATCAATCATTGGGCACACCAAACCGGTATAATTTTCATTGATAGATAGAAAACCCGAGGCCATCATTTTTAAGGTGTCAATACCAATCAGGGGTTTGTCTATTGCAAAACAAATACCCTTGGCGGTAGAAACACCAATCCGTAATCCTGTGTAAGAACCGGGGCCTTTACTGACTGCCACAGCATCAAGATCAGCGTAACGCATACCGGCACCTGCCATCACTTCATCAATAAACAGGGTAAGACTGCCGGCATGGATATTCTGGGCTGCCTGTTCTTTCAAAACGGTAGTTATCCCGTTTACAGAAAGGGCAGCAGAACAAACTTGTGTAGCGGTTTCAATTTGGAGTATAGTGGCCATTGCAGCAAATATAGTTCATTTATAGATTAGGGAACCGGATCATGTCCATGTTTTCCCCAGGGATGACAACGGCCAATACGTTTAAGGGTTAACCAGCCACCTTTAAAGGGGCCATGTTTCTGAATTGCTTCAATCCCATACTGCGAGCAGGTAGGTGTAAAACGGCAATTGGAGCCCAAAAGCGGAGAGATAAACCACTGATAGATTTTGATCAGGGCTAAAAAGAACCAGCTGAAAATCTGTTTAACCGGCTGCATTTGTTTCTATAGTTAGAATCAGTTTTTTAAATGCGCCAGCCAGTTTCTTTTCAAAAAAGGCATATTCATAGTGTTCCTTACCAATAAATTGTATGGACAGCAACAAGGTCTGATCGCTTTGGTTCAGTAGTGGGTAAAGGTCAGTTGATTTGTGTAAGCGATAGGCTTCACGTGTCCGGCGCTTGATCAGGTTCCTGTCATGCGCACGCTTGAATCTCTTCTTAGAGACATTAATAACTACCTGGGCGGGAAATGTACTTTTACCGGGCACGAATAAATACGATAACCGGAATGGGTACAATAAAAAAGAAGAACCGTTCTTAAATAGCAGGTCTAATGATTTCCTGCTGCATAACCGTTCTTCTTTGATAAATGTTTTCATGTTTTTGATCGCATATTCGCAGACATAATGATCTGCCGGCACTTAAAGTGCAGCCATCAAAATTATGCTTTGTGACGACGTTCGTCAGAAACTGATAATTTTCTTCTTCCTTTTGCACGACGAGAAGCTAATACTCTTCTACCGTTTGCTGTAGCCATTCTTTCGCGGAAGCCGTGTTTGTTTCTTCTCTTTCTTTGCGAAGGTTGGAATGTTCTTTTCATAACTGTATGATATCTTAACTATTATTTTTTTAAATAAGAGGTGCAAATATAGTGCGATTTTTTATTAATTGCAAATAGATTTGGCAAGTTTAGTGTTTTATTGCTTCCGATCCTGGCTTTTCGGGAGCATTACATTCCCAGGGCCGCTTTAAGTTTAATATAGCCAGTTTTACTTACCGGAAGCCAAATATCTGATTTTAAAAGTACTATATAACTGTCTTTTTCTTTCAGTTCTATTTTACTTACCTGTGCCAGATTGATCAGGTAAGAACGGTGGATCCTGATGAATTGTTCGCTGTCCAGCGTCTTTTCAAAGAAACTCATGGTCTTGTTTTTATAGAAATGGCCTTCAGTGGTACTCAGTTTCACATGATCATCATCCGCTTCGAAATAATGGATATCGTCCACAGGGATAATCTTGATCACCCCGTTTGTTTTTACAACTACCCTGTGCTGTTGCGAAGGGCTCATTGCTGCTGCTTCCAGCAGGTTTTGTGTCTGCTCCGTCTGTTTCAGTTTAGCGGGCAGTTTCTGCATCGCCAGGTCAAACCGTTCCTGCTCTATCGGTTTCAAAAGGTAATCTGCAGCATTGACTTCAAATGCTTTTATAGCAAATTCGTCAAACGCGGTAGTAAATACCACTGCCGGTGGATTTTCTACCAGTTCAAGCATTTCAAACCCGTTTATCTTAGGCATCTGTATGTCCAGAAAGATAAAATCAGGCTTAAACTGTGTAATGGCTTTCAGGCCCTCAAAACCATCGCTGCATTCGGCCACAACTTCAATGTCAGGGAAATTCTTGAGATAATGTTTAACAACATCTCTTGCTAAAGGTTCATCATCAATGAGTATTGTTCTGATCATATTTCTGTGGTATTTTGAGCGTAGTTGAGTAAATGTTTCCTTCAAGGGTAGCCGTTTGCAACAAGTTGTTATCGGCGAAGAGCAAATATAATCTTCTTCTGATAGCAGTCAAACCAAATCCGGTTCCGCCAGAAGATTTTGTGCCAGGGTCAAAGGGGTTTTGTACGTTGATCTTTAAAATATTATTTTCCACCTTCACGTCTACAGAAATCAGGATAGCTGCAGAAGTATTGTAAAGGCCAAACTTAATGGCATTCTCTACAATAGGCTGCAGTAAAGTACCAGGCAGGGTCAGGCCCATTGTTTCTTCTGCAATCTGGATGTCCAGGTTTAAGCGGTGACTGAATCTCACCTTTTCAATATCAAGGTATAACTGAATATATTCCATCTCCTCTGCCACACTTACCCAAACCTCATCGTCCCTTTTCAGGGTGCCCCTTAAAAATGAAGCGAGCTTCGTAATCATGGTACCTGCTTCTTTCGGGTTGACGATAGTCAGTGCGTAAACGGAATTCAGGCTGTTAAATAAAAAGTGCGGCTGCAGCTGATGACGAAGTTTGTTCAGTTCGGCCTCTTTGGCCAGGTTCTGCGTATTGAACAAGCGCTCCTGCATTTCTGATTGTTCTTCCAGTCTGTACCATAAAACGTTGGCAAAGGCACACCAGGCAATAAAGACAAACAGGATAATAGACCTGAAGGGCATTGAAAAATTAAGGAAACTGATATACACCTGGTACCTGTTAAAAATTATGTTCAGCAGATAAGTACTGAAAAAAGAGGCAGAAACCGAAAGTGCAATAGCGAGTATAATTACAAACAAGACAATTTCCTGTTTAGGCTGGTAAAATTTGAGGATCATACCAACTATAAAACAGGAAACTGCCAAAAATGTATTTGTAATTACACTATCTGCCACTGAAGCATACCAGTTGAAATTGAGTGTATAATAAAACAGCAGTACAAACGCCACGATCCACGCGGCGAAGAGCGTTGCTCCTGCTTTTTGTACGCTTTTGCTTAAGAGAGGATTATTAACCACGATTTTCTAATTAATAGTTTCTAATATCCACCCCGCCAAACAAGGCCACCCCTTTGATTTTGATTATTTTATGTGGCCCTTCAGACAAAGGTGCTACCGCCCGTTTGTCATCAACCCCGCCAAATATGGGTGTCATTTCAGACTTCACCACCCAGTGTGGGGGCACAATAATTTTGACACCTCCAAATATGGCTACTACATCCAGGGTAACCGTATCTTCAAAATCTGCATGAGTAAGGTTAATGTCGCATCCTCCAAAAATGCTGGTGACATCTCCCCCCTTAAATTTTTTGGAAAACACCTGTTGCTTGCTTCCGCCAAACACATTGATAGAATCCAGATAGTCATCTTCATCAACTGCATTGGCTTCTGCCTCAGTATCCCCTGCTAAGTTGAAATCCACAGTTTTTTTTTTCCAGCTTTTTTTATTTATTCCTGTGGGTTTCAGTATAAGGTACAAGCCCAGTATAATAAATGCCCCGGCAAAATAGTATTGTGATAAATTGATATCAGCTATATCTTCGATGGTGAAGTACCCACCAATCAATACCATCACCAGCCATCCACCGCCGGTATAGTTTCTCCTGTAACCGATCAGTAAGCCAATAGCAATCAAAAATGTGTGCCAGCTAAATACCCAGTGCGGGATCCCGATACCAAGGTTACGTAAGAAGAATATGAGACCAATTGCTAAAAGTAACAACCCGCTGCCCAACCTGTTCGAGCGGTTGTTTGTGTTTTTAAAAGTTTCCATTGCCTTAATTTTCATCTAAACTACTACCTGTATCGGGGTTTCTATAGAGCATGGGCATATATAGCAGCAAAACATCGGTGAACATCATTTTTCTGTCGGTGAAAGCATTAAAAAAAATATGCGTTAATTTGGACTGTTGATTATTGCATTGCTGATCCGGTTATTAAATATAATATTAAAAGATGAAACAATACTTCCTTCTCATACTTGCTTTACTGCCTTCACTGGTATTTGCCCAACATACAGCTGAGGCTTACAGGATATTTGAAACCAAAACAGGAAGAACAATCACCGCAGATGAGCTGGTAAAGAACCTTGAGAAGACGAATGTGCTGGTATTTGGCGAAGAGCACAATGATTCTATTGGGCATTTAGTGGAAGCAGAAATTTTCCAGAAAATGTTGCTTGCCTATCCCGGAACCACACTGTCGCTCGAAATGTTCCCAACCGACGTACAACCAGTGGTAAATGAATACCTGCTGGCACTAATTTCTGAAAAGAATTTTGTCAAAGAAGCGAAAGCCTGGAACAACTATAACGACTATAAACCGTTGCTGGAACTGGCTAAAGTCAACCATACCGAAGTAATTGCGGCGAATGTGGCAACCAGATACAGTAATGTGGTATCTATGTCCGGCCTGGCAAAACTGGAGGAATTCCCGGCTGCCTCTAAACAGTTTTTACCTCCATTGCCCATTGATACTGCCACAGGCAGGTATCATGAAAAGTTTATAGAAACCCTGGGAGGGCATGATATGGGAAGCATGAAAATTTTCCAGACGCAAAACCTCTGGGATGCATCTATGGCCTGGTCGGTTGCCAAATACCTTAAACTGTACCCGAAAAAGAAGGTCCTCCAGATCAATGGCAGGTTTCATAGTGATGAACGGATAGGCGTGGTTGCGCAATTGAAAAAATATGCACCTAAACTGAATGTTTCCAACATTTCATGTTTTACCGCTGAGGGTGCCGATGAAGGAAACTGGAAAAAATATGAGTCGCTTGGGGATTATATTATTATAACCAGGTCGCCTAAAAAATAACCTGGTCAGAAAAGGCCAAATGATAAACCAGCCGCCTGTAAATTAATCCAGGAGGCTGGTTTCAGACATTTATATAGATTTTGCTTTCAATAAATCACGGATCTCGCCTAAAAGCACTTCTTCTTTAGATGGTGCAGGCGGAGCTTTCGGTGCTTCTTCCTCTTTACGTTTCATTGCATTAATGGCCTTCACCATCAGGAAAATGATAAATGCAAGAATAATGAAATTGATCACCTCGGTCACAAAATTTCCCCATGCAAATACAGGCCCTGCTTTTTTGGCGTCTTCCAGTGAAGCATTTGGATTGGACAGCACAAATTCCTGAACTTTCGCGTTTAGCGGAATATAAAAATTCGTAAACCCTTTATCACCGATTAATAAACTTATAGGAGGCATAATCAGGTCGTTTACCATTGAGGTAACTATCTTACCAAAGGCCCCGCCTATGATTACCCCGACAGCGAGGTCTACTACATTGCCTTTAACGGCAAACTCCTTAAATTCTTTAACAAAACTCATAATGACATTTTTTGTGGGTGAACAACATTAATATATGTAAACTTGATAAGGCCGGATTTTGTTCAACAGTATCTATTCCTATAAGCTATAATACCGTTTTAGTAAGGTTTAGCAGGGATACCATATCAATTCATAATGGCCTATCTCATTTAAAAGTATAAACTTTATTATAAAAACACTAGCTTTTATGGGAAAAATTCACTCAATTACAATAATAGCGGCAGTCTATAGTTTATATCTAAACCAAATGCTTATTTTTGGAACGGGTCTAAATACCTTTTCTACACAACATGCTTAAACAACATTTACAACAAAAATTACTTCAAAAACTATCCCCTCAGCAAATTCAATTTATTAAATTGCTGCAGGTTCCTACCGTTTCCCTAGATACCCGTATAAAAGAAGAATTAGAAGAAAACCCAGCGTTGGAAGACCCAAGTTTAATGATCGCGGAAGAACCTAAGGGCGAATATGACGATCTGAACGATACCCCGGAAGATTTTGACGGTGGTTCCAAAGAAGAAAATACCGATGAATTTAATGTGGATGACTATCTGCAGGACGATGCCGGTAACGACTATAGCACATCATATAATAATAACGACGATGATGAGGAGAAAAAAGAAACGCCTATAGCTATCGAAAGTACGTTTTTCGAAAGCCTTCAGGAGCAACTTGACCTTGTGCCTTTATCAGATCAGGATTTTATTATTGGTAAACAGATTATAGGAAGCCTTGATGACGATGGCTACCTGAGAAGGCCTATTACGTCAATGATAGATGACCTGGCCTTTTCACAAAATGCAATGGTTGAAGAGGAAGATGTACTGGAAATGCTCAAGGTGATCCAGAGTTTTGACCCTCCGGGCATTGCTGCAAGGGATTTACAGGAGTGTTTAACACTGCAACTTCGCCGCAAAGACCCTTCAAACCCAATTATTCAGAAAGCGATCATGATCGTAGAGAATTATCTGGATGAGTTTACAAGGAAACATTACGATAAACTGGAAAAATCACTGGGATTGAACAGTGAAGACCTGAAAGAGATTATTGCAGAGATCCTGCGACTGAACCCAAAACCAGGCGATTCGAACCAGGTGACTACAAAACAATTACAGGTAATACCTGATTTTCATATCTCCAATAACGACTCGGTATTAATTCTTACCCTGAACTCCAAAAATGCACCAGAGCTGAGGGTTAGCCGTTCTTACATTGATATGTTTGAACATTACGACAAAGCTGCTTCAAAAGATAAAAAACTGAAAGAAGCGGTGCAGTTTGTGAAACAGAAACTGGATTCTGCAAAGTGGTTTATTGATGCCATTAAACAGCGTCAGCAAACATTGCTGAAAACAATGAATGCCATTATGCAATACCAGTATGAATATCTGCTAACAGGAGACGAGAGAAAGATGCGCCCAATGATCCTGAAAGACATTGCTGACAAGATTGACATGGATATTTCAACTGTGTCCAGGGTTGCCAACTCTAAATATGTGCAAACAGAATTCGGTACGTTTTTGCTGAAGTCTTTCTTTTCTGAAGCTATTCAAACTGAAAGTGGCGAAGAGGTATCCAATAAGGAAGTTAAAAAAATCCTTGAAGACTGTATCGGCAATGAAGATAAACGCAAACCACTGGCCGATGAGAAGTTAACTGAAATCTTAAAAGACCAGGGTTACAACATTGCCAGACGTACTGTTGCCAAATATCGCGAACAGATGAACATTCCTGTGGCGCGCCTAAGGAAAGAACTGTAGTACAGACTGCATCAAAGCAGGCTTTGCCTCAATAAAAATTTTAGCTGTTTATTGGCTTCTGACAGGGAATTGATCAATTCCCTGTTTTCTTTTCGCAGCGAATAAATTTCAAATGCCTTTTCAATATTTATTTTTAGTTCGTCATCCTGCCAGGGCTTCTGCACATAGCGGTAAACTTCGCCCCTGTTGATTGCATCTACCACAGCTTTCAGTTCTTCGTAACCAGTTAGCAGTATACGGATTGGATCAGGATGCTGCGGAATAACAGATTCAAGAAATTCTATACCGCTTAGACCTGGCATACGCTGGTCAGCAAGAATGACATGCACCAGTTGTTTGTCCAAAATTTCTCTTCCTTCCACTGCAGATGTTGCCGTGAAAATATTGAAGTACCTTCTGAAGGCGGCATTAAATGAGTTCAGATTATGAACTTCATCATCTACATAAAGGACATTGATTAGATTTCCAGTACTCATACCTCATCTTGTTTTTATAAATATATCAATATAAACTCAGTTATAGCGTTTGAATTGTTACAGAGGCCGATTTTGCACTGAACAGCAGAGCTCTACGCTATAAATTACGTTATTCTGAACAATAATAAAATGATTTTTTCAACATATAATATTAGATTTGAGAGCCGTGATAGCAAAAACAGAAGTACTAATTATTCAAGCCACAATCGTCCACCCTATGATTCTTATAACGTCTATTTAATGGAAGAAAGCTTAAGCAGAGACAAACTTGAGGTCAGACTTAGAACATTCAGAGCAGTTGACGACCCAGAATCCTGTAATCTCTTTCTTGAAGGCCACGCAGAGGTATTAAGCAGCATTGGAGTTACAAAAGTAACCTCATCGAAACACGAATGGACCAGAGACCCTGCGGTTTTCGTTATCGTGGTAGAGTCGCTCATTGGTAAAAAAATATTTGGAGGCATCCGTGTTCACGTAGCCGGAGGTCTTGAGCCGTTGCCCATTGAACAGGCAACAGGTGGTATGGACCCTGGAATTTTTGATCTGGTATGGAAATGTGCACACGAAGGTACTGGCGAAATCTGCGGATTATGGAATTCAAGTGAGATTGCCGGTTATGGCATTGGCACAACCTTCCTGATACGCGCCGCCGTTTCAATATGTAACCAAATCGGCATCCAGACACTCTTCGCTCTATGCGCCCCCTATACAGTAAAATCAGTAATCTGTGTAGGTATGGAACTGGAAAGCAGTATTGGAAATAACGGTACTTTTTACTATCCGAAATTAGACCTTGTTGCGACAACAATGCTCCTGAAAGATATTCCTACTTTAAATAAGGCCTACCAGGAAGACAGAGACGCAATATTTAAAATCAGGGAAGAGCTGAGTTTAATTTACGTTCAAGCGCTGAAAGGAAAAGAAATCAGCATTCATTACGAAACTAAAATCCCCAACCTCGAAAAATGGGACCTCCAGGGGACCATCAACAACGCGACAAATAATTTCAAAAAAGGACCGATAAATGAAAATGATATTAATTTTTTCTAATGCACTTGCAAAAGAAACATGTTAATCTTATTTTCAGAGAGCAATAACTTAATACTTACTTCATGAACAGTATAGTAAATCTTCTGGCAAGCGCTGCAAATATGCAGCAACTTTATACTCCTTTGTTTTTCAGGCTCGGCAATACTACAGATAAAGAGTCCCTTGAAGTTTTGATACAACAGGGAAAAGTATCTTTTGTATACGATACGATTTATGAGCAGCTACAGGAACTGGTGAAGAGCCTGAATCCCTCAGTTAAAATAAAAGCTGAAGAATACCCGGCGTTAATAGAACAGCACCTGAAATCGGAAGATCCTTATGATTATGGGGTGTGGATCTATTACCCATGGAACCAAAGGCTTGTCCATTCACTGGATGAAGAAGAATTCATTGAAGTTAGAACAAACAGGAATAAATACAAAATAACAAAAGAGGAACAAGAGCTCCTCAAGACAAAAAAAATAGGCATTGTAGGCCTTTCGGTGGGCCAATCCATTGCACTGACCATGGCAATGGAACGTACATGCGGGGAAATCAGACTGGCAGATTTTGATACAGCAGAATTAAGTAACCTTAACCGCATCAGAACAGGGATACATAACCTGGGATTAAATAAGACAATTATTGCTGCCAGGGAAATACTGGAAATAGACCCATTTATACAGGTGAAGATCTTCAACGACGGGCTGATTCCTGAAAATATTGACAGGTTTTTTCTGGAAGGCGGGAAACTGGACCTGCTGGTAGAAGTTTGCGATGGACTGGATATCAAAATAGAAAGCCGTTATAAGGCCAGGGAACTACAGGTACCCGTGATTATGGATACGAACGACCGTGGCATGCTTGATGTTGAACGGTTTGACCTTGAACCGGAACGCGCTATTTTACACGGACTTGCAGACGGACTGCGGCCAGACAATATCAAAGGACTGACGAACGAACAAAAAATTCCTTTTATCCTGAGAATGATTGGTGCAGAGACCATATCTACCAGGCTAAAGGCTTCTATGATAGAGGTAGAGCAATCTATCAATACCTGGCCACAACTGGCCTCTTCTGTAACACTGGGCGGAGCATTAACAACCGATGTATCACGCAGGATACTTTTAAATCAGTATCATGATTCAGGAAGATACTACGTGGATTTTGAGGCCATCATTAGTGACCGTGAAAAACCGGAGGAGAAAAGCGAACTTTCAGACAACCCCTATATACCACTAGATGAGGTGGCTATTGGTGGAATGATTGAAAAGTACTTTCTGACCGCAGAGGAAGACTCCTATCAACTACCAGAAAACGAACTGAAGAAAATTATCGATGCCGCATTAATCGCACCCTCTGCGGGCAATAACCAGCCCTGGAAATGGGTATATAACAAAAGTGTGCTGTTCCTCTTTCATGACAAATACAAATCCTGGTCGTGGGGCGATTACTTTGAGATGGGTTCACATATGGGCTTAGGTGCCGCACTAGAGAATGTGCATTTACAGACTAAGGCACTGAGCCTGGACGATGAACAGGAATTATTCCCTCTCACAGATGAACCATCGCTTATTGCCGCGATAAGATTTAGGCCATCAGCTGAAGCGGCAGGCAGCGCTGTAATTGATTTTGCAGCCCAGTTATACAAACGCCACACGAACCGCAAAATAGGTAAAAAACAGAAACTGGATGCGTCTTTTTACGCACATTTACAGGACATGGCAAACCTGGCAGAGCACGTAAACTTCTTTTACACTGAAGATGATGCAGAACTCGAAGAACTTTCAGAAATTATAGCAGAATGTGATAAGGTCAGGCTGTTAAATGAACAGGGGCATAAGGAATTTTACCAGGAAATCAGATGGACCAGAGAAGAAGCAGAAAACACCAGGGATGGTGTAGAGCTTGCCTCTGTAGATATTACCGCAGGCGAAATTGCCGGCTTTAAAGTGGCAGGGGATTGGAAAGCTGTAGAAATACTTGCAGAGATGGACCAGGGAAATGCTTTTAAAAAAATGTCTGTAAAGTCTGTTAAAAATGCCTCGGGAATTATTGTGTTTGCCATTGATGATTTTACGCATGAACAGTTGGTCAATGTGGGAAAAGTGGTGCAGAGGGCCTGGATATTTGCCAACCAGCAAGGTATAGCGGTACATCCGATGCTATCGCCTGCCTTCTTCTTCAACCGGCTTATCCACAGTGAGGGCGAAGAAATGACCACCGCACTCGCTGCCAAACTTCATCAGCTAAGAACACGTTTCCTGAAGATATTTCCATTGGAGACAGAGAATCTGAAATACAAAGAGGTATTCCTGATGAAAGTGACAAAAGCCGGCGATGTTGACATTCAATCATTGCGAAAAGATAGGACCGATCTGTTTTATCAGCTTTAACAAAAAACCAAACATAAACGCCATCCTCAATATCAAACAATGAAGTTTCATCGTGTATTTATCGGTCTAAAAACTAAGCCAGTAAGGTTTTTGATCATATTGTTCATCCTGTTTTTCAGGCTATCGGCTGTTGCACAAACTACAATCGATTTCAAAGGAAAGTATGAAACAATTGGCGATGATGTTGAGATACTGGTAGACAGCGATTCAGACATTTCATTACAGGAAGCCATCAAGTCTGCCAATTACAAGAGGTCAGTCAATAAGATTCCGAACTTAATGATTACCCCCTACTCCTACTGGATCAGGTTTAATGTTAAAAATGATACCAAAGATAATCTGGCGATGCATATTTCCCAGCCAATGATCGATCGCATTGAGTTCTACCAGGTGAATGGTTCAAAGGTTGTAAAATCAAACATCAGTGGCCAAAGACTGCCATTTTGGAACCGGTACATCAGCCATCAGACCTATGTTTATCCGATAAACCTGAATTATCATGAATTAAATACCTTCTATATAAAGGTCCAGAGTGGTAAACAACTCGTTTTACCGATTTATCTGGGGACGACTGAGAGAATCATAGAGAAAATATTAATTAAGGACATTTCATTTGGTGTTTATGTAGGCATCATCCTGGTCATGCTTCTTTATAACCTATTCATTTATTTTAGCGTAAGGGATACAAACTATTTGTATTACGTGTATTATCTCGCCATAGTTTTAATCGCGCAATCGTTTATTGAGGGCTATATTTTCAGATTTGTACTTCCAGATTCGCCTCAGTTTGCAGACGTTGGCATTTACATTGCAAGTGCCCTGATTGGCATCGCTGCGATTGAATTTTCCAAGAATTTCCTCTCCGCAAAATCTTTTACCCCTTCGCTTTACAAAATATCATTTGTATTCTGGATCCTTTACGCAGTGCAGATTGCCCTTGCATTAACAAAGCATTTTAATGCAAGTTACGGACTGGTACTTTTTCTGGCCATGACCAGTGCAATGTATGTAATGTACATGGCGATAAAGATTGTGATCAAAGGCTTTAGGGCTGCAAAGTTTTTTCTGATTGCCTGGTCATTTTTCATCTTATGCGTGGTGGTTTATGTGCTTACAGATTTTAATATATTCCCCTATAACGCAGTAACCAGCTCCTCCCTTCTGATCGGGTCTGCGGTTGAAGCAGTTCTGATTTCTTTTGCCCTTGCTGATAAAATAAACATATTTAAAGCAGAGAAAGAAAGATCGCAGGAGGAGACTTTAAGGGCCTTGCAGGAGAACGAAAGGATTATCCGTGAGCAGAATGTACTTTTGGAGTTAAAAGTGAAAGAGCGTACCCTTGAGTTGATAGAATCCAATGTGGAACTGAATAAAACCCTTG
>Ga0308164_10003106_pt1 | contig 15452 bp, 12 predicted proteins | sample PhyTR2_FD_201031 | JGI IMG/M metagenome (GOLD analysis project Ga0308164, IMG submission 201031) | Phyllosphere microbial communities from UC Gill Tract Community Farm, Albany, California, United States - DLSLT.R2 | ecosystem: Host-associated > Plants > Phyllosphere > Unclassified | place: USA... | reverse complement strand
GTGGTGTTCTCCTACCAGGAAGAGCGCGCTGGCCGCTACGCTGCCGAGGCCGCCGTAGACCTGGTAGAAGCCCTTTGCAAAGGCGAGAGCTTTAGCCTGAAGCCCGTTATTGACGAGCTGCACGACATTCGGGAGGAGGAATTTTTTGGGCCGAGTACCTGGAGTATCGTGGCCGAAGCTGCCTCGCGCAACATTCCGTACATTCAACTGAAGAATAGCTCGATAATTCAACTCGGTTACGGCGTAAACCAGCGCCGCATCTGGGCCACTACGACCAACCTTACCTCGCACGCGGGGGTGGAGGTGGCCGGCAATAAGAACCGCACCAAAGCCATGCTGGCCGACGGCGGCGTGCCGGTACCGCGCGGCACCACCGTGTATTCGGAAGATGGCCTGCGCGACGCCATTGAGGAGCTGGGCTTTCCTATCGTGACCAAGCCGCTCGACGGCAACCACGGCAAGGGCGCTACCATCCGCATCATGAACTGGGACGATGCTGTGGAGGGCCTAAAGGCCGCCAAGGAATACTCGCGGGCGGTGATTGTGGAGCAGTTTGTGGAGGGCGACGACTACCGCCTGCTGGTGGTGAACGGCAAGCTCATTGCGGCGGCCAAGCGCACGCCCGCCTCCGTTACTGGCAATGGCCAACACACTATCCAGCAGCTCATTGACGAGGTAAATACCGACCCACGCCGGGGCGTGGGCCACGAGAAGGTCCTCACGTCCATCAAGGCCGACCAGCATACGCTGGACATCTTGAAAGGCCGTGACCTGACGCTGGAATCGGTACTGCCGGCTGGCGAGACACTGTACCTTAAGAGCACAGCCAATATCAGCACTGGCGGCACGGCTACCGACGTTACCGACCTCATTCACCCGTACAACCTGCTGCTGGCCGAGCGCGTGGCGGGTATCGTAGGGCTTGACATTTGCGGCATCGACCTGTTAACCAGCGACATCGCGATTCCGCTAAATGAAACGCGCGGCGCGGTAATCGAGGTGAACGCGGCGCCGGGCTTCCGCATGCACATTGCGCCCACTGAGGGCCTGCCGCGCAACGTGGCTGCCCCGGTAATTGATATGCTATTTCCGGCGGGCGCTACGGCCCGCATTCCGATTATTGCCGTTACCGGTACTAATGGCAAGACGACCACCACGCGCCTCATCGCGCATTTGGTGGCTAGCATCGGCTATAAGGTTGGTTTCACAACTACCGATGGCATTTACATTCAGGGCGTTCAGCTGCAAAAGGGCGACTGCACCGGCGGCCAAAGCGCTGAGTTTGTGCTGCGCGACCCGACTGTGAACTACGCGGTGCTCGAAACGGCACGCGGCGGCATGCTGCGCTCGGGCCTGGGCTTTCATACCTGCGACATTGCGGTGGTAACCAACGTGGCCGCCGACCACCTGGGTATGCGCGACATATACACTGTAGAGGAAATGGCCGCCGTGAAGGGCGTGTTGCCGCGTACGGTGCAGAAAACGGGCTGGGCCGTGCTCAATGCCGACGACGACCTCGTGTATGAAATGGGCCGCCACCTCGACTGCAAAGTGGCTTATTTCTCCATGAATGAGCAAAATCCGCGCATTCAGGAACACGTGGAGGCCGGCGGCGTAGCGGCTGTGTACGAGGAAGGCTACATTACAATTTATAAGAACTCGTATAAGCTGCGTATCGACCGGGCGGCTGAGTTTCCGGTCACGTTTGGCGGGCGCGCTACCTTTAACATCGAAAACTCGCTGGCGGCGGCCCTAGCCGGCTACCTGGCGGGCTTCGATAAGGACTCGATTAAGACGGCATTCCGCACCTTCGTGCCCTCGGCTACCAAAACGCCGGGCCGCATGAACGTGTACAAATTCCCGCGCTTCGAGGTGATTGTGGACTATGCTCACAACACGGCCGGCATCGGCAAGTACGCCGAGTTTATGGACGCTACCACGGCCACTCGCAAAATCGGCGTGGTATCGGGCCTGGGCGACCGCCGCGACGAGGACACGCTAGGGTTCTCGCGCATCGCGGGCCGCATTTTCGACGAGGTGGTGCTGCGGCAGGACCGCGACCTGCGCGGCAAATCAGCCGAGTTTCTACGGGAGATAATGACGCGCGGCCTGCGGCTGGATAAGCCTGAGCTACCCGTTACCTACATCGAAAACGAGCTGGATGCCATCGACCACGTGCTGGCCACAGCGCCGGAAGGGTCAGTTATCACGCTGCTGACCGAGAATATCGCGGGCGTTATCAAAAAACTCGACGAGTACGAAGCCAGCCTGAAGAACGGCTAGGCCTGTTTTATTACCCTGCTTTTTACGTCTGCCATGCTGACGAAGGAAGCATCTTGCTAGGTTTGCACCACAACTGCGCTACCCTGACAAGATGCTTCCTTCAGCAGCCTGACAGGCGTTTTTTGCTATAGCACCTTCTTACCTACTTCAACCCTTTTTTCATGAAATACTTCGCGCACGCGGCCCTGGCGGCCGCGGCTCTGTGGCTGGCGGGCTGCCAGTCGGGCACTTCTTCCGACAAAACCAACGCCGACACCACGGCTAGCCCCAGCGGCGACAAAGACCTTAAGGTGCTGTTTGACAGCTACTGGGAGAAGAATTCGCAGCTGTTTCCGCTCGATGCCACGGCCTACGGCGACAACCGCTACAACGATAAGCTGCCCAATAACCAGACCCGCGCCTACCGCGACACGCTGCGTACTTTCTACCAGGGCTACCTCACGCGGCTTCAGAAATTTGACCGCGAGAAGCTAGCAGCAAACGATAAAATCAGCTACGACATCTTTGCCTACACCATGAACCAGGGGCTAGCCGAGGGGAAGCTAAATACCTGGATGCTACCCGCCAACCAGTTTTACGGCCTGCCCATCACGCTGGGGCAGTACGGCTCGGGGCAGAGCATTCAGCCCTTCAAAACGGTGCAGGACTATGACAACTGGCTAGGCCGTGTGCGCGGCTTCACGGCCTGGACCGACTCGGCCATCGCCAACTTCCGCACCGGGATGCGGGCCGGCGTGGTGCTGCCGCGCGCCCTGGTGGTGCGCATGATTCCGCAGCTTACGGCCACCGATATCGTGGTGACCGACCCTACCAAGAGCCTGTACTACGGGCCGATAGCAAATTTTCCCAAAAGCTTTTCGGATGCCGACAAAACCCGCCTGACGGCGGCGTACAAGCAGGCCATCCTCACTGAGCTGGTGCCAGCTTACCAGAAGCTGGGTACGTTTATGCAGACGGAATACCTGCCCAAGGCCCGCGCCACGAGCGGCATCGATGCCGTGCCCGGCGGCAAGGACATCTACGCCTATGAGGTGAAGTACCTGACTACTACCGACAAGACGCCGGCCGAAATCTACCAGCTTGGCTTGTCGGAAGTGGCCCGCATTCGGGCTCAGATGGAGGCGGTGAAAACAGAAGTGGGCTTTAAGGGCGATTTGCCGGCGTTTTTCAAGTACCTGAACACCGACGCCAAGTTTCGGCCTTTCAAAACGCCGCAGCAGGTGCTGGCGGCTTTTGAAGACATTCACCAGCGGATATTGCCCAACCTGAAAACGATGTTCGGGCGCACGCCCAAAACGCCGTTTGAAATCCGCCAAACCGAGAAATTCCGCGAAGCTTCGGCCTCGGCCGAGTACAACCAGGGCTCGCCGGACGGCTCGCGGCCGGGCATTTTCTATGTGCCGATTCCCGACGCCACCAAGTTTGCCACTACCTCGGGCATGGAGTCGCTGTTTCTGCACGAGGCTATTCCGGGCCATCACTACCAGATTTCGCTGACCCAGGAAAACACCAGCCTGCCCGAGTTTCGGCGTTTCGGCTTCCAAAATGCCTATGTGGAAGGCTGGGCGCTGTATTGCGAGAGCCTGGGCACCGAGCTAGGCCTCTATAAAGACCCCTACCAGCGCATGGGTGCGCTCGGCGACGAGATGCTGCGCGCTGTGCGCCTAGTGGTAGATACTGGCCTGCACTCGCGCCAAATGACGCGCGAGCAGGCCATCGCCTACCTGCTGGCCAACCTGAGTACCACGCCCGACGAAGCCACCTCGGCCATCGAGCGCTACATGGCCATTCCGGGCCAGGCGCTGGGCTATAAAATCGGCCAGCTTAAAATCCGGGAGCTGCGCACGAAGTACGAGAAGCAGCTTGGCAGCAAGTTCAAGCTCAGCGACTTTCACGATGAGCTGCTGAAAGATGGCTCGATGCCGCTAGCCGTGCTGGAGCAAAAAATGGATGCCTGGGCAGCTGGGGTAAAGTAAGACCCTAGCCAGACAACTGTTATAAGGCGTTTGTCATGCTGAGCTTGTCGAAGCATCTTGGTCGAGTCGCTAGGATCACTAACCCAACGATTTGACCAAGATGCTTCGACAGGCTCAGCATGACAAACGCTTTTTAGCGAATGCCGCGCACCCGCATGGGCACCGTAAACACGGCCTCGGAGGCGGTAATAAACAACGTCTTCATATCCTTGCTGCCAAAGCAGAGGTTGGCCGTCCAGTCGGCGGGCACGTCGATGTGCGCCAGGCGCTGGCCAGCGGGGCTGTAAATGGTGACGCCCTTGCCCGTGAGGTACACATTGCCTTGCTCATCGAGGGTCATACCGTCGGAACCCTGCTCTACAAACAGCTGCTTGTCAAGCAATTTACCTTCCGCCCCGAGGCGGTAGCGATAGGTTTTATTGGCGCCGATATCGGCGATGTAGAGCGTGCGGCCATCGGGCGTGCCGATGAGGCCATTGGGCTTTTTGAGGGTAGTTTCGACGGTAACCGGCTGCCCGGCACCGGGCGCCAGGTAATACACGTACTCGGGGATGGGCGCCGGGCGCGTAGCGGGCCAGTAGTCGCGCTTATAATACGGGTCGGTGAAGAACAAGCCACCTAGCGGACTGGCCCACACATCGTTGGGCCCATTGAGACGCTGGCCGGCTACGTCCTTTACCAAAACCTTGGACTTCCCATCGGGGGCAATGGACCAGAGCTCGCCCTGGGCATCGGCGCAGGCCAGCAGGTTGCCTTTTTTGTCGAAATACATTCCGTTGGCCCGGCCGCTAGGGCTCAGAAATACGCTGAGCTTGCCGGCCAGGTCATATTTCCAGATTTTATCGTTGGGCTGGTCGGTGAAGAAGATATTGCCCTGCTTATCCACGGCAGGCCCTTCGGTGAAAGCAAACTGCCGGGCTACCAGCTGCGGCACCGGCGCGCCGGCAAACAGGGCCCGCCCTGCCGCCGAAAGCGGCTCGGCAGGCGTAGCATTTGGGGCGCTTTGGGCCAATACTTTAGCGGCTAGCAAGGTGGCTACCGCACCAGCAGCAGCCATAAAAACGAGCGTTCTCATAAGCAGATGGAAACAGGAACAGGTTGCGCCGCACCCTCGGCGCCGCCCTTATAAAGACGCAAGTACGGGTAGCATTGTTGGCTAGCCGGCCCGGTGGCGGGCTAGCCCGCAACAGCGGCAGGCAGCCGGGCGGCGGATTTTGCCGTTAGAGCCAGCCTATGAAACTCAATAACTTCGAGCTGGCCTTTGTGCTGGGGCGCCTGCTGCTAGGGCTCAATTTTCTGATGCACGGCCTGGTGCGGCTTCCCAAGCTGCCCGTATTTCGGGCGAGTATTGTGCAGGAGTTTGCCGCCGCGCCGCTGCCGCCCGCCCTGGTGGGCGCCTACGCCAGCGCGCTACCGTTTGTGGAAGGCGGCATCGGGTTGTTGCTGCTGCTGGGGCTCTTTACCCGCCCGGCGCTGGTGGCGGCCATGCTGGTGGTAATGAGCCTGGTTTTTGGCAGCAGCCTACTCGAAAAATGGAGCCTCGTGGGCGACCAGCTACTGTACGGGCTCTACATTATTACGCTGGTGCTGCACTTGCAGCGCAACCGCCTGTGCCTCGATACGCTAGCCCCGACGCCGGCTAGCGGGCCGGCCCCGGCGCACGTAGCCAGCCCAGGCTAGCGGCTGGCCACGCGGGGCTGCTTTGCCCTTATTGGGGCCGACTCCGTAGAGAGTTTTTACTGCTAACTGCTTTCCCATGCCCGCCCGCCCCTACATTCTGGCCGAAACCACCTGGCAGGCTGTAAAAGACGCAGCTTTTGAGGTGGTGGTGTTGCCCTGGGGCGCCACCGAGGCCCACAACTACCACCTACCCTACGGCACCGACAACTACCAGTGCGACTACGTGGCCGCCGAGGCCGCCCGGCTAGCCTGGGAGCAGGGCGCCAAGGTGGTAGTGCTGCCCACCATCCCGTTTGGGGTAAATACCGGTCAGCTCGACATTACCCTGGATATGAACCTGAACCCCAGTACGCAGCTCGCTATTCTGCGCGATGTGGTGCAGGTGCTGGCCCGCCAGGGTATCCCGAAGTTGGTAGTGCTGAACGGCCACGGCGGCAACGACTTTCGGCAAATTTTGCGCGAGCTGCAAGCCGAGTTTCCGGGCGTGTTTCTGAGCACCGCCACGCTGTTTCGCATTGTAGACCGCAACCAGTTTTTTGAGGCGCCCGGCGACCACGCCGACGAGATGGAAACCAGCATGATGCTGCACCTAGCCCCCGAGCTGGTGCGCCCCCTAGCCGAGGCCGGCACTGGCGCCAGCAAGCAATTTCGCATTCGGGCCTTGCGCGAGTGGGCCTGGGCCCAGCGCGCGTGGAGCCAGGTGAGTGCCGATACGGGCATCGGCGACCCGGCCGCCGCTACTGCGGCCAAGGGCGCCGATTTTCTGGCCGCCGTAACGGAGGAGCTGAGCCAGTTTTTGGTGGAGCTGGCCGCTGCCGACCAGCACGACTTATACGAATAGTTTTTACCCTAGCTTACCCTCATGCAGCACATTACTGCCGCCGACATCACGGCTTTTGAAAAGGTTTACCGCCTCAACTTCGTAAATGGCCTGCCGGGCTTTAAGCCGGCCAACCTGGTGGGCACGGCCGCGCCCGATGGGCGCACCAACCTCGCCATTTTCAGCTCAGTGCTGCACTTGGGTTCCGACCCGGCCGTGCTGGGCATGGTAACGCGCCCCACCACGGTGCCGCGCCACACCTACCAGAATATCAAAGACAACGGCGGCGCCTACACCCTCAACCACGTGCCCCTGAGCCTGGTAGCGCAGGCCCACTACACCTCCGCCAACTTTGAGGATGTATCGGAGTTTGAGGCCTGTGGCTTCACAGCCGATTTTCGCGATGGCTTTCCGGCGCCCTACGTGGCCGAGAGTCCGCTCAGCATCGGGCTGCGGCTGCGCGAGGAGCACGCCATTTTCAACGGCACTGTGCTGCTGGTGGGCACCGTTGAGCACGTGTACCTGCGCGACGAAGCCCTGCGCCCCGACGGCACCCTCGACCTGGTAGCCCTCACCGAAACGGCCATTTCGGGCCTCGATGGCTACCACGCCGTGCAGCCGCCGGTGCGCTACGGCTACGCCCGGCCGGGCCAGTTTCCGCAGCCGCTTTAGGCGCTGGGAGTGTGTGGCCCCACGGGCCGCCGCAAGCTGGGCGGGTTGCCGAGGGCTAGCGGGTGGCTGGGCCGGGCTGGGTGGTTGCGGTAAGGCGCGCGGTAGGCTTGCTTGGGCTTGCGCTTCTTTTGAGCGGCCAGCACCAAGCCCGCCACGGCCAGTAGCACACCCGCCACGGTCAGGCCTTTCACCAGGGGGCTAGCCACGGGTGGCGGCACGGCCACCACGCCGCTGGCATCGGCCACGGCGGGCTGGTGGGCGTAACGGCCCACTTTGGGGCGAGATTCCTGGTTGAAATTTACGGCCAGGCGTTCGAGCTGGTGCAGCAGCTCATCGCCGTGCATAGCAATGCCATGGCCGGTGGCGGCTACGCTAGGCACCAGACTCAGCAGCTCGGCTACCGAGGTGCGGGCGGCGTCCCAATCGGGCGTGAAATAGGCCGGTGGGCCGTGCACCACCTGCTTTTGGCTGAGCGTGGCTAGCGCCGACTCGCCCACTACCGTAGTGAAGGCATCGCCAGCCACCAGCACCTTACCTTCTGACTGAAAGAACGATACGTGGCCAGCCGTGTGGCCCGGCGTGTGTAGCCAGCGCCAGCCGGGCAGGCCGGGCACGCTGCCATCGGCGGGCAATTCCTGCACGCGCGCACCAAAATCATACGGGTGCTTGGGGTACAGAAACGAGCTCCAGGCCATGAGGCCGCCGCCCACGGTGGGGTCGGGCGGCGGGTAGCTGCTGCGGCCCGTGAGGTAGGGCAGCTCCAGCGGGTGCGCATATACGGGCACATCAGGCCAGGCCGCCAGCAGGCCCGCTAGCCCCCCGGCATGGTCGAAGTGGCCGTGCGTGAGCAGGATGGCCGCGGGCGGGTTATCAGCCCCAAAAGTGGCCTCGGCGTGCTGCTTTATTTTGGCCGCCGAGCCGGGCAGGCCGGCATCGATGAGCACCCACGGGCCGCGGGGCTGGCCAGGGTCGGCGGCCACGTAGTAGAGGTTTACAAACACATCGCGCAAGACGTGCAGGCCGGGCACCACCACATCGAAAGCCGGGGTGCTGGCGCGGGAAGCATGGTTAGAAAGCATAGGCTATCAGGAACTAAGGCCGGATTTGGAATACCCTGCCTACGGCCCCGGCTGGCCGGGGTTGGCGCCCGCTGCCCCTACTGCCGAGGCTGGCGCGGCGGGTAGGGCTAGCCCCCCACGCACATAAAAAGCCCACTGCCAGGGCGGCAGTGGGCTCGTATGGTGTCGCTTAGCGCGGCGGCGTTACATGTTGCCTTTTTCGCCGTTGCCGTTGCTGGCGTTGCCTTTGGGCTGGTTCTGGGCCTGGTCGGTGGGGGCTAGCGTGCCGCTGGCGGTTTGGGGCGAGGTAGCGCTTTTGCCGCCGGGGGCCGAGTCGAGCTTATCCTGGGTGCTACCATTTTTGATGGCCGTGGCCGAGCCTTTGCCAATAGGCTTGGTCACGGTTTGCTTGTAGTTGATGCTGTCGCGGTTGATGTCGGCGTTGGTGTAGCCGTTGGGGTTGCTGAAGCCCTCGCGGGTTTGGGGGTTGGCGCCGGGGCTCAGCGAAGCGTAGTCGCAGGCGGTGAGCAAGGTGGCGGAGCTGCCCAACAGCAACAAAGCCAGGGCGGGGCGGAAGGAGAATTTCATGCTGAAAGCGGGGGAGTTTACTAGTGCAAAGATGCGGCCCGGCCGCCAATACTCTCTGGACGTACCAGCCGGATTTTGGTTGCCCGCGCTGGCCGCGGGGGTGCCCGGCGCTTCGTACCAGAGGCGCTAGGGCAAACCGAGGCCGCCCGCTACCGGCCCCACCGCATCATAGATAACCACCCGCTCCCAGTATTGCGCGTAGTCGCGCCGAAACTCGTCGTGGATAGGGTGCTGCTGGTAATCAAGCTCATCGGCAGCGCTCTCAAACAGACACAGCCAGGAGTAGGCGTAGCTACGGTCAATTACGGCGCGGTCGGTGGCGGCGGGCGTGCCAATGTGCGCCAGCTTAATGGCCGGAATAGCTTGCAGTTTCTGCAAGCCCTCTAGCAGCCTGGCCTGGTCGGCGGGGCTAGCCCCGGCCCGAGGATAAAACAGCACGTGGTGCAAGAAAATGTCGGAAGCAGCCATACGTAATTTTTGACAAAGCGTGAGGTAGAACGAAAAGCCGGCCCGCGCGCAGCGGCGCGCAGTTGCCAAGGCGCTAACCTAAGCCCGCGCGCTGCAATATTGGCTGGCCCCACCCGCAGAAAACCGGCCGGCTGCCGCCCTCCCCCCTAGCCAGCCACTTTATTGCTGCCAGGCAAGCGGCGCCCGAACCCCGTAAAACAGGTCAAAAACGGCGGGCTAAAGGCCGCCGGCTCCCGGTTAGTACGTCGGCCATTTTTTCTTTCGCGGGCTTGCCGGGGTACCACTTAGGCGCTTTCTCAGTATACTCAGTAGCAATTACCTAGCCTGCCCACTCTTATTATGCTGCGTCGCACGCTCACTACCCTGGCCCGCACGGCGCTGCTGCCCGTGCGCGGGGCCACCCTGCTGTACCAGGCGGGGCAGGCCCACCAGCATTTTTTTCAGCCCGTGCTCAATGGCGCGCTCGGCGACCAGCTGGCCGCCCGCCACGACCCGCGCGCCATTGCCCTGAGCTTTCGGCGCGGCGGCCAGGATGTGCCAGTGGCCGACCTGCACCTGAGCGAGGCGCGCCAGAAAACCATCGTGTTCCTGCACGGCCTCATGGGCGATGAGCTCATCTGGCAAACCGGCTTTTCGGATGCGCCCGCCGGGCCGTTGCGCTACGGCCCGCGCCTGGCCACCGAGGCCGGCTGCCGCTGCCTCTACGTGCGCTATAACTCGGGCCTGCACATTTCGGAAAACGGCCGCGGCCTCAGCCTGCTGCTCAGCGAGCTGGTGGCGGCCTACCCGGCGGCCATCGGCGAGCTGGTGCTGGTGGGCCACAGCATGGGCGGGCTCATTATTCGCTCGGCGGGGTATTATGCAAGTACATTAAAGGTTAAAAATGATAAAGTAGAAGCCGCAAGAAAGCAAGCGCAAAGTGAGCATGACCCGCTTGCAAGCAGTGAATTTTTAACTGAGCAAGCGCCTTGGCTAGCCCATTTGCGGGCGGTGTTTCTGCTGGGGGTGCCCAACGAGGGCTCGTACCTGGAGCAAAACGGGTTGCTGGTCGAGCGCCTGCTACGGCGCATCAACCTGTTTCCCACGCGCTTTCTGAGCAACGCCATTGCGCGGCGCTCCAACGGCATCAAAGACCTGGGCCAAGCCCTGCTGGTGGATGAAGACTGGCAGCAGCCCGACGACCCCGCCCTGCCCCGGCCGCGCACCGTGGTGCCGCTGCTGCCCGGCGTGCGCTACCACGTGCTGGTGGGCGACTGGCTGCGCGCCAGCCGCCCCCAGGCCCTGCGCGATTACTTCGGCGATGGCCTGGTGAGCGCGGCCAGCGGCCGGGGCCAGGTTTTTGACGACGAAACGGCGCTGCCGCCCGGCACCTCGGTGCGCACCGCCCGGTTTGGGCAGCAGCACCACGTCGGCCTGCTCTACCACGCCGAGGTGTACCAATACCTGCGCCAGTGGGTGTAGGCAGACAGAAAGTACCCAGAAAGCCAACCAACTTGGCGGGCGCCCGCCCTACCTTGTACACTCGCAGAGTACCCGGCCCGGGCGGGCCGGCTTTTCACCTTTTCCACAATACCCTTATGAAGAATATTTTCTACGCTACCGGGCTTTTACTGCTGGGGCTGGCTAGCCACTCGGCCGCCGCGCAGGCCATTCCGAACGGCATGTTCGAAACCTGGGCCACCCGCAACACGGCCGAGGCCCCGGCCAGCTGGCTGACTCAGGACGACGTGCTGGCCGCCGATTACCCCGGCTACGCTTTTAACACGGGCACCGTCACCAAATCGACCGACGCCCACGGTGGCACCTACGCCGCGCAGCTCAGCAACATTGACTTTAGCAGCGGCACCACCACCATCGTGCTCGAAGGCTTTATGGTGCTGGGCCAGAAGCTGGGCGGGCAGGCCTCGTACGGTGGTTATCCCATTGCCGGCGTGCCGTACACGGCGCGGCCCGCGCAGTGGGAGTTTTATTATAAGCTAACCGGCCCGGCTTCGGACGCGGCCGAGGCCACGCTGTTGCTTACCAAAAAAGACCCGGCGGGCGGGCTGCCGCTCATTTTGGGCGGCGGCACGCTGCCGCTAGCCCCTACCGCGGGTGGCTACCAGCGGGTGCTGGTTGATATTCCCTACAACTCTACGCTCACGCCCGACTCGGTGCGGATGCAGTTCAGCTCGGGCACGGCCGAAAATATTACCGCCGGCTCGGTGCTGCTGATTGATGATATTTCGCTGCTAGGGGGCTCCGTGCTGGCTACCCGCGCCGATGCGGCCACCCAGGCCCAGCTGGCCGTGTCGCCCAACCCCAGCCCGGCGGGGCTCTTCCACTTGAGCGCGCCCGGCCTGCCCGCGCTGGCTTCGGCGCCCTACACGGTGCTCGACCTTACGGGGCGCGTAGTGGCCCGGCAGCCCGCCCTGAGCCCGGCTAGCCCCACCCGCGACCTCGACCTGAGCGGCCTGCGCACCGGCCTCTACGTGCTGCACCTCGACTCGCCGCGGGGCGTGCTCACGCGCCAGCTGGTGGTGCAGTAGCCAGCCCCACCCCACCGCCCCTGGCCGGGCCGCCGGAAGCGTAGGCATGGCTTCCGGCGGCCCGATTGCGTACGTACCGGCTAGCTTCTTTTCAGTACATGACCCCAACGCCTTCTCCTGCCGCGGTGGCGGCGCCCAGCCTGCGCACGCCGTTTACCTACAGCCTGTTCCGGGCCATCTGGATTGCCTCGCTCGTGAGCAACGTGGGCACCTGGATGCAGAATGTGGCCGGCGTGTGGCTCGTGACGACCCTCACCACGTCGGCCCTGCTGGTGGCCCTCATGCAAACGGCCACCAGCCTGCCGGCCTTTTTGCTGAGTATGCCGGCCGGGGCCGTGGGCGACCTCATCGACCGGCGCAAGCTGCTGCTCTTTACGCAGGCCTTTATGGCGGTGGTGGCGCTGGGGCTGGGGGCATTTGCGCTCTCGGGCGCCATCCGGGCCATTGATGTACTGGGCTTTACGTTTTTACTAGGCATGGGCTCGGCCCTGAACGGCCCCATCTGGCAAACGGTAACTACCGAGCTGGTGCCCCGGCCGGTGCTGCCGTTTGCCATCACCCTCAACGGGGTCAGCAACAACATTGCCCGGGCCATTGGGCCGGCGCTGGGCGGTATGATTATCGCCTACTACCAGCCGGGCTGGGTGTTCGTGCTCAATGGGTTATCCTTCATCGGCACCTGGCTGGTGGTGTATAACTGGAAGCGCGCGGCGAGCGCCGACAACGGCCCGGCCGAAAACTTTTCGGGCGCGCTGCGGGCCGGCGTGCGCTACGTGCAGTACTCGCCGGCCATTGTGGCGGTGCTGGTGCGGTGCTTTGCCTTCGCCTTTGGGGCCAGCGCCATGTGGGCGCTGCTGAGCGTGGTGGTGGCGCGGCGGCTGCACCTGCAATCGGGCTCCTACGCCGTGATGCTGTCGTGGCTAGGGGCCGGCGCGGTGTCGGGGGCGTTTCTGATTGGTAAAATCGGCCACCGGCTCAACCTCAACCAGCGGGTGCTGCTGGGCTCGCTGGTGTTTGTGGGCACCAACCTGGCGCTGGCCCTGGTGCCCGGCGAGTACTGGCTGTTTCCGATAATGTTCGTGTCGGGCACGGCTTGGCTCATCACCATGACGAGCTTCAACACCAGCGTGCAGTTGCACGTGCCGCGCTGGGTGCAGGCGCGGGTGGTGAGCTTGTATATGCTTGTCTTCCAGGCCGGCATGAGCCTGGGCAGCATCGTGTGGGGCGAGCTAGCCGACCGCGCCAGCCTCACCCTGGCCCTGCTGATAGCGGCGGGCTGGATGCTGGCCGGCCTGGCGCTAGCCCTGCCCTTCCCCATGCACCAGCCCGAGGGCCTCGATTTCAGCCCCGCCGAGCCCTGGAGCGACCAGTTGCCCGCCCTGGAAGAGGAAATCGACCCCGACGACGGACCCGTGGTGGTGATGATAGAGTACGACGTGGCTCTAGCCGACCACGCGGCCTTCCGGCTGGCGGCCCAGCAGCTCACCCGCCTGCGCCTGCGCGACGGTGCCCTGCGGGCCGGCGTGTTCACCGATGTGGCGCAGCCGGCGCGCATCACCGAGTTTTTTTACGTGGCTACCTGGGCCGAGCACGAGCGCCAGCACCGCCGCTTCACCCGCGACGACCAGCTGGTGGAGGCCGAGGTGCGGCGCTTTCACCGGGGCGAGGCGCCGCCGCACGTTACGCACTTTCTGGCCTTTCCGCGCACGCCTAACGTGGAGGTTGCCGCCCCGCCGCTGGCCGTGGCCGGCAGCGCGCAGTAGCGCGGGGCTAGCCCGGCCGGCTTTTTGCCGTATTAGCAGTTCAGGTTATTTCTTTCCAGCTGACCTGCTTTTCCTATGCATTTCTTCCTTCGCCTAGGGGCCTGCGTGCTCCCGCTGCTAGCCTTCACCGCTGCCCCCAACCCGCTGGTGGTGCCCGGCCGCAGCCTCGGCAACATCACGCTCGGCACCAATGCCACCACCTTAGCCGCGCTAGGCCCTGCCACCTTCAGCGACGCCGCCATGCAAAAAGCCTGGAGCACCTGGCGCGGCAGCCGCCCCGCCACCGGCGGCGTGCCCACCCAACTCGATGTATATACCTCACTAGCCAACAACGACGTGGACCACCACACCGTGCAGATAGCGCGCGCCACCTCGCCGTGGTTTCACCTGGCCAACGGCCTGCGGGTCGGCGTCCGGCTCAGTGCCATCCGGCAGGCGTATGGCAAGCTGCCGCTGGCTACCACCTACCGCGTGGCCGCCCACCCGCGCTACCTCTACGACGATGTAAAGCGCGGCGTAGCCTTCGAAACCGACGGCACGGCCAGCAGCAGCCGCTGCCAGGCGGTGCTCGTGCACCTGCCGGGGCAGGCCATTGCCAAGGCGGCGCTGCCGCTGGCGGCTTACTTGCAGGAGCAGCGCTAGCCCTGGCTATCTTCCCAAGCTTGAAATCAGGGCAGATTTTGACCCTCGTGGAGAAGCAATAATTTTTAATGCTTAACCAGTAGGGAGGCTACCAATTACCTCCTGTCGGCGACCAACGGGCAACCTTTTTCTTCCCTGGCCAGACAACGCTTGCCGCCCGCCCCGCATCTACCGGCCCCTAGCCCACTCCTGGGGAGTAGGCTAGCTGACCCGTTGCGCTGGTATTATGAATCGATTGGCAAGCCTGTTGGCAGGCATCTTGTGGCTATTGACTGCGCCTAGCTGGGCACAAAACCGGGTGTTGGAAGGGGTCGTTCTGGACCAGCTTACGCAACGGCCCGTTCCCTTTGCCACCATCGGCGTGCCGGCGCAACCCCTCGGCACGGCCGCCAATGAAGCGGGGGTCTTTCGACTCATGCTGCCGGCCACGGCTAGCCCGGCGGCCGTCGTCGTCAGTAGCGTCGGCTACGAGGCAGCCACCGTACCCCTGGCCACCTGGGCCGCCGGCCAACAAATCATCCGCTTACACCCCGCCAAGGTGTCGCTCGGGGAAGTTGTGGTGCGTGGCAGCAAGGTCAGGACCAAAACGTTTGGGCGCACGGGGGCCTCCACCTTCATGGTAGCCCGCATGTACACCGAGCCCGATTTGGTTAGTGACGAACTCGCCAAAGAGCAGGGCACCCTCGTGTCGGTAGACCCCTATTGCGTGCTGCGGGATGTCAATTTCTTCGTGGCCTTCAACCGCTTCCGGTCCGTCAAATTTCGCCTGCAACTCTACAGTGTCCGCCAGGGGCTGCCCGACCGGCCCTTGCTGCGGCGCAACGTTTTCGTGGATGTCACCCAGCCGCGGGGCTGGGTACGCGTGGACCTGCAAGCGGACTCCCTCGTGCTGCGCGGCTTGGAAGAAGTCGCCGTTACCTTGCAGTGGGTGCGCAGCGAGGCCCAGGAAGGCAGCCAAAAAGCCTTTGGGATTG
>Ga0308164_10003103_pt1 | contig 15462 bp, 9 predicted proteins | sample PhyTR2_FD_201031 | JGI IMG/M metagenome (GOLD analysis project Ga0308164, IMG submission 201031) | Phyllosphere microbial communities from UC Gill Tract Community Farm, Albany, California, United States - DLSLT.R2 | ecosystem: Host-associated > Plants > Phyllosphere > Unclassified | place: USA... | reverse complement strand
TCTTCATGCGGTAAAAAACAGATTACAATTGCGCATTGGTTACCAAAGCTACTGGAGCTCTATGGAGACGGAAAGAGATGTCCGCCCCTACTTCCTTAAGGAATTCAAAAACCGCTGGTATATGATTGCACATGACATTAATAAGGATGCGATCCGCACCTTTGCATTAGACAGAATTAAAACCATAGAGATTACTAGAAAAAAATTCACTTATCCTGCAAAGCAACAACCGAAGTCGTATTTTAAACATAGTTTCGGAATTATTTCACCAGATCATTCTGATCCGGTAGAACCTATCATACTATCTTTTAATGCGCTTCAAGGCAAGTATGCGAAATCCCTCCCACTCCATGCCAGCCAGGAAATTTTGAAGGATACTGATGATGAGTTGGTTATCCAGCTTAAAATCCATGCAACATTTGACTTGGAAATGCAAATACTCTCTTATGGGGAAAATGTACAAGTTATGGGCCCGATAAGCCTCAGAAATAACATTAAGGAAAGAATAAAAAGATCCCTAGAAATGTACACAGATTAACCAGCCTAATAAATAACAAGCCATTGCTATATTCAGCAAGTTACCATGTTAGTGATGATATGCTTGGTGATAAATAATTATTATAAAACACGGCCTAATCACTATAGAAAGGCTTAATAAAACATCGAATGAAAATATTATATCTACATGGCCTTGATGGCAGTCTCAGCGATGACAAAAGATCAGCATTAGAAAAGTATGGTAAAGTTATTGGTCCCGATATCAATTACAGGGCAACTCCAAATACTATCATTGAAATCCATGATAAGTACCAGGCTGAAAATATCGATTTTGTGATAGGTAACAGCATGGGAGGTTTGGCAGCGTATTATATCTCCTTAAAATATGAGAAGCCATGCTTGATATTTAACCCTGCTCTACCCTATACCAGCGTTAGTCAAAATATCCCGGCAAATTTAGATAAGAGGAAACAATTTCTACAGGTAGTTTTGGGCAGACAGGACGATGTGATCAAGCTCCACGACAATCTCAAATTTCTGGAGATGAATATTGGTCTTGATATAGATGCTTCTGTGCATATTATAAACACAGTCGGCCACCGGATTCCAATTGAGATCTTTGAAGCCGAAATAAAATTGTTTTTTGACACACTTGCAACTTAGCCTGGACAAGAGAAATAAGTTATTAGAAATGTGATTAAGTATACTCGCCAACACTCTGCCGTATACATAATCACATTTAAAAATCTATACCAAACTTAATCCATTTCGAGAATAAAATTTAGAAAATTAAAACACATATATCAGGCAATTTATCAATTGGCTAGTAGGCCAAATTGAGCTCATGGAAAATATGCCGCATCTTTATTTTATTCCTGGAAACTACATTGTTTATGAACACAGTCTAACAACCTAACTAGTTGGGTTTTTGGACAGGCGTGGATTAATTTTGGCGATGTTCAATTGTATCCGCCCTACGAACTACATATTTGATTAACGGATTATATTCTTAAAGTTCTGCGGATATAGGTCCTTTATGTTTTTGTGATTTATACACATGATGTTTTCCAGGGTATGCTTAAGCCACTGGAATGGATTCACTTCATGCTTTTTGCAGATTGCAAAGAAAGAATATACCATCGCTGCTCTTTGTGCTGCCTCATGGCTTCCTGCGAACAGGTAATTTTTTCTGCCCAAACACGCAGGGCGGATTGCATTTTCCACGAGGTTATTATCAATTTGCAGGGCACCATCATAAAGATATGCAGATAATGCATCCCATCTGGCATATGCATAAGCCATCGCCTTGCCAATCTGGCTCTTTGGTAAGGTGTTTTTTATTTCCTGAAAGAACCATTTTCCCATCTCATTGATTATTGGGAGAGATTCTTCAAGGCGAAGTTCTTTGATTGATGTAGCATCCAACTGGCTCTCCCTTGCTACTCTCTCTATAGCGTATAATTTTTGGATCAGTGTCAGTGCTTTCTCTGCCCTGGGCCTGTCATTGTCCAATGATTTCTCGAATTCTCTTCGGGCATGCGCCCAGCAGGCAAGATGGGTGATACCTTTACTGCGGGCATATTTTTCATACACTACATAACCGTCGGTCTGAAGATAGCCTTTGAAATTTCCAAGAATAGGCAAGGGTGCAAGCTGGCCGCGGGTGGGACTATAATCAAACAGAACAGTTCCCTCCAATGGTGCATGATAGACCCAATAGTAACCTTGATGGGCAGCACCTTTTTTATCGCTGTCCAGTACTTTGATTGGCGTCTCATCCACCTGCAAATAGCCTTTTGATTTGGTGTCGAAGACCAGTTGCTCATAAAGTGGTTCCAGTTTAAGCAACGCTTCTTTCGTCCAGCCATCAATTGTTGAGGAAGCGATCTGGATATTCTCCCTGGCAAAGCGTTGTTTTTGACGATATAGTGGAAGGTGGTCAACGTACTTATCTACAAGTATGGATGCTAACAGACCAGATCCGGCAATACCTTTATCAATCACACGCTCGGGAAGCGAACCTATCTTTACACCCTGTGCATCTTTTGCAGCATATTTATAGCGAATATATCTTTTGATAAAGAACCGGGCAGGCTCACATTCCAATTCTTCAGTGACTTCTTCGCCTATACATACCATCCCGGACAAGTCACCTTCAGGATATATTTCAACCTCTTCTACAGGCAAATGAGCAGGTAACTTTGCTCGTCCGTGATGGTTGGGACGTTTACGGACATATTCGATATTTTCTTTGGTTTGCTGTTCTTGCACTTCTGCAACAGCAGGATCGGCCTGAAAAGGTAGCATCGTTTGATTTGGGTCACTCTCAAAGCGCTCACGCTTCTGTCCAAACTGCATACGCTTGTACATGGCTAGCTGAGATTCAAGATAATCTATCTTTTCATCACGAATGGAAATGGTATTTTGCTGGCGCTCCAGAAGAGCAATAAGCTCCTGTTTCGATAGATTTTCCAGCCCTGTTTCCATAGCCTAAATATACGGATTCGCAGACAATTTACCAAGAGAAAAGCCCGTTTTTAGCCCAATGAATAGCGTTTTTTATGAATACTCTTCAATACATGAATGCCCTCTACCATCAGTACCAAATCACTCCATGAAATTTCATTTCCTTTTACTTTGGGTGCTAGAAAAGTTCCTTGTTCCAACCGCTTATAGTAGAGTACGAACCCACCATTTTCCCAGTGCAAGAGTTTCAAGTGGGTACGGCTACGGTTCAAAAAAACGAAAACCTCACCGCTGGTAGTGCTGCGCTGCATCCCAAGACTGACTAACCCACATAGCCCGTCAAAACTTTTACGCATATCACAATGACCGGAATAAAGGTAAAAATGATGCGAAGATCCCAAAGCGAACATATCAGTAAAGGCGGATTAGTTGTGATACCAGAAACAAGTCAACCTTGACTTTTAGCTTCACGCCATTCGGATAAATCACCTCAAGCTCATTAACATCGGAATTATTCTCTATCGGTATGAATCCACAGTGGGAGTCTTCTTTTTCGTTGAACCGAGCATACCAATAATAGAACTTAGCCACATTCAGACCATGCTCCAGACAATATTGCTTCTTGGATTTGCCACTTAAACGCCAGTCCTCGATCATTGCAGACATTGCGCCACGTTTGATTTCTATATTATTCATGTACGCAAAACTAAATCCCGATGGTCAGCTTCACAATATGTACTTAGTAGGGCGGATACGTTCAATTTCGTGAAGACGACGATATAATACTGTTATTGAACATGTCTTTAAAACCAATCTAGGCTTGCTCACCTTTGCCTACGGCTATTCCATTTCCGAAACAAAACACAATTTATCCAATTACAATTATAATTACAAATTTATTGAAATAATAATGTAAAAGACAACTTGCAGTTACACGCAACCTCCTAAAACGGATAATCTTCAAAATCAAATTCATCAGAAAACCTTTCGATATCTCCCTTCCAAAATTCTATGCCCCTAGGATTTAAATATCCTAGCATTGGTTCGTAAGGAATGTCCGAAGAAAAATATTCTTTGGACATATCGAAATCGTAAAGATGATGTGGTAAATATCCAGATTCTGGAATTATTCCAAATGCCCATTCGGTGCAATACCGAACTTCAACAACTCCATTCTTAAAATAGCCAACATTGTCATACAGTGGTCTTATCACAATCTCACTATTATAGTTCAAAAACCCCCATTTATTATCTAATTTAAATGCTGCAAGACCCTCGCTAAAAGGCATTAAACCATCATACTTTAATGGAATTACAAGCTCATTAAGTCGATTCACCATACCTCTTTTTCCATCTATTGATATTATACATAAACCATCCTGCTCAAAATCGCTACCGGTATCAAATCTAAATGTGACTGTTTCATGTCCTCTAATATCAAGATAGCCAAGATTTACACCGATAGCCGCCGAAGCCATACCGTTATTAAATGACCCAATGTGTGAATATTTAAATTCAGTGATTGGTAAGCCAAGCCTATTAATCAGAGCATACATACCTCCTTTTCTAACTGAGGCAACTCCATCCTGAAAAGCTGATGCACTTTGATAGATATCAGAAATAACAACCTCACCGCTTGCATTAATGTAGCCCCAGTCTGATTCTGCGTCATTGTCAGCGAACTCGTTAAAATTTCCGGCCTTGGAAAAGCATGCAAGACCTTCTTTAAAAGAACCTACAGCGGTAAATTTTTCGGGTATAACCTCGATACCAGTCATATTTATAAATCCATAAGTTAAAAAATCGAATTTTCTCATGAAAGTTTGCTCTTCGCCATCTTCATCAAAGAAACCGTCCAAAAATTCTACTTCGTCACAATTGCAAAACCAACAAAGTCCCTCGCTAAAATCTCCCAAACTGTGATACTTTATTGGTATTACAACTTCGTTAAATCTGTTTATGAAGCCCCAAAGACCATTTTTATTGACTTTTGAAAGACCATCAACGAAATCAATTACTTCACGATAAATTGTCGGGACAGTAAGGGTTCCAAACCTATTTATGAATCCCCACCCTTGCTCCTCCGAATGTACTTTGGCCCTACCTTCATGAAAATTGCCTGCGTCAACATAATCACAATTTGCAATCTCACTAGCCATATTATTTATGAATGCCCATCCACGCCCGGGTTTTTTAACCTTTGTAAGGTTATCATTGAAAAAAAATGGATACTCATAAATGGCTGGAATAATGAACTTCCCATCCCTATCGATGCAGCCCCAAAGATTATCTGAAGATACACAGGCATATTTTCCTTGAAATGGGAAGGCAAAATCATACTTTGCAGGAATTAAAACAACCATATCATTATTTACATAGTGATAATATTTATCATCGCGAAAGGGGAACAGTAAATGTGAACATTGCTGTGAGGAAGAATTTATTTTTACCCCGCAAAATTTGCAGAAAATAGAATCTGGGTCAATCTGAGCCTTACACGAGCTGCAAGCTATCATTTTCATAATTAACGAATTATTTTAACTAAGAAACCAATCAAGCCAATCACCAGTATAACGACTATTGTTGCAAATCTTGACCTTGCGGTCTTATCCTGAAGCTCCAATTTTTGGCTTATCTTCATTATTTGCTCGGAAACCCCTTGTTCAAGTGTCTTCAGCTTAGCGCTAATAGATTCGAAATCATTTGATAGGTTATTAAATTTGGAGCTTAAATCTAAAGCCTTGAAGACATCGTTAAACTCGCCCTGTTCTTTAATAACTAGAAATGAATTGGCTTTCAGTTCTTCAAAATTGCCCGAAATATTGGCATCAAAAATTTGATCATTTATTTGACCTACTTTACCAGAAAGAGATAATTCATTTTTTTCAGTTTTACTAGAATAAGCTGAAAAATCAGATTTTAATAGATTTAGGCGATCAATAGCCTGATTCACTTTCTCTGATAATCCTTCTATCCTACCTGCCAGGTTTGTATCCTTTAAGACCTGAATTACTTTCGTATTACTTTCTGCACTTGTACGAACAACAGACTTTAAAACATCAAAATCACCTTTAAAATCTACCTCACCTATTTGTTGGTTTAATACTTCGATTTGACCAATCATTACCTCGCGGCTAGCTTCTATTTTAATAATCGTATCCTTAACCGTACTTTCTATTTGCTGCAATCTTTCTGGAAAGTCTATTTCATCAACCTTGTTCTGGAAAGTCTGCATCGAGTTAATAAGCAAATTAATCTGTTCAATTTCAATTGCTATCGAGTCGTTGAGAACACTGGTTTTATTAGTAATGATTTCATGACCATTGCCCAATTCTATCAGACCTTCTTTAAATACTCTAAGCAATTGATCTTTATATCGGGAATCAGATTTCTGGAGGTTATCCATAAAACTTACCTGCAATCCAGGAATAGCCTTAGCTTGCTCGGTAACACTCTGCGCAGCCTCAATATGGCGAATAGCGGGTTGGAGTTGTAAAAGTTCTTTATGTAACTTGTCTAGTGCTTCAATGACGGGTTGTGATGACATATTAATTGGATTGTAAAAGGTGCTTTGAAAATTTATTTAACCATGTAGTATAATATTCAATGTGGACCCTAGTTGCGAGGTCCTCGAACACATTTTTTATATTTTGATTCGTAATATGGTTGTTAACTCGTTCGCTGAACTGTTTGATAACGCTTTCTATATTGATATTTGGTTCTATTTCTTTCCATTGTGACAGCCCTGTAACCATCTCGTGCGTTGCCTCACTGAGTAATTCAGCGATAGTATCTGACAATATGAATAATGAAAATGATTTCAATATCCGGTACTGTGGCAGGTCTGGGTTAGTTCTAAGCATTCGCATAGCAGAACCGCGTAGATGTTTAATATTACTAATAAATTCTCCAGTATGCTCCTCCTCAACCAAATCAAGAAATGTTATTATAGTCTCCCGAATATCCAGGGTGTCCTTCAAATCCTCCATAGAGGCGCTCTTCGAAATTTCTATTAACTTGTTGTTTCCATCCTTAGATGGCCATTTTTCCACAAATCCCCGCCTGGTATATTTCGCATTGAAATAATAATAAATTTCATACTTTATATACTGGTTGTGTTTAACTACGTCCTTTATCGCAATTGCATTTTCAAATAACCTTACCATATCATCAATTGCCTGCAATCTCTTCAACTTAATTTTGTCATAGATAAAATTAGTCAGATATTCCAGGCATTTGCCAATTATGGACGACTTTCCTGCCTGAACGTCGCTTTCATATGATAAAATTAGATTGTTTATTTTCTGGGCGGCTATGTTCTTAGACGTGTACCTAGCAATTAATTCCTCTAATGACTTAAAATACTGTTGATCGGATTTCTTTTTGAAAACGAGAGTATATAGTTTATTCTGATAATCAATTGTATAATTATCAATGATCCCAATTGAAAGAAGCCTATAAATTGCTTTTGCTGTATCTTCCTGGGTCCTCGGTAAGAAATAGGCACGTTGAAGATCCAATGACAGAGGATGATTAAAATCTGTAAGTTGCAGGTACAGTTCTTTGTCGGTCAGCCCAAGCAGTTCAAGAAACTCGGGAAAATCAAGATTGTTCCATATAGAATCAGTGATAATGCTTTTTAATGCTTCAAGGGAATAATTATTGTTCAAAATTTTCTGCAGAGCTATTGTTCTCTCCAGTTTATCGAAATGAGGTGAGCTGACATGAAAATCTTGCCTAAGTTTCCCCCTTTTGGAATAATATACATTATTAAATGATACCGGCAGACTTTTCTCCTCACCTACTGCCATGTTTAAGAGTAATTTCTCAATGCCAATTTCATGTTTTAAATTCACCACCGACCTCTCTAACCAAGACCTTACTGCATATACAGTTGTGAATTGATCATTAGGTATATTTTCAAACAACCAACCTACTACCTGATGACAAAGTGCTGGATTCAACCGTGAATTAAAAACACCTTTTTGTTTAGTTTCCAAATAGATGTGACCTACACCGGTACCATCCAACGTATTGATAAAAATACGTTTTTCATGCGCCTTTGTCCCTAATTTAATAATAAATGTGAGTTCTTCTGTACCATATTCCTCATTCAATTTTTGTGTAAGTAATTGGATATTATTAATGTTTGGGAAAGTAATTTTGCTGCGAAGCTCGTGCATCATTACCCTTTCTTTGATCTCCCCTTTAAAGGAATTTTTATGAAAGAACATAAGGATATCTTTGTCTAAATGGTACGGATCATCAGCATTCCCTTTTAAAGCAACATTGCCACGATTATACAAAATGTAAGAAGTCGCCACCTTACCATCACGGCCAGCCCTCCCAGCCTCTTGCACAAATGATTCTATAGACTGAGGGATATTAATATGTACAGTCATACGCACGTTCGGCTTGTCAATTCCCATTCCGAATGCCTTAGTAGCAACCATTACAGATTCACGATTATCTTTAAATTCCTTGAGATGATGAAATGATGCGTCACTGATCATTTGAGCATTATCATCTCCACCTCCCATAAAATAACCGAAACACTCATCAAGATACAGATGCTTATCATTGGCTGATGATGAATCTCCATTAACTTCGCGCCTGACATAATCTGGTCGCTCATATAATCCATAGGAGTTGTATCCGTTTTTAATGCCTAACCAACTTTCACGGTGTGGCATAAATGTAATCAGTCCATAATTATAATGCTTCGCCTCTTTCTGGGTATTTTCATTCTTGGATTCAGTAAACGTAAAGGGGGACTGCTCAAAAAACATTTTTTGGATGAATTGATCCTGATAAGCCGCCATTGCGACATCATTATCTCCCCCGTGCTCGTCAATCAGTTTCTTACGTGCAGCTAGAGAAAGATAATTTTGAAATGACTCCTGGAGAATCTGGCTGAGTACATTTTTATTATTAAAAATTTCAAATCGACTATCTTTTTGTTGGATCAATTCAAAGATCCGTTCTTGTTTTTTCCTGCCGACCTGCTCCCGAATCGATTTTCTATCTACTTGCTGTAGATTTTCGAATTCATGGCTTACTTCTTCAATAATATAATTTATCTCGTTTCGTATACTATTCTCATGTCTCACGACAGCATGTCCATCATCCTCTTGTATCTTGAGTTCTCTTTCAATATCAGCGAGTACATCAAAGGATGCCGTCGCCGTTAGACCAATTAAAGGAATAGGTCCGGGAGTAAATGTATGTGTGTGCTTCTGAGCATTTTCACCCAAATTTAAATATGGAGTACGAAAATCATGGCCCCATTCGGAAACACAGTGGACCTCATCGATTACAGCGTAAGTGAAATAGTTTCCATTTTTCGCTGAATTATCTAATGCAACCCTAAACTCATCGATCACAAAGCGTTCAGGTGAGACAAAGAGAAACTGCAACTGACCCTCCGTAAGTAGATGGTGCTGTATGTAATGCCGTTCCGAGGATGAAAGAGTAGAATTTATATACGCAGCCCTACCAATACCAATTTCCAATAATCCTTCATATTGATCGATCATTAGGGATCTTATTGGATCAATAACTATACTCATACCCGGCTGCATTAAAGATGCCAGTTGATAAGTAAGTGACTTTCCTCCGCCAGTTGGCAAGAGGCCTATTACTGATTTTAATTGTAACGCTCTATCTAGAATTGGTAGCTGACCATCGCGAAAATCATCCTTTCTAAAAATATTCCGTAAAAATAATTTCAATAAATCTGCCCTATATTCATAGACAGAGAACACTTCATTCGGAAGCCTTTCAACAAGTTGTTGATACAAAATTGAAGGAGCACTAACAATACGATTAGTAGTCTGATAATGAACATGGTGAGAATTTCTTATCAGGATAGTGTTGTCTGAAACATATTCATCATCATCTTTGAAGATTCCTACTCTCCTCAAAAGAGATACGTCAAAAATCAGATCCCACCCATCTTGTGTAAAGGTTGTAATTTCTTTCACCTCACCATTTTTGTGCAAAGGGTTATCTATAAATTCATCAGTTGAAAATATGACCACCTCGAATTCTGGTAAATGCATTTGAGTCTTAGCCAACTCATTCAGAGTATTAAGCTGATTAGATAAATCCTGAACTGCCGCCAAACCGCAGGGTACATCTCGTTCAATAACGGCAATCCGTACTATTTTTTTTTCTAGAATCGTGGAATTGCAAATCATCAGTTTAAGCAATACGTTTTGTATTCTGGCGATTCCAATTGGACTTAACACAATTGCTAGTGCAGGATGTGAAAGCAATGCGTTATCATAGAAATTATCCTTAATAATTTTAACGTAGCTATCCTGGTCTATTTGATTGAGAAATTGCTTAGTATCGTTCCATGCACTATTTTCCTTAATATGACTTACCCCCAATGCCATCTGAGCTATCTCAAAATCCTTTAAATCGTCTATAAGACTTTCGTGATACCTGGCACCATCAACTTCGACAACAAATGTCCTATGATATTTAATGTCAACTGACTGGTTATATTTGTTAGCTTTCTTCTGATTAAGATCATATGGGATCTCTAAGCTAAAATCAACTCTCCCAACATTTTGATTCCGTGCAAATGAACCTCTTTGCCGTTGTTTTTCTAAAACCTGAGCTAGATAACTTTTGGCTTCAGGGATATATTCAATCAGAAAACTCTTCTCAAAGTTGCTATCTGTTGATGCCAGGTCTAAATATTTTTGCCTGTCGACTGCTCTTGGATCTATAGGATGAAGCGCACGGAAAAAGTAATCGGAATACAGTGCTTCGCTCAACGGAAACTTTATACTGCCATATGCTTTTTCGCAGGTAGTGTAGCCAAACGCGGCTACAAAACGGTTTTCAATTTCTATACTTGCCAAGGTCGGCAGGCCTCTTGTCGCAATATTATAAGCTACGGCCAAAATTGATGGGGCGTCATGTTTCATCTCCAAAGGAATCGGAGTAACTATTTCAAAAGTACTAATACTCCTTAATAATCCTTCGAGATGAGATTGCTGCCCAGCTAATTTAGCTGCGTGCTCTAACGCTACCTTTATACCACTTAAAATAAATCCTGCTTGTGACTGCATTATATAATTTTTAGAATGTTCAATCAACTGAAGAGGAACATGGACTTTACTAATATATCAAAACCAATATATAACTGAAAGAATTAGCACCACCAATAATCACCTTAATATTAGGTGAATATGTTGTTTTAGAGAAAGTCTTAAGTTAGATTGTTTATTAAATAAAAATGGTGCAAAGATAAAACTGCCCGTATATCCCCCTTTTCATCAGATAATATTGCAGCATGATCCACAATTTTTAGGGAACATCCTGAAAAAATTCTGCCATCTACATTCCGGTGTTGTTCAACTCCATTCTCTAGCTCTTGTTCATTTGGATTTAAACGATAACAAATGAACGTATGGTAATCTTCCATAATTATTTAATATTTAGTGTAAGAGATGATTTTAATTCGTTGAATATGACGTTATCTGCGATTACAAATAGTAACATTTCTAAATAATATGGTTTATGATTAGGAAATAGTCGCTTATTCAGTTCTTTTATTAAGTCGCAGTAAATAAAATATGCATCCTGAGGACCTAAATATAGATTTTTTTTCCATACCTCATTTTCAATCTCATTTTTATATGAAAGATTGATGATGGTAGTGAGATCAAAGAGTGTAAGCTTACTGCTTCTGCTGTCTGGCATTGGGAAGAACTGCGGAGTAAGTAGTTTGTTTTTAAGTATGAGCCAGTTTAATGTATAAATCACCCGTGAATCATACACAAAGTATTCTTCATGATTGAAAAAAGAAGCAATTTTTGATAACGAGGAAATCACACTGAATGATGCTTTATTAAACATCCTTTTTGACAACGCATATTCCAAATTGTTTATCTTGATTTCATTTGCAGTGTTATTTTTAAAGGAACCTATTCCTCCCCACTTTGTAATAATCCACAAACTTGTTTCATAATGGATATTTTTCTTGTGAAAAAACGACCTCAACTCATCAATGAACCGCATTCCTTTTTTTGAACCCTCAAATACAAAGCCGTCAGCATGTAAATCTTCTGTGCTTAAACTTTCAAAGTCCGTATAATTCTCGAGGAGGTCTAACATTGAATCCTTGTATGCCGCTAATTCCTCTGCAAGAATATCGACAATTTCATTGCGTAATTGTTCTTTCATTTTGGTATTTTATGATTTAGCATGATCTCTCATTCTGTGAAAGTAGTTCTGCTAGCGCATCGATGCTTTGCAAAGTAGGCTTACGCAGAAATACACCCTCATTGGAATAATCGCGTACGCCACGGACAAACAAATAGATTACCCCGCCAAATTGCGTCTCGTAATCGAACCCTGGTAATCGTATTTCCAGGTACTTTTTAATAGCCAGCGTATAAATTAGGTACTGTAAATGATAATTGTTCTCGTTCATCGCTAACGCGAGGCTGTCAACAGAATAATCTTTTAGTGAATCACCAAGGTAGTTGGACTTCCAATCCAGAATATAATACTTACCATTATGTTCAAAAAACAAATCGATTTTTCCATTCATCACGCCTTCTAGTTCTTTCCAGTCGCTAACATCAATATGATCTGTTTCATCACCAAATGTTTTTAATTTTGCAACCGTAAACGGAGAAACACTAAAGTCAAACTCAAACTCATTTATACAAGATTTCATATCTAACTGTGACAGTTGGAATGAATCAGCTCCAAAACGAACAACGGTGTTAAAAATATGGTTGAGCATCTTTTTCAACATGGGAGAGTATATATCAGCCTGATCAGGAGAAAATCTACCTATTGCGTTATTGATTGTATACTGCCATCTGGACTGATCTGAAAAACTAATATTTTCAAATATATAATGCAGCATATTCCCGGTTTTCACCCCTTTTTTTAAAGAGGAGAATATGAAATTTTCATATTCATCCTGATGGGTATTAGAATTGCTTTTAAAACTCGTTTTATGTTCTGAACTCAGAAAAGAATAACTAATTTTTCGCCAGTTCCGTTGCAGCATTTTAAATTGAACTTTATGATTAGCCTGATCGGGAATGACAGGGGCTGTATTAATATATCTAAGTCCTTGAACATCCGGGCCATGACCATTAAACTCTATATTTTGACTCGGCGCCGTATGTAATGCGGTAATAAAAAAGGATAGCGAAGACTTTGATTTCCGACTATTGTTAAAAATGTAGCATTTATAAACTGCTCTTGTTATAGCTACATAAATCAATCTCCTGTTTTCTTGCTCAAGCTGTTTCGTATTCTCCGCGGCTTGTTCCGGACTGAGTTGCGTTTTTTCTCCGGATACATAATCACCGGTTTCCGGATCACGAAAACTGCAATTCGTATGTTTGCTTTCGGTTTCGAGGCTAAGGAATGGAGCCAGTACAATATTATATTCTAATCCCTTACTTGCGTGAATAGTTACAATTTTTACAGCCTCTTCGTCATTTTCAATCCGTTGTTCATATTCATCTCCCTCTGTCTCCATCCCATTGATGCAACGATTTACCCAGCTGACAAGCTCGGTAGCAGACAATTTCTTTGATGTTTGTGTTTTATGCAAAAGCTCAATCAGCTGATACAAATTAGTAATGGCCCGTTCTCCATTTTCAACGTCGGGGTTTAAGAGATTTCTTTTCACTTGATAGTCAGTTACAAAATAATTCAGCGCTGTATAAATCCCATCTTTTTCCCAACTCGCCTTATATTTTCTGAAAAGCTCTATCGCTCCTTCACTGTCCATTCTTACTATATCTTCATCGCAAAAGCCAGTAAACGGAGTCATGATTGCCTTGTTTATTGAGGATATGGAAATATCAGACATTGCCTCCAGCAAATACAAAACATATTTGGCCTCTCGGGATTGTAAAACCCTGGAACCGGTTATCGTTACAGCCGGCACTCCGTGCCTAGAAAGCAAAGTCTTTATATCACTGCCCTCGCTTTTGCTCCTAACCAAGATACCGATGTCGCCCGGATTGATGTTCCTCTGCCCGGACTGATTTTTGATAAAAAAGGTTTTGTTCGTTAATAAATCCAGAACCTGCGCTGCTGCAGCTTCGCATATATCTGGTTTATTTGCAAATGTTCTTATAGAGATTGCTTTATCAATCTGATCACCACTGAAAAAATTACCCTTTGTATTATTGGAAGGTGAATCTACCTTAATGTAGTCGATTGAAGTGTCCGCACCTTCATAATGGAAAGTATCAAACCCATCGGTTGGCAAGAAGAACTCGTTCATGGCATCTATGTAATTTGCGGATGAACGGAAGTTCTGGTTCATGCTGTATAAATTACCTACAGCCGCTTTAGCATTGAAATAGGTGAATATATCTGCTTTTCTCCAGGCATAAATGGACTGCTTAGGGTCACCGATGTAAAATAAAATAGTATTAGATCCAAACGCAGTGTGGAATATATCATACTGCATACGATCTGTATCCTGAAACTCATCAATAAACACGGCTTTATATTTTGCCTGCAAACGTTCTACGAGTTTAGAGTTCACCCTTTGAACTAAAGCAGTATGCAGGTTAACAATAAGATCATCATATGACATCTGGTTGTTCAGGCTCTTGTGGGCGTATATTCCAGCAGCAGCTTCATTTATAGCCAGGCAGTACAACTTTCTTATAATGTCATTACCAATTTCATTCCTTTCATCAAGGACTGCGTCGCATTCATCAATTTTATCGAGTAACGGCTGGAAAAGCTGCAGTATATAATTCGATTTGCGGTTACTTGAAATTGTCTGTAGAAACTTATCTGCAGAATCAACTAGATGAAGTACGCTTTTTTTTGCATAGCGATTTGTTAAACAATCTACTCTGATGCTCTCTTTATTCTCCTCAAAATGAACTAAAAGGCATCTTCTCAACTCGGCCTCTTTTATTTTTAATTCATTTAATGAAGCGATCAGTTCTTCATGATGTTCTTTAGAAAAATTATAATCTTTGGTCGCCTCATAGCCCATGTATCGTTTTCCTCCCAGATGCTCCTTTACGGCAGAAAAAATTCCTTTACGGGATAAACCATTTGCAGCTAAAGTTTGTAGCAGTTCAAGAGGAATGGTAGTGACATTACTACGCCAAAACTTGTTGATCTCATCAGTCAGGACCGAATCTATATCCTGAATAAGATCTGCGCCAAACAGTTGTTTTGTCTCGAAAGCAAATTCATTCAGTGTTTGCTGACAAAAGCTATGAATAGTTAAAACGGATGTTTCATCAAGGTATAAAACAGCCTCGTGCAACAACGCGGCCACGGGTCCTGCTCCCTTAGAATGAATTGCATTCTCTACGAGTTTCCTTATAGTATTATCGGTAATTTCTTCGCCATTGCATACTCTATGTGCTTGCCTGACGAACAACCTGATCCGTTCTTCAAGTTCGGCCACTGCTGCTTTAGTGAACGTTACCATCAGGATCTCTTTAATAGGTATCTGCTTATCTAGTAATAATC
>Ga0308164_10003101_pt1 | contig 15468 bp, 12 predicted proteins | sample PhyTR2_FD_201031 | JGI IMG/M metagenome (GOLD analysis project Ga0308164, IMG submission 201031) | Phyllosphere microbial communities from UC Gill Tract Community Farm, Albany, California, United States - DLSLT.R2 | ecosystem: Host-associated > Plants > Phyllosphere > Unclassified | place: USA... | reverse complement strand
GCGCCGGTGATCATGGCCTTCGGCAGCCAGGCCCAGAAAGACTATTACCTGCCGCGCATCCTGTCCTGCGAGGACTGGTGGTGCCAGGGCTATTCCGAGCCCGGCGCCGGCTCCGACCTGGCGTCGCTGACGACCGGCGCGGTGCGCGACGGCGACGACTACATCGTCAACGGCCAGAAGACCTGGACCACGCTGGCCCAGCATGCCGACATGATCTTTTGTCTGGTGCGCACCGGCGGCGGCGTGCGCAAGCAGGAGGGCATTTCCTTCCTGCTGATCGACATGCACGCGCCCGGCGTGAGCGTGCGCCCGATCCGCATGCTGGACGAAGAGCATGAAGTCAACGAAGTCTTCTTCGACAATGTGCGGGTGCCGGCCGCCAACCTGGTCGGCGAGGAAAACCGCGGCTGGACCTACGCCAAGTACCTGCTCGGCCACGAACGCACCGGCATCGCCGCCGTCGGCCGCTCGAAGCGCGAACTGGCCCGCCTGAAGGTGCTGGCGGGGCGCGAACAGGTGGACGGCCGGCCGCTGATCGCGCATCCGCCGTTCGCCGCCAAGGTCGCCGGCCTCGAGATCGAACTGATGGCGCTCGAGATGACGGTGCTGCGCGTGCTGGCGCGCGCCGACAAGGCGCCGGGACCGGAAGCCTCGGTGCTGAAGGTGCGCGGCACCGAGATCCAGCAGCGTCTGACGGAATTGATGGTGGAAGCGGCCGGCCCGATGGCGCTGCCCTTCGACCCCGGCTATCTCGCCGGCGAACGCGAGAACAGCCTGGCCGACGACGACTTCGCGGCCCCGCTCATGGCGCATTACTTCAATTACCGCAAGACCTCGATCTACGGCGGATCGAACGAAATCCAACGCAACATCATTGCCCAGATGATCCTGGGCCTGTAAGGCTGAACGAGACCACCATGGACTTCAATTTCAATCAGGAACAGCTGCAACTGGCGGATGCCCTCAAGCGCTGGATCGCCCGCGAATACGGCGCCGAGGCGCGCCGCGCCATCGTCGCCTCGGCCGACGGCACCTCGGACGCGGCCTGGCGCGGCCTGGCCGAACTCGGCCTGACCGCCTTGCCGCTGCCGGAAGCCCGCGGCGGCTACGACGGCGGCGCGGTCGACATGTTCGGGGTCATGCAGGAACTCGGCCGCGGACTGGTGGTCGAACCGTATTTCGCCACCGTGCTCGGCGCCGAGTTCCTCAAGCGCGGCGGCGGCCACCACGACCTGCTGGACGCGGTGGCCGGCGGCACGCTGAAGCTGGCCTGCGCGCTCGGCGAACGGCAGTCGCGCCACGACCTGCGCGATATTGCCACCCGCGCGACCCGCGCAACCAGCGTAGCCGATGCCGGCGACGTTCCGGCCGGCGGCGGCTGGCGCCTGAGCGGCGAAAAGAAGGTGGTGCTGCACGGCGCCCAGGCCGGCGTCATCGTCGTGTCGGCGCGTACCCGCGGCGCCCAGCGCGACGCCGACGGCATCAGCCTGTTCGCCGTGCCGGCCGATGCGCCCGGCCTGCGCATCACCGCCTACCGCACGCTGGACGGCCAGCGCGCCGCCGATGTGCGCCTGGACGGCGTGTACCTCGATGCGGCCTCGCTGATCGGCAGCGAGCATGCCGGCTGGGAGATCCTCGACGCCGCCGCCGACTACGGCGCCGGCCTGTTGTGCGCGGAAGCGCTGGGCGCGATGGAAGCGCTGTTCGGCGCCACCCTCGACTACCTCAAGACGCGGCGCCAGTTCGGCACGCCGATCGGCAAGTTCCAGGCCCTGCAGCACCGCATGGCCGACATGGCGATCCACCTCGAGCAGGCGCGCTCGATGGCGATGCTGGCCGCGGTGCGGCTGGACGAAGGCGATCCCCTGGAGCGGCGCCGCGCGGTCTCGGCCGCCAAGTACCGGGTCGGGCTGGCGGCGCGCTTCGTCGGCCAGCAGGCGGTGCAACTGCACGGCGGCATGGGCGTTACCGACGAACTGCCGGCCGCCCATTATTTCAAGCGCCTGAGCACGATCGAACTGCAGCTGGGCGATTGCGACCACCACCTGGCACGCTTCATCGCGCAGCCGGGATTCGCCGGCCGGGAGGCAGCATGAAGGACAACTGGTATTTCGAAGACTTTCACGAGGGCCAGGACATCGACCTCGGCAGCCGCACGGTGACCGAGGACGAGATCGTCGCCTTCGCCACCCAGTTCGACCCCCAGCCCTTCCACGTCGACCGCGCGGCGGCGGCGGCGTCGATCTACGGCGGCGTGATCGCCAGCGGCTGGCACACCTGCAGCATCATGATGCGCCTGGTGGTCGACCAACTGATGAGCAAGTCCTCGTCGATGGGCTCGCCCGGCCTGGACGGCGTGCGCTGGCTGGCGCCGGTGCGCGCCGGGGATACGCTGAACGTGCATTACCGGACCGTGAAGGTCAAGGCGTCGGCGTCGAAACCGGACCGCGGGGTGGTGTGGTCGATGTGGGTGGCGGTGAACCAGGACGGGGTCACCGTGTGCACGGTGGAGGGGATGGGGATGTTCGGGCGGCGGCCGGTTGGGCAGCCAGGCTGAGCGCACCCGATGAGCGCGTTCACTGAGCGTACTTATTTAGCGCACCCGATAAGCGTACTCGATGAACGCACCCGATGAGCGTCGCCCCTGCGAAGGCAGGGGCCCAAGTTCGGCCCGCAGCTGCGCATCCAACTTGGGCCCCTGCCTCCGCAGGGGCGACGGTCTTTCTGTTGGCGAAGGAAATCAGCCGGTGCGATGCCGGCAGCCAAACCGCAGCTAAGCGCACTCCCAAAGCTCACCGCCCTCCCGCAGCTAACCGCCCTCCGGCAGAACCCCATCCCCGCACGCCGCGTTCGCCCGGTAGCGGTTGCGGCCGTTCGCCTTGGCCTGGTACAGCAGCGCATCGGCCACCTGGATCAGGTCCGCCGGAAAGCTGAGCTCTCCCGGCACCATGCAGGCGATGCCCATGCTGACCGTGAGCACCGGCGCCGTCGGCGAGGCGGCGTGCGGGATCGCCATGTGGGCCAGTTCGGCCATCAGGCGGCGCGCCACGCCGCCGGCGCCCTGGGCGTCGAGCTGGGGCAGCAGGATCGCGAATTCCTCGCCGCCGTAGCGCGCCACCAGGTCCTGGCTGCGGCCGGCCGCGCGCCGCATCGCCGCGGCCACCTGCACCAGGGTCGCATCGCCGCCGGGATGGCCGTAATGGTCGTTGTACAGCTTGAAGTGGTCGATGTCGACCAGCATCAGCGCCACCGGCAGACCGGTGCGGCCGCAGCGGCGCCATTCGGCGTCGAGGCGCTCGTCGAAGGCGCGCCGGTTGGCCACGCCGGTCAGCGCATCGACCAGGATCATGGCGCGCAGGGCGTCGCGCTGGCGCTTCACCGTCAGCTGGGTGCGCACGCGCGCGCGCACGACGGCGGCGTTCACCGGCTTGCTGATGAAGTCGGCGGCGCCGGCTTCGAGCGCGCGCGTCTCGTCCTCGGGCGAACTGAGGGCGGTGACGAAGATGACCGGGATGCCGGCCGTCTCGGGCGATGTCAGCAGCTCGCGGCAGAGCGCGTAGCCGTCCATGTCGGGCATGAGGGCGTCGAGCAGGATCAGGTCGGGATGCTGGGTGCGCGCCAGGTCGAGCGCGCGCGCGCCGTCGAGGGCGAACAGGACCTCGTGTTCGTCCTCCAGGGCGCCGTGCAGGATCCGGACGTTCTCCATCGCATCGTCGACCACCAGGACGCGGCCGTTGATGGCCATGTCGGTCCAGCTCATGCATTCTCCTTTATCGTTGTCATGATGCCGCGCACCAGCGCCGCCGCGTCGTCGAAGCGCAGGGTGGCGATGGCGTCCGCCAGCGCGCCGCCGGGGGCCGCATCGTTGCCGGACTGCGCGCTGGAACGGGCGAGGGCGGGGCGCAGCGTCTCGAACCGCGCCAGGGCTTTCATGTTGTTATTCTGGAGCAGATCGAGCAGTTGCGCCAACGCGTCATGCAGATCGCATGGCGCGCCGCCGGCGGCTGTGGCGGGCGCATGTGCCCCGTCCTCCGGTCCGTCGTCCTCCGCCAGCCCGCGCGCCGCGCGCACTACCGTTGCCATGGCCGCTTCCAGGCGCGCCAGATGGCGTGCCGGCGCTGCCTCATCTACCGCGCCGTCGCCCGCTGCTGCCTCGTCCGCCGCCGCGCCTTCGAAGGCGAGCGCATGGCGCGCCACCTCGAGCGCGCCCAGGTTGGCGGCCACGCCGCGCAGCCGGTGCACGGTCCGCGCCGCGGCGCCGTATTCTCCCGCCGCCAGCTGCGCGCGCGCTTCCTGCACGGTGCCTGCCTGCGCGGCGGCGAAGCGCTTGAACAGCGCCGTGAAGCGCGCCATGCTGCCGCCGAAGCGGGGCAGGGCGGCGTCCAGGTCGATGCCTTCGATCGCCGCCGGCGCGGCATTCACCGCCAGCGCCGGCGTCGCCGCTGCGGATGCCTCGCCGCGCCCGGTCACGCGCGCCAGCGTCGCCACCAGTTCGTCGACGTCGATCGGCTTGGCCACGTAGTCGTCCATGCCGGCGGCCAGCGCGCGCCCGCGGTCCTCGTCCATCGCGTTGGCGCTCATCGCGACGATCGGCAGCGCGTGCATGCCCATCGCGCGGATCGCGGCGGTGGCGGCGATGCCGTCCATCACCGGCATCTGCACGTCCATCAGCACCGCGTCGTAGCGCGCGCCGTCCGCTTCGAGCATGGCGATTGCGGCGCGCCCGTTGACCGCGAAGTCGACGCCGGCGCCGGCGTGCGCCAGCACGTACTGCGCCACTTCCTGGTTCAGCAGGTTGTCCTCCACCAGCAGCACGCGCAGGCCGGCCAGGCGGGCGCGCAGCGCGCCGCGTTCCGGCGCGCGCGCGGCGGCGGGCGCGGTGCCGAGCAGCGTCGCCAGCACCGCCCGCAGCGCCCCCGGCGTGAACGGCTTGCCGAGCACCGCGTCGATGCCCAGTTCGGCCGCCAGCGCGTCGCCGCGTTCGTCGCCGGCGTCGGCCGCCAGCAGGACGCAGCGCGGCATCGCGATCGCACGGTCGGCGCGCGCCTCGGCGATCAGCGCGGCACCGTCCAGGTCCGGCATCGCGCCGTCGATGAAGGCCAACTGGTAAGTGCCGCCGCCGGCGGCGGCGCCGCGCAGCAGCGCCAGCGCCTCGCTGCCGGAAGCGGCGCAGTCGACGTGCCAGCCGGTGCCGGCCAGGGCGCCGGCCAGCGCGGCGCGGCTGCTGGCGTTGTCGTCGGCCACCAGCACCCGCAAAGGCGGCGCCGGCAAGGGCGATTCCGTCGCCGGCGCTGGTGCAATCCCGAACCAGGCGCTGAAGCCGAAGGTGGCGCCGGCGCCGGGCACGCTGTCCACGGTCAGGTCGCCGCCCATCAGCGCCACCAGGCGGCGGCTGATCGCCAGGCCCAGGCCGGTGCCGCCGTACTTGCGGCTGGTCGAGCTGTCGGCCTGCGAAAACGCCTCGAACATGCGCTGCTGCTGTTCGGGCGCGATGCCGATGCCGCTGTCGCGCACCGAAAAGCGCAGCGCGATCGCGTCCGGGCGGCGGCCGGCCACGGCGATCGCCACCACCACCTCGCCCCGTTCGGTGAACTTGACGGCATTGCCGGCCAGGTTGAGCAGCACCTGCTCCAGGCGCACCGGGTCGCCCACCAGTCGCTGCGGCACGCCGGCGTCGACCGCGAACACCGGTTCGATGCCGCGCTTCCAGGCGCCGCCGGCGGTCAGCGCGGCGACGCTGGCGAGCACCTCGTCGATGCCGAACGCGGTCTGTTCCAGCACCAGCCCGCCGGCTTCGACCTTCGAGTAATCGAGCACGTCGCCCAGCATCGACAGCAGGGTGCGCGAGGCCATCTGCATGCGCGCCAGGTAGCCGCGTTCGCGCGCGCCCAGCCCGGCCTCCTCGAGCAGGCGCGCCAGTCCGACGATCGCATTCATCGGGGTGCGGATCTCGTGGCTGATGTTGGCCAGGAAGGCACCCTTGGCGGCGCTGGCCGCCTGCGCCGCCTGCAGCGCCTCTTCCAGCTTCGACTGGGTGCGTTTCAATTCCGTGATGTCGGCGTGCAGCATGTAGAAGCCGCGCACCCGGCCCTCGCCGTCGAAGTCGGGGATGTAGCTGCCCCAGGCCTGGATCACGGTGGCGGAGCCGGAGCGCTGCAGCCGGCGTTCGAAGAACTGCGGTTCGCCGCGCAGCACCGCGTCGATATGCGGGCGCACCTGGTCGATCTGCGCGCGCTCCACCAGTTCCTCGACCGTGCGCCCGATCACCTGGTCGGCGCGCTGGCCCAGCCACTCCAGGTAGGGGCGGTTGGCGAAGCGGCAGCGGCGCCCGGCGTCCCAGTAGCCTACCAGCGCCGGCAGATGGTCGGTGACCATGCGGATCATGCGTTCGCTTTCCTCCAGGCGGCTGCCGGCGGCGCGCAGCGCGGCTTCGGTCGCCACGCGCGCGCTGATGTCGCGGATGGTGCCGTGCACGATGCCCTTGCCGCCGATGTCGACCCGGTTCAGCAGCACGTCGGCGTGGAACAAGGTGCCGTCGCGGCGCCGGTGCAGCCATTCGAACCGGGCGGCGCCGTCGTCGAGGGCCTGGCCCACGCGCTGCCTTTCCAGTTCGTCCGAGCGGCCGCCGCCGGGCTGGAAGGGGGGCGAGGCGCTGGATGGCGACATCGCTAGGAATTCGGCCTTGTCGGCGCAGCCGAACAGGCGCACCGCGGCGTCGTTGGCGCTGACGAAGCCGGCGTTCATGGCGATCAGCACGTGGGCCTCGCCGGCGCCTTCGAACAGGGAGCGGTACAGCACCTCGTTGTCGCGGTTGCGCTGTTCCTGCTGCATGCGTTCGCTGATGTCGAGGACCACCGCATTGATGCCGACCAGTTCGCCGCCGGGGCCGAACACCGGGTAGTAGCTGCACAGCCAATGGCGCATCACGCCCGGTTCGGCCGGGGTGTCGCCGCTGTCCTCGACCTCGATCAGCGGCTGTCCGCTGGCCAGCACCTCGCGGTAATAGGCTTCGATGCGGGTGCCGTGTTCGCCCAGCAGCTCGGGCAGGGTGCGGCCGATGTGGGCGCGCGCCGGAATGCCGTTCACCGCGGCCAGGTAGTCGTTGACCATCACGATGCGCAGGCCGGGATCGAGGAAGGCCAGGCCGACCGGGGCGCTGGCGTACACCGTGGCCAGCATCGCGCTGGAGCGCTGCAGCGCGGCGGTGCGCGCCGCCACCAGCGATTCGAGGCCGGCGCGGTACTGCTGCAGTTCGCCTTCCACGCGGCGCAGCGCCGCCGCCACCGAGGCCGCTTCGCGGATGTGCAGCGGCGCGATCGACAGCCGCTCGCCGCGCCCCAGCGCCGCCGCCGGCTCGGTCAGGGCGCGCACCGAACGCGCGATGGTGTCGCCGATGCGCCAGGCCAGGCCGAGGCTGATCGCCAGCATGGCCAGGATCACCAGCAGCGTGGCGCCGGGCTCCGGCCCAAGCAGTTTGGGCGCGGCGTGCTGCGGGTAGCCGATCGCCACCGTCCAGCCGTGGCCGGGCGTGCGCGCGTAGGCGACGTTGGCCGGCGCGCCGTCGGCCGCCAGCATCGCCACGCCGGCGTCGCGCCGCGCCAGCGCCGCCGCCAGACCGGCCGGCATGCCGCTGCCTGCCACGGCCGCCAGGCCGCCGCCGCGCGCCATCATGCGGCCGCGCGCGTCGTAGATCCGGGCATCCCAGCGGTACGGCAGCTGCTGGCCGGCCAGCAGGTCGGACATGCGATCGGCCAGGTGGCCGGCGGCGGTGGCCGGCTGGGTGACGAGGTCGCGCTCGACCGCCGCGGCCAGCGCGCGCGCGAACATCTGCGCGTCGTCGGCCAGGTGGGCGCGCTCGCGTTCGTCGGCGTCGTGCGCGAACACCAGGTAGCCGACCAGGATCGGCAGCGCACAGGCGAGCACCAGCATCACCAGCTTGGCGCGGATCGAGGGAAGGGAAGGAGGGCGGGACAACTGCACGAATCGGCTCCGGCGGTGCGCATGCATATGCGCCATGGGTGGAGTGTAGCCCAGCCGTGACGGCCCTGCTGTCTGCTCTTATTTATGCATAGCAACAAACTACGATAAGTGGACCTGGTGCAACGTTCAAGATGCTTTTGCCAACGGATGTCTCCTGTTGCGTCGCGTACAGGCGACGATGTGCCTAAGGAAAATAATTCCATGAGTAAATTTTTGTGTCTTCTGCCTTAGAATTGCGGATGGTGTCTTACAACGTGGAAGAGGTGATATGGCGCGGCCGGAAAAAGTCAGGCTCGGGGAAATCCTGGTGCAACAGAAGCTGCTGTCGGAAGAGCAGCTGAACCAGGCGCTGGCCGACCAGAAGCGCACCGGGCGCAAGCTCGGCCGCGTGTTCGTCGAGAACGCCTTCGTCACCGAAGAGCAGATCTCGGGCGCGCTGGCGCGCCAGCTCGGCATCCCCTACATCAACCTCAAGTTCTACAACATCAACCAGGACGTGGTGCGCCTGCTGCCCGAGACCCAGGCGCGCCGCTTCCGCGCGCTGGTGCTGGAAGACCGCCCCGATACCGTGCTGGTGGGCGTGTCCGATCCGACCGACTTGTTCGCCTACGACGAGATCGCGCGCCTGCTCAAGAAAGCCGTCGAGCTGGCCGTGGTCAACGAGACCGAGGTGCTGCAGGCGATCGACCGCATCTACCGCCGCACCGGCGAGATCACCGGCCTGGCGCGCGAACTAGAGCAGGACCTGGGCGAAGCCGCCTCGGTCGACTTCGGCGCGCTGTCGGCCAATTCCGGCCTGGAAGAAGCGCCGGTGGTGAAGCTGCTGCAATCGGTGTTCGACGATGCCGCCCAGGTGCGCGCCTCCGACATCCACATCGAGCCGCAGGACGGCCGCCTGCAGATCCGCTTCCGCATCGACGGCGTGCTGCACCTGCAGACCGAGGCCGACATCAAGATTGCCACCCCGCTGGCGCTGCGCCTGAAGCTGATGGCCGATCTCGACATCTCGGAAAAACGCCTGCCGCAGGACGGCCGCTTCGCGGTGAAGGTGCGCAACCAGCGCATCGACGTGCGTATCTCGACCATGCCGACCCAGTACGGCGAATCGGTCGTCATGCGTCTGCTGAACCAGGTCGGCACCACGCTGCGCCTGGATGCGATCGGCATGCCGCCCACGCTGGTGGAGCGCTTCCGCGCCATCGTCCAGCGCCCCAACGGCCTGGTGCTGGTGACCGGGCCCACCGGTTCCGGCAAGACCACCACCTTATATAGTGCGCTGGCCGAGCTGAACTCGGTCGAGAAGAAGCTGATCACGGTCGAGGACCCGGTCGAGTACCGCCTGCAGGGCATCAACCAGGTGCAGGTGAACGACAAGATCGACCTCAGTTTCGCGCGCGTGCTGCGCTCGGCGCTGCGCCAGGATCCGGACATCGTGCTGGTGGGCGAGATGCGCGACCAGGAAACCGCCCAGATCGGCCTGCGCGCCGCCATGACGGGTCACCTGGTGCTGTCCACCCTGCACACCAACGATGCCGCCAGCACGCCGCTGCGCCTGATGGACATGGGCGTGCCGCGCTACATGGTCGGCGGCTCGCTCCAGGCCGTGCTGGCCCAGCGCCTGGTGCGCGTGATCTGCGAAAGCTGCAGCCAGCCGCACGCGGCGCCGCCGCCGGAACGCGCCTGGCTGCGCGCCGAACTGGGCGAACGGGCCGACAGCGTTCCCTTCTTCCACGGGCGCGGCTGCTCGCACTGCAACGGCACCGGCTACCGCGGCCGTACCGGCGTCTACGAACTGCTGGAGATGACGCGCGCCGTCAACGACGCCATCAACCACCCGGACCCCGGCCACTTCCTGAAGGTGGCCCATGCCGAGATGCGCGGCGAGACCCTGCGCCGCAGCGCCGTGCGCCTGGCGATCGGGGGCCGCACCACGGTCGCCGAAGCCATGCGCGTCAGTAACCAGGCCGAGGAATAAAGCGTGCCCTTCTTCGCCTACAAAGGCCGCAATGCGCGCGGCGAGATGATGCAGGGCGTGCTCGAAGGCGTCGACAGCGGCGCCATCGCCGACCAGCTGTTCGGCACCGGCGTGACGCCGCTCGAGATCGCGCTCACCACGCGCACCATCGCCGCCGGCGGCGACGCCGGCACGCCCTGGGAGCGCCTCACGCGCAAGAAGGTCACCTCGCTCGACGTCCAGCTGTTCAGCCGCCAGATCTACACGCTGCTGAAGTCCGGCGTGCCCATCATGCGCGGCCTGGCCGGGCTGCAGGAGTCGGCCACCAGCAAATCCTTCGGCGCCGTGATCCGCGACCTGCGCGAATCGCTCGACGCCGGCCGCGAACTGTCGGCCGCGATGCGGCGCCACCCGGAATGCTTCTCCACCTTCTACCTGGCCATGGTGCGCGTGGGCGAGATGACCGGGCGCCTGGAAGAAGTCTTCCTGCGCCTGTTCGACCACATGGAATTCGACCGCGACATGCGCGACCGCGTGAAGACCGCGCTGCGCTATCCGATGTTCGTGATGATCGCGATGGTGGTGGCGATGGCGATCGTGAACATCTTCGTGATCCCGCAGTTCGAGACCGTGTTCAAGAGCTTCCACGCCGAACTGCCCCTGATGACGCGCATCCTGATCGCCACCTCGCGCTTTTCGGTGACCTGGTGGCCGGCGCTCCTGCTGGGGGTCATCGGCGCGGTGTTCGGCTTCCGCGCCTGGACCCGCAGCACCGACGGCCGCCTGGCCTGGGACCGCTACAAGCTGCGCCTGCCGATCGCCGGCAAGATCATCCACAAGGGCACGATGGCCCGCTTCGCGCGCAGCTTCGCGCTGTCGATCCGCAGCGGCGTGCCGATCGTGCAGGCGCTGACGGTGGTGTCGCAGACGTCCGACAACGCCTACCTGGCGTCGCGCATCGAAGGCATGCGCGACGGTGTGGAGCGCGGCGAGAGCATCCTGCGCACCGCCACCAATGCCGAGGTGTTCACGCCGATCGTGCTGCAGATGGTGGCGGTGGGCGAGGAGTCCGGCTCCATCGACGACCTGATGGACGAGATCGCGATGATGTACGAGCGCGAAGTCGATTACGAACTGAAGACCCTGTCGAGCCAGATCGAGCCGATCCTGATCACCTTCCTCGGCGTGATGGTGCTGATCCTGGCGCTGGGCATCTTCCTGCCGATCTGGGACCTGGGCAAGGCGGCCCTGCATCACTGATGAAGACCTTCGCCCGCCCGCGCACGCGCGGCTTCACGCTGCTGGAATTCGCGCTCACTGTGCTGGTGGCGGCGGCGGTCAGCGTGTTCCTGATGAACCGCTTCGCGTTCTACCGCGAACAGGCCGAGCTGGCCGCCACCCGCCAGTTGGTGGGCGCGCTGCGCACGGCGCTGCATGCGCGCGCGGCCCAGCTGCAGGCGGGTAGCCAGGCCGAGGGCCTGCAGGCGCTGGCCCGCGACAACCCGATGAACTGGCTGGAACGCACGCCGGCGAACTACCTGGGCGAATACGACGCGCCGGACCCCGAAAAAATCGGCCGCAGCGGCTGGGTGTTTGATGTACGCGACAAATCCATTGTCTACCTGTTACCGAATGCAGAAAGTTTTTCTTTCGGTACGGCAAGATTGCTCAGATTCAAGGTAGAATTCCTACGTACACCCGAGCACAGCGCTCAAAGCCTGGCCCTGAATCAAGTCAGCGGGTAGGCAATCCATTACAAGCAAACCCCTGCGGCTGATCTTCCTCACTTGGCTGCACCACTTTTTTCGGAGAACAAGGCATGAAAAAGAACCTCAAGAGCGCAGCACAGAGCGGCTTCACCCTGATCGAACTGATCGTCGTGATCGTCATCCTGGGCATCCTGGCCGCGACTGCGCTGCCGAAGTTCGCCAACCTGAGCGGCGATGCCCGCTTCGCCAGCGCCAACGCCGCCAAAGGCGCGATGGCCTCCGCCGCCTCGCTCGTGCGTGCCCAGTCGCTGGTGAAGAATTCCACCGGCAGCGTGACGATGGAAGGCACGACGATTGCGCTGACCTCGGGCGGTTACCCGACCACGGCGTCGATCCTGACCGCCGCCAACCTGGCTGATGCCGATTACAAATCGTATTCGACGGCTGCTGCAGCCGGCGCAACCACGCCGGTCGTCCCGGCGAACTCGGTCGTGCTGGTCCCGGTGAGCATCGCCGGCACCGCCACCGCGGTCAAGTGCTTCGTGACCTACACCGTGGATGCCGCCACCACGAACGCGCCGGCCATTTCGATCACCGGCAACGCGACGGACTGCCAGTAAGGCATTACCCGGGTAACGGTCCGCGCCGTGACTTTGCATAATTGTTCCGGCTGGCGCCGTTACCCGTTCTCCCGCCGCAGCGGCGGCTTCACGATGGTCGAACTGGTCGTCGTGATCGTCCTGGTCGGCATCCTCAGCGCCATCGGCGCCGGCCGCTTCTTCAAGCGCGGCAGCTACGACGCCGCCGCCTTCTCCGAACAAACGCGCAGCATGCTGCGCTACGGCCAGAAGGTGGCCATCGCCCAGAACCGCCCGGTGTTCGTCCAGGGCGACCTGGCCGGCGTAGCGCTGTGCTTCGTCGACACCATGCCGTGTCCGGCGGCGAGCCAGGTGGCGGCGCCGTCCGGCACCAACAGCGGCAGCGCTTCCACCCGCAGCCGCTGCAGCGTGGGCGGCGTGTACTACGACCGCTGGTATTGCGAAGGCTGGCCGTCCGGCGTCGTCATGACGCCGCTTTCCGGTACACTCTCTCCCTTCTTCTTCAATGCCCTGGGCCAGCCGGGCGTCGCCAGCGGCGGTTTCGACGGACTCAAGGTCAGCTTTTCCGCCGACGGCCTGACGAGCGAGGTCTCGGTGGCCGCGGATACCGGCTATGTCAATTAAGCTGCGCCGCCAGCGCGGCGTCACGATGATCGAACTGGTGCTGTTCCTGGTGATCGTCGGCGTCGCCCTGGCCGGCATCGTCGCCGTCATGAACTTCACCACCCAGCGCAGCGCCGACCCGGTGCGCCGCAAGCAGGCGCTGATGCTCGCCGAAGCGCTGCTGGAAGAAGTGGAACTGGCCAAGTTCTCCTACTGCGACATCGCCGACCCGCGCGCCGGCGACGACAGCCGCCCCAATCCCGTGCAGAGCACCGCCGCCTGCAGTTCAAGCGCGACCCAGGAAAAATGGGGACCGGAAGCGGACAACACGCGGCCCTACGACAACGTCAACGACTACGTGAGCGCGCCCAACACGGCGCTGCAGTCCTTCAGCGCGGGCGGCACCCTGAACGACGCCAACGGCAACCCGCTGCCGGTGAGCGGTTTCACGGTCACCCTGAAGATCCGCCCGGACGCCATCGGCGACCGCGCCGGCACCGCCGCCAACACGGTCGGCAGCCTGGCCAACGCCACCACCACCACGGTCGCCGCCGACACCGAGCTGCTGCGCATCACGGTCACGGTCGACTACGACGGCCAGTCCCTGAGCCTGGACGGCTACCGCGCGCGCTACGCGCCCAATTCCCTATGATGCGCCGGCCCCGCAGCCGCGCGCGCGGCTTCACCCTGGTCGAGGCCATCGTCGTGATGGTCATCATCGGCATCGTCGCCGCCATGGTCGCGGTGTTCATCCGCGCGCCCGTGATGGGCTACCGCGACAGCGTCGACCGCGCCGAGATCACCGACCAGGCCGACCTGGCGCTGCGCCGCATCGCGCGCGACATCCGCCTGGCCCTGCCCAACAGCGTGCGCGTGAGCGACAACGGCGCCGCCAACGGCAGCCGCCCGAACAGCGCCCTCGAATTCCTGCAGACCAAGAGCGGCGCGCGCTACCTGGCGGACGACGACGGCGTGCCCAACCTGCCGACCCTGAGCTTCGACGACCAGAGCCAGGCCGCCGCCACGAACGTCCCGTTCACCGTGTTCGCGCCGCCGGCCATGTTCCGCCAGCAGGTGGCGCAGGGCGACTGGGTGGTCGTCTACAACCTGGGCGAGGGCTTCGAGCCGGCCAACGCCTACCGCGTGCCGGCCGCCGGCCAGCCGGGCAACATCGCGCGCATCGCGGCCGCCCCGACCTATACCGACAACACGCCGATCGGCCCGGTCGGTACCGTCGTCCTGGCCGGCAATCCGTTCGCGGCGCAGGCGGCCTCGCAGACCTCGCCGTCGATGCCGTCGCCGACCTACAGCTTCCAGGTGGTCGGCGGCGCGGTCAGCTATTATTGCGCCGCCCAGCCGGACGGCACCCTGGCCCTGTGGCGCGCCTGGGGCTACGGCATCAACGCGGCGCAGTCGGTTCCCGGCGCCGGCGCGCGCGCCGTGCTGGCTTCGCGCCTGACCACCTGCGACGGCATCTTCAGCTACGGCAGCGCCGCCACCCAGCGCAGCGGCCTGGTGCTGCTGTCGCTGTCGCTCAAGGGCCGTTATCCGGATTCGCCCGCCATCCGCCTGGTGCACCAGGTTCACGTGGACAATACCCCATGAAGCGCATGCCTCTTCACCTGGCGCGCAGCGCCGGCGTCGGTCTGATCACCGCGATCTTCCTGCTGGTGGTGCTGGCCGGCCTGGGCGTGGCGATGGTGTCGGTGTTCACCGCCCAGCAGGCCAGTTCCAGCCTCGACGTCGACGGCGCGCGCGCCTACCAGGCCGCGCGCGCCGGCATCGAATGGGGCTTGTACCAGCGCCGCCGCGGCGTCGCCGGCGCCGCCTGCAACGGCGCCGCGGCCAGCACCACCGTGCTGCGCATGCCGACCGGGACCACGCTGCAGAACTTCACGGTGGTGGTCAGCTGCACGCCGGCGTCCGGCGTGACCGAACCGCCGACGAACATCGTCTCGGTGGCCTGCAACATGACGGACGCGAACGGCGTCTGCGAGATCGCGCCGGCCAATGCCGCCTACGTGCGGCGCCGCATGGAGGTGGAAGCATGACCGACCGTATCCCGGGCGCCGAGCGGCGCGTCTTTTTCCTGCTGTTCCTCCTCCTCGGCCTGGCGCTGCTGTGCGGCCTGCCGGCGCGCGCCGACACCACGGTGGCGCAGTACCTGAGCTTCCGCGGCACCGTGAATTTCACCGGCACCGTGGAAACCATGCGCGTCAAGGACAACACCGATTCGTGCAGCGTCACCACCAGCGGCATCACGGCCACCCTGTCCGGGGTGCCCAGCGGCGCCGTCATCAAGAGCGCGCAACTGTACTGGGCCGGCTCGGGCGGCACCGCCGACTACAACGTCACCTTCGACGGCCAGGCCGTCACGGCCGGGCGCAAATTCACCTCGGCCACCATCGGCAACGGCTTCAATTATTTCAGCGGCGCGGCCGACGTCACGTCCATCGTCTCGAGGAAGACCAACCCGAACACCACCTATACCTTCAGCGGCTTGAGCGTGAGTAACGGCAATCCGTGGTGCGCCTCGCAGGGCGTGGTCGGGGGCTTCGCCCTGCTGGTGGTGTACTCGCATCCGAACGAACCGTTCCGGCTGCTGAACGTGTACGAAGGCTTC
>Ga0308164_10003099_pt1 | contig 15478 bp, 11 predicted proteins | sample PhyTR2_FD_201031 | JGI IMG/M metagenome (GOLD analysis project Ga0308164, IMG submission 201031) | Phyllosphere microbial communities from UC Gill Tract Community Farm, Albany, California, United States - DLSLT.R2 | ecosystem: Host-associated > Plants > Phyllosphere > Unclassified | place: USA... | reverse complement strand
GCATATCTACAAATTGACGGCATCAAAGGGGAGTCGGCTGATTCAGCGCACCAAGGCTGGATTGAAGTCGCCTCGACTCACTGGGGCGTGACGCAACCCAGAGTCACCAGCGTGTCGACCGCAGGGGGCCACACGGCCGGGCACTGCGAGCATCGCACCCTGTCGCTCACCAAACTGGCCGACCTCGCCTCGCCGGTCCTCATGCAGCACTGCTCGATGGGCAAGACCATCCCAAAGGCCAAGCTGGAGTTCATGCGTGCCGATAGCGACGGCAAGCCCGTAAAGTACTACCAGGTCGAACTGGAGAACGTGCTGCTGTCCCATATGGACCAAGTGATGCATGATGGTGGCCTGCTCCAGGATGAGATCGGGCTATGCTTCTCCAAGATCAAGTGGACCTACGTCCAGCAGAAGATCGGCGGCGGAGCCAGCGGCAGTACGTCAGGGGGCTGGGATCTCGCCACCAAAAAGTGTGCATGAGGCCGGACCATGCCGATACCCATTCAACCAAGGGATCAACTTGGCCACTTCATGCTCCCGCAAGCGCCGGAAGAAGCGGGCTACTACGTGTACGGCAATATCAAAGGCGTGCCCGGCACTGGTCATCTGGCCCAATATGCCCACCCCACTATGCTGACCGTGATATTTCAGGTTGAACGCGAGTGGCAGGCAATCGATGACCGAAAATTTGGCATCGGGAACATCAGTGTGGCGGGTGGACTCAGATTCGGATAGGGCGGATCGGTCCGTTCTCAAAGCACGCCCAGGCGCGCAAGGTTTGCGGCGAGCGGTTCAGCCAGAAGGCGGCGCAAACGGTGGGCACATGAGTGCGAGTTTCGTTGGCGAGGGCCGGAAATTGGGCCCTCAGGTAAGTATGGGAAGTCATGTCGTAGGTCCATGTTGTGTTGAATGGAACCCATTATTTGCTTGCGAAAAATAATTCGACTCCGGTAGTTGAAAAAGTTGTTGCACCCGACCAGAAAGAGGAAGAGAATTCGTTCTCCATCAAGAGTACATTTGTTCTCCATGACCACACTCACACCTCGCCGTCGCCAAATTCTGGACTTTATTCGCTTACAGGTAGCGACCGAAGCACGACCACCAAGTCTGGATGAGATCGCGGCAGCCTGCGGACTCAAATCCCGTAGTGCCGCCCAAAAACACGTGAAGGCGCTTGAGGCTAGCGGCGAGCTTGAAGTAACGCCAGGCAAAGCTCGTGCCGCTCGCCCAAAACAACGTAAGAGCGCCTCCCCAGGCGTTGCCCCGCTTTTCGAGGTTTCAGTTCAGGATATCGTGGCCCTCAACGATAGCGATCTCCGAGAGCTAACCGCGCGCTTATGCATGGCTGGATTGGCTGAGATCGACTTACCACCCACACCGGTCACGTGGGGTGGCGATCAGCGCGCTCCAGATGGAGGGATTGACGTAAGGGTTCAACTACCGGCAGACGCAGAGGCTACTGCCCGGTTTCCGCGCGCGGTAACTGGCATTCAAGTCAAAGCGACGAGGATGGGACCCAGCGAAATTCAGCGGGAGATGTGCCCAAACGGGCTACTCCGACCGTCGATTCAGGACATTATCAGGGCCAAGGGCTCATATATCATCGTAACGTCGGACTCTGCCGCTGACGAGGAATACAAAAAACGTGTGGCCGCCATGAAGGCTGCAGTGGCAACGGAAACTGGGCATGAAGAGGCCGAGGTCGATTACTATGATGCGCGCCGATTGACCGACTGGACGAATCAGCACCCAGGTGTGGTAGCGTGGGTGCGCACCCGACTCGGCCGCCCCCTGCAAGGCTGGCAGCCATATGGTCAATGGGCCGATACTCGTGGCGGCAAACCCCAGCCGTTCGTGCCTGACGAGAAGCACCGCCTAGCAGACCCCCGCGAGCCGGAGCGAAAGTTCCCACTTACTGAGGGATTAACACATGTCCGCAATGTCCTAAGGACTGGTGGCAGCTCTGTCCGCCTGACAGGTCTGTCTGGGGTCGGTAAGACTAGATTTGCTCAAGCATTGTTCGAGAGCGATGCGACACCCGAGCCGTTGCCCGCTGAGTTCGCCGTTTATTGCGATACTTCGCATAGCCCAAACCCCCCGCCCTTGGCAGTGCTGGATGAACTGCTCGCGTCAAGGCGGCGGGCCATTCTGGTTATCGATAACTGTGCGTCTCAGCTCCACAGCCAGCTCACCGCACGATGCAAGGCTTCTAGCCGGGTAAGCCTGCTCACGATCGAGTACGACATCCGCGAGGACCTACCCAACGAAACCAATGTGTTCCACTTGGAGACTGGCTCTTCTGATCTCATCGAAAAGGTCATCAAGCAGCAATTTCCCCATATCTCAGGGGTAAACGTCACGACGATCACGAAATTTGCAGACGGCAACTCACGCGTGGCGATCGCGCTGGCCAACACCATGGACAGGAACGAGTCGCTGGCTGGGCTCAGCGACAAGGATCTCTTCGATCGTTTGTTTTGGCTTGGGAAAGAAGTCCAGCAAGAGCTCATGATCGCGGCGCAGGCATGCTCGTTAGTGTATTCATTCGACAGCGAAGATCTCACGGGGGAGTTAGCGCAGTTGGCACTGCTAGCTGACCAATCAGTCATATCGCTTTATCGTCACGTAGCCGATCTCGAACACCGCGGCTTAGCTCAGCGCCGTGGTATTTGGCGAGCAGTACTACCCCACGCTGTCGCGAATACGCTGGCGACCCGAGCTTTAGATTCTATTCCGCCTGCGCTTATCACTCGCTGCCTGGCCCAGGGACAAGAACGTTTGCTGCGTTCCTTCTCGCGGCGGCTGGGATATCTGCACAACTCGCCTAAGGCTGTCGCCATCGTACGCACGTGGCTATCAGTGGGCGGACTGCTTAGTGACCTCGCCAGCCTCACGCCGCTCTATGTGGAGATATTGAAAAATGTGGCCCCGGTCGAGCCTGAGGCAACACTGCAGGCCGTCGAACGGGCTATTGAAGGTCCGAGCGCCTCGACCATACTCAGCACAGATAATGCGTCGCGAGTCAGCGTAGTTAGTCTAGTACGCCAGATCGCTTACGATCCACAGTACTTCGAGCGATGCATGCAGATCCTCCAGGAATTCGCGCTTGCCGAGGACCCAAACAACAAGTCGGACTCGACGCGTAAGATTATTGCGTCCCTGTTTTTCCTTTACCTTTCAGGCACCCACGCGAGTATCGAGCAGCGTATGAATTGGGTGAGGAAAGCGCTTCTGTCGTCGGACCCTCAAATCCAATCCATTGGCCGGGACTGCTTGTCTGCCGCACTTGAGTGCTATCACTTTTCCTCGCATTACGATTTTGAATTCGGCGCACGCAAGCGCGACTATGGATGGTCTCCCCAGGGACGTGAGGCCCGAGCTTGGTTTGCGAGCTTCATTGCGTTGGCAGCCGAGATCGGCCAAGGCCAAAATCAAGTAGCTAATGATGTTCGCGACATCCTAGCCAATCACTTTCGTTCACTTTGGACGGTTGCCGGAATGACCGAGGCGTTGGAGGCTGCCGCCATTCCACTACTGGACGCTGGGTGGGAAAAAGGTTGGCTCGGTATTCGGCAGACGATCCGGTTTGATGAGAAAAGCCTGTCGCCCGCTCTTAAAGAAAAGCTACGAAATCTGGAAGAGAGAGCGGAGCCAAAAACTCTCGTAGGACGAATCAAGGCGATTGTGTTGAACGGCCATTCTGCTGGCGTTGACTTCGCGGATGGCGAAGAAATATTAACTGGATACGAGCGTGCTGAGAGTCTCGCGCGTGATCTCGGCGAACTTGCAGCGAGCGAGGCCAATACGTTCGCCGCTGTGCTGCCGCTGGTAGTCCAAAACGAACAGGGTCGACAATGGATGTTTGGACGTGGTCTCGCCGCCGGAACCGGTTCTATTGATAGCTGCTGGGCCGCCCTAGTGTCAGCGTTCGAGTCCACGCCTGAAGAACAGCGCAATATCCAAGTCTTACGCGGCTTTCAACAAGGTGTATTCGAGAGAGAACCGGAAGCGTTCGCGCGCATACTCGACGACGCAATGGAACATCCGTCGTTGAAGAAGTGGGTGCCGGTTCTTCAACTGAGCGCCCCCTTGGACGAAAGCGGATGCGCCCGTCTTTTGCGCTCGATGGACAACCCTAGTGTTCCTGCATGGGTATTTCAGTACCTAGGGTACGGTCGTACGACACAAGACCTTCCCGACGACAAGCTGGCCGAGCTTCTTCAGCGGCTTAGCATCAAGCCTGAGGGTTTAGAAGTCGCGGTGGACGTCCTATCGATGCATATTCACGACAATCCAAACCCGGTCGACCCGCAAGTTAGAAAAGTGGCAGGTTCGCTGTTGAGCAGCGTTTCACTCACCCGTCAGAACCACCGCATGGACTACGCGCTGGGACGTCTTGTCCGCTTTTTCTTAAAGGGTTCCCAGGGCGAAGCCACCGCTCGCGAGATATTGATGAAGGTGCGCAAAGGCCTCGAAGACTACACGCTGTCCAAATACGACTTGACCGACACGCTCAAGGCCCTCTTCAAGGTCCAGCCGAAAGCAGCATTGAGTGTCCTGCTCGGTGACGACCCTGACGCGGGCGAGATCTACGTGCGACGTCGTGAACTTGCTGGAGGACGTCGTTCGAGTGCACTCTCAGAGGTACCAGTCGAGACGCTTATCGAATGGTGTGAAGAAGGAGACCCTAGTCGTTTTACCCACTTGGCGCCGCTTCTTCCCGCGTTTGAAAACGGGGAAGATGAGGGCAACTTGCATTGGTCAAAAAAGGTTCTTGCCCTTCTTGCACGCACACCTCTCCCTATCGACGTGGCCCAATCACTCGTGGGACTAATCACCCCCACCAGTTGGATGGGATCACGAGCGGCAGCAATCATGCAACGCTTACCTTTGCTGGACGAGTTGGCGGCTTTGCTCGGGCCTGAGCATTCCGAACAGATTGCTCTTTGGAGGAGCCACATCACCAAAATCGCAGACCGAGAAGCTCGACGCGAACTCGAAGAGCATCAGGCCCGTAACGAAAGTTTCGAGTAAGCCCCTAACGAACTTTGCAACCTAGTCGCTCTCCTTGACGCCTATGTACATTGAATTGCACCGCACTTTTGCAGAATTACTTCGCGATGAGAAGCATGGTGACGACGCTCGCGCCCTCTCTCCTGGAACCGCAACGCTGACGCTCCCGGACCTGCTCAATGAACCGCGCGTGGTTATCCTGTCAGAGGCAGGGTCGGGTAAGACGGAAGAACTCCGTCAAGCAGCTCTTCATCTGAGGGCGCAAGGAAAGGCTGCTTTCTTTTTACGCTTAGAACATGTCTTCACCGAGTTTGATACCGCATTCGAGGAAGGTACGCTGGAGGAATTTCAGGCATGGTTGGCGTCGTCCGATCAAGGCTGGGTGTTATTGGACTCCATCGACGAGTCTCGCCTGCGCTCGCCGCTAGACTTCGAGACAGCGATGCGCAAGCTCAGCGTGCGACTATCGACAGCGAAGCAGCGCACACATCTACTGATTACCGGGCGCGCGCCAGCGTGGCGCCCGAAGAGCGACCTCGAGCTCTGCGAAAAGCTTTTTCCCGTCGCTGACGAGCATGTCATAGCGCCGGCAGGCGATGACGTCGGAACGATGGACGAGCAAAAACAGGCTGTGGAAAATGTTGGTGCCTCCCCTATCAAAATCGTCACTTTGGAGGATCTGTCTGCCAAGCAGATCAAGCATTTCGCCGAAGTGAAAGGCATCACCGACACCCAAGCTTTCCTTGACGCGATTGAACGCGCTGACGCCTGGTCGTTCACCGTTCGCCCCCAAGATCTGGATGAGCTAGCGGGGTTTTGGCTCGACAACGGGACTATCGGATCTCGCCATGAACTGATGAAGAACAGCGTCAGACGCCGCCTAAGGGAGCCTGACCAGACGCGGGCTGAGATGCTGCCTCTACCGGTTGACCGGGCTCTTCAAGGCGCGCTGATCATCGCGGCGGCGCTCGTGCTAACGAACCAGCAAACCATTCAAATCCCTGACGGCCACAAAGGCTCGCAAGGCCTGAAGCTCGACTCGCTGCTGATGGACTGGACCGCCAAGGAGATTAGTACGCTGCTCCAGCGGCCGCTGTTCGCCCCAGACATTTATGGCTCAGTTCGCTTTCATCACCGATCAGTGAAGGAGTATCTGGCTGCAGAGTGGTTTCTTAAACTGCTCAGCCAGGATGTATCTCGTCGGAGAGTTGAAGAACTATTTTTTCGGCAGCAGTACGGTCTCGAAGTCGTCGTGCCATCGTTGAGGCCATTGCTTCCGTGGCTTAGCATGGCGGACCACCGGATTCTTGCCAAAGTACATCGAGTTGCACCCGAGATCGTGTTTGAAGGCGGAGATCCAGTTCAACTACCTGCAGATGTCCGTAGCAGTATGTTAGAACAGATTTGCGACCAGCTAGCTACTGGTACGTCCACAAGATCGATGGCCGACTTCGCTGCCATTCAGCGCTTTGCCGCGCCAGACCTGACCAGCACCCTGCGCCGCCTGATTCAGATGTATCGGGCCAACGATGACATCGTGTACTTCCTGATGCGGATGGTCTGGCAGGGCCGCCTGAGAGACGCCCTACCGGAGGCGATGGAGGTGGCTAGTTCACCCTGCGCAGGCTATGCCTCGCGCATCGCTGCCTTCCGAGCTGTTGCTGACCTGGGGACGCTGCATGATATGGCGTCGATCCGCGAATCGTTTGCCAAAGAGGGCCACGCCCTCGACCGCCGCTGTATGGCCGACCTGGTCAGCCACATTCATTGTCCGGACGAGCAAACACTTGAATGGCTTCTGGATTGTATCCCCCACCTGGCAGATTACAACGAGTTCGGAGGGACCGGCCTGTCCAGACAGATTGCCTCATTTTTCGAGCGCGCGCCCTTAGCACTCATCTGTCGTGGTCTCGATCGGCTACATGGACTTCTTACTTCGCCACCGATCATCGAGCGCCGTTACTGTGAGATCTCCCGACGCTACCAATGGCTTCACCTAGCCACGGGTGCAGCAATTCGTCGCCTTATTGACGCACGCGCCCCGTCTGCATTCATGCCAGTATCGCTCGCGGTCCTGCACTTGGTGCAGGTCGGCAGCCTGTATCACATGCGCGCTTCCGATGTCAGGAAGCTGGGCTTGGCCGAGGCGCTCAATCAGTGGGCCGAGCTCAAGTGGGCCTTGTTCTGGCACGTAGTAGAGCTGGAACGTAAAAGCAGAGAGGACAAGAGCGAGCGTGTGGTCGACCCCTGGGTGGCGTTGGTCGCAGCGTCCTACCTTTCCTTCGACAGCAATGATTTTGATGCCGCTGCGCGCGCCATCTCGGAACGTGTGCTCGCCGACGACCGATTGGTCGCGATGTCGCTCGCGTTCAAGCTATATGTGCTCGCGGGTCGCCAACGTAGCCATAAGACCCAGCTCAAGAGATTGGTCGGCGACGACGATTCCTTGAACTCGCGCTTGGCGGAGCTGATGAAGCCGCCGAAAAAATCCGAGGAGCTGAGGCGAATTGAGCGAGAAAACTCACGATGGGCACGGCGTGTTGCCGCCCAGAACAAGGCGGAGGAGAAGGCGCGGCTTGAGGCCCCCAGCAAGCTTGAGGCTCAACTGGATACGCTGCGCGATCCAGGCTTCGATGACCCATCGGCAATCTCTCGATCACAGCACTATCTGTACGACCAGATGCGTGATTTGGAAGAGAACAAAGGCAGCTCCAAGTGGACTAACCACAACTGGCGTGCACTCGAACGCGAATTCGGCACCAAGACGCCACGTGCCTTCCGTGATGGCATGGTGCGCTTTTGGCGCAGGTACGTACCCAAGATCCTGTCGGAAGGAGCGGCCCAAAACTCTTTCATGCTAGCCGACCTTTTCGGTCTGGCCGGGCTGTCGATTGAAGCGGCCGAAAACCCAAGGCTGTTTGCGGGTTTGTCACATGAGGAAGCTGCCGTGACGTTCCGCTACGCGATGCGCGAATTGAACGGATTCCCTGACTGGTTCGCAGCGCTGTCGGATGCGCACCTCGACGTGGTCAAGGCCCTGGCGTTGAACGAAATTACCTTCGAGCTTCAGGGCGACTATGAGGACGCTCTCAGCCAGTACATTATTTACGACCTGAGCCATTTTGGAGACTGGCTTTGGGATGCAATGGCACCGGACGTTCTTGGGTTGCTTAAAACTCACCCACCAAAAGGGGTCGAGCGGCTGCGGCACCTACTGGATATCATCCAAGCGTCCAATATGTTGAACGCCACGATCGCAACCTTGGCAGCTGAAAGGATCACATCGGCTAGTTCCCCAACGCATATACCGCTCTGGGCTGCCGTTTGGACAGGCGTCGATCCAAGCCCGGCGATCGACGCACTGGAGGCGCATCTTAGTAGCCTAGAAGATGCGCAAGCGCGCGCAGAATTCACCATGCGTTACATCACGCATCTCCTTGGCGGCGACAACATGTCGTCGCGGGTACGTACAGAGTTCCGTTCGCCTGCAGTGTTGAGGCGGCTCTACGTCTTGGTCCACGAGCACGTGCGGTCCCGCGAGGATGTGGATCGGGCCAACATGGGGGCCTACTCGCCAGGTCTCAGGGACAACGCACAGGACGCGCGAGAACGATTGGTAGGCATCCTGAAAGACATCCCCGGCCGGGAGGCTTACCTAGCGCTCAAGGCCATATCCGAGTCACACCCCGAGGCGAAGTTACGGCCATGGTTTGCCTTACAAGCCAAAGCTAAGGCAGAAGCTGACAGCGAACGGCCGGCCTGGAGCGCTGAGCAGGTAAGCCAGTTCGATAACGTATTCGAGCGTACACCAGCCAACCATCGGGAACTGTTCGACTTGGCGGTGCTACGTTTGCAGGATCTCAAGCATGAGTTAGAAGATGGCGACGCCAGCACCGCCTCGGTATTGATCAAGGCCGATTTAGAAACCGTAGTCCGCAACTATATTGGTGCGTGGTGCAGCAAAAGTTCTCAAGGTCGATACATCATCCCGCAAGAGGAAGAATTGCCCGACGCCAAACGACCTGACCTTCGATGGCACGGCTTCGCGTTCAAAGGGCCTGTGCCGACCGAGCTCAAGATTGCCGACAATTGGAGCGGGCCGCAGCTATTCGAGCGTCTTGAGGCACAGCTTGCGGGCGATTATCTTCGTGACAATGCCTCAAGCCGCGGCATCTACCTGCTGGTTTACCGTGGCCTGCAGCAAAACTGGCAACTGCCCAGTGGTGGAATGGCCAACTTTGACGAACTTGTGTTGGCGCTGCAGGAGCACTGGGTGTCAGTAGCCATGGCACATCCCGGTGTCGAGGAAATCAAGGTCATCGGCATCGATCTGACAAAGCGGGCGAAGGCGCCATTGCCCAAAAAACCCGCAAGTGCGAGGAAGACTCGAACCAACGCAGCAGTCAAAGTACCACCGCAGAAGGTAGTTAATAAGAAGACCAAAGCAGAGGGAATTGTGGACTAGTAGGCCGTCGATGATGTCGGTACGTCGCAGGCGCGGGAATTTGAACATCCACGAACATCCATTGAACATCCAGAGTTAAAAAACGGCTGGGCCCCGCATGACTGCTGGGTCTCAGCCCTTTTGACGTGAATATCCACATCAATCAAAAAGAAGCCGCCTAAAAGTTGCTGAAGAGTACTTTTCGAAAAATGAGGATGGGGTAGAGAATGAGAGAATTAATATAGATATTTCTTCTAAAACCCACTATCCATGCGGGTTCCAGCCTTCTCTATTTTTGAGAGAATGTTGTAAGAAGGCTTCCTAGGGCTACTTAATATTAGTTAGTGCTTACTAACAAAAACTAGACATGGGGAACCGATGCTCCCTGCAATGCCCATCGCGCACGCGCGTGATGGACCCGTACAGTGGACAGCACGTTCAACGGGCGCCTTATTATGCTTGTCAAGAAACTAGAGTTAAGCTGCTGGGGTCAGTGCATGTAAAAGATAATATAAGCCCGAAGCTATCGGCCGGTAAGTGCACCACAGTGATGTGCTTTACGTACCCGGCACCCTTAGGCGCAAACAGCCAAAATCATGACAGTTCTAGACTAAAGACTGTGCAATCTTACTATGTGTCGAAGTGCAGTTTCTCTCGACTGATCGAAACTGCACTCTAACTCGCAAAACCATACTTGAGAACGTATGAGATAAGCTCGCATTAGGCGACTTCAGCCAAAGAGGTCGCGAGTTCCTGCACCGCTGTGGTGAGCGCACTATGGTCGTGACTGTCTTGCACGTACGGATATTCAACGACACGGAGATTCATTGTATCTGCCAGCACATTTTTCATGTCTTGGTTGATCGCATCCTGCGCGGCCACGAAGTAATGAGCCCTTGAACCAACAGCTCCAAAATTGATGTCTTCCAAAACTAGTCGAATGTCCGGATCATCGATACCACAGCCAACGAACAAGAAAGTGTGAGTCAGAATAAGGGCTTTCAGTACATCATAAAAAAGAGAATTTTCCACACGGGCGCGCGCATAATCTTTCCGCCCAAAAATCATTTGCTTGTGCGAATCGACAGAGCCATGAGTCTTGATTACAACCTGCCTATCACCTCGTATAAATTCAGCGATCTCAGCGCAATGATATTCTTTAACGTCAATCGTTCCACGAGATTTTTCACCGGCAAAGATGTCATAAATTTTATCGAAGTTTGGCGTAAGTACAATTCTGCAGTTCAGCCTATACAGCGCATCATGAATGTCAGCCGGTGCATAGCCAGGCCTTTGATATTCAGCTCGAACTAGCGCGGCGTACTCTTCATGGTTCATACCATGTCGCAATACATCCAATGCAGTCAGATAATCCTCAACATCTAAATAGGGTTTAATGACCGCTGTCATATTGCGTGACGCTGCCGCACTTTCCAAAAACGCATGCCATGTTTTGGGGCGGGTTGTTCCGTCCCTGCCGAGAGAGTTCCTCGAGACCCCTGAGCCCATGAAAAGTACGACTCGCTCAAGCTGAAAATCTTCAATTAGACGAGCCGGCCAGTTAACCATTTGCGTGCCCTTCAGCCATGCCGAGGCGTTGCATTAATCGAGTTGCGATACCATCGTAGATACCTCTAGTGTCATCAACCGCTGCAAAGTGCGCACCGACCACTCCATCAGCTGTGCCCAGATCGAAAATTGGGGCATGTGCGAGCTGAGACAGCGGAATTAAGCTGTAGAGACTTGGGATTTGACCCAATGCAGCACTCTCAAAGTCGCCGTAGCCAAAATGTGCCTCAAGACGTTCTAATTCTGGTCGTGCGCGCTGAAGGAGCGTCTCATACGAACGGACCGGTCTTCTTTCTCCTCTAACTGCCTTAGTCTTATATTGCTGCATCACAAAGCCAATGAAGTGGGCGCTCCAGTTAACATCTTGGCCGTCAATTTGGTATCGCTCGCCATTCTTTGCGACATACATCTCTAGTGCCATTTTAAGCTCGTTCTTCCATGAGCTTAATGAAGTTATGATATTCTCGACCGCAAGTTGGCTGAATAAATCTGCAGCCATTGGTGTTAGAAAATAATCTACACCTATAAGGATCGATCTGTTGATCGCCCCAAGTGAAGGCCCCATATCTACAAAAACGTAGTCATAATCTGGAGCCACTTGACCCAATAAATGCTTGAAAGCGAAGGTTGTTTGCAGCCCGCGCTCTAACCCTTGCAAACCTTCCCCCCAGTCCTTAGACAATAGATCTTCGCGCAGCGCAAATTTTGGGTGCCCAAGTAAGATATCTACGCCAAATCTTGATGACGACGTAATCAAAGGGGGTTTGGACGGGAATCCTTTCCCTCTCGCGATCGGTTCGTAATAGGCGAACAGACTTGCACTCTCCCATTTCATGTAGTACTCATCAAGGTCTTGCTCTTCAAGCAAGTAAGCCGAGCTGTTACTTTGAGGGTCTGCGTCTACAATTAAAACTCGCTGCTGACGAAATTTTGCGAAGTAGCTGGCAAGGTTACAGAGCAGAGTAGTCTTGCCGACGCCGCCCTTGTTGTTAAAAAACGCGATGCTCTTCATGTCCATCTTTCGCCGATTAAAGTTGTACGATTATGCAACATCCTGTTTTACCTGCCAAGATTTCCTGCGGGCGCGCCTCAACAGCGGAGCAGAATGCTGACAATCAGCGCGTGGAAATTGAGCAGGCAGGCTATGGGGTCGAATACTGATTCGCAGACACTGTAAGCTGCAAGGCCCACGCAGCACAGCGTAAGCAGTTTGGCGACATGTTGACGAAGCTGAGGAAGAACGACGTGGTGGTTGTGGCAAAGCTGAACCGCTTGGACCGTGATACATCGGACGTTTTGGCAAATGTTAGAGCACTCGCTGCAATTGGGGCGGGGGTGATCGTGCTCTAATTAGGCAAAGTCGACTTGACCTCTACCGCTGTGAAACTATTGGTGACGATGTTGGGTGCTGTGGCTGAAATGGAAAGCGATTTGATTGTGGAACGTATTCAGGTAGGACTGGCGCACGCTAGAGCTGAAGGAAAGACGCTTGGCCGGCCCACTAAAACGCCCTCTGAGGAGCGAAACGCAATGGCGCAGGGCTACATGAACAGACGGAGTGTGAGCACCTTGGGGAAGCTCTGCGGTGTTTCTCACGCTACCGACTTGACGATTGTGAAGCCGAGGCAGGCTGTCGAAGCGGTGGCGAAACGCATCTGTAGAACGGTCCGCAACAGGTCCAGGCTGTGTAAAAACGCGAGCAAAATCGCCGAACAAAAAAATCGACCTCTCAGAACGGCCGCCACGCGATTTTCTCAAGGTCGGGAGGGGTCACCCTAGTCACGAAAATTCCAGGTTTTTGCGTTTTTACACAGCCTGGGCCAAAAGCGGTCATGCTTCTACTCCGGAAAACTACATCGGGCCCAGATGTCAGGTTTTTGCCGGACTGCCTATTGAAGGAGACCATCTGTAGATTCGGTTTACAGAGTCATCGAGACACGACACTTTTTCGGTCTCGACACAAGGATTAGCACGTACAGCTCTCGCAGGGAAGATGCTGGACCTTGGCCGGCTGGCCCTTGCCGCCAGGCTTGCCTGTTTGCCAGGTCACTGCTGGGTGCGTGGCAAACGCGCTTATCGAACTATACCCACCCCGGCACAATGCACAGGTAACTGCCTGCCTGAGCGCCAACGTGCAACAGTTCAACACCGCAGAGGGTGCATAAGAAGCAAGACGAGCTAGAAAATCCGCTTGCATCCACTGCAGCGCCCAGAGCTGGTTCCACACATGGTTTCGCACGTCATAGTTGAGTCCGCCCTGCGGTTGGGTGGCATACCCCGTCAGTACGTCAAGCCAGTGAAGCGATGTCAGATACGGTACTGGATTGACAACGAGGAGCGCATAGTCGTCATCTACCAATTCCTTAAGGGCAACTAGCTGTTCCAAAATCGAAGGGCCGTATTCCAGGATCGCTCCGCCGGCGTCGCCTGTGCCTACTCCCTGCGCAGGACCGTTGGGTATGAGGCGCTTGCGCCGGCAATGGTGCCGGTATTCGTCCTTATGGGGCGACTCCAGCAATAGTGCAATGACCGGCAACGTCCGGTTGCGATGTCGGGCGCTGACATCGGGATAAGTAGATAAGCGCAGGCGCTGCCCACGGCCTGCAGAGGCTGGCTTTAACTTGACTTGCCCCTGCCTGACCTCAACCACGTAGCGCCAGGCGTCCGGGACACGGCAGCGCCGGCGCAGCAGCCCTTCGATGGCTTCTTGGCGCAACGGTGACGGGTGACCAATTTTATTCAGCTCGCCAACGTCGAATTGCACCTTGTCTGACAAGCCAGGCAGTGCTTCGATGGCAAAAGACATTAGTTGCTGCGAGGTCATAAATTTTTTTAGATATCGTTGAGGCCACTCGCTGACCGAAGTCCTGCTTCAAGTGTATCGCGTTGCAGCACAACAGAAACACTGCGGCTTCGCGGAGCCGAGCCAACCTCAGTATGGCAAGATTTTGCTGGACCGGCGGACCTGATGAAGTAGCGGCCAAGTCCGCAGCCTGTGGAGCTACCGGCAGGCATCATCGGAGGATGCTATTCCGTCGCGTCCATCCAAACAGCTCAACCGTTGGAAAATGGCTGCGCCAAGCAGGGAACGCGCGGGCCTGCTGCAGGACTGCCTTGGGGTGCTTGCTGGTCTGGAGTAATTCGAGCAGTACGCGCATCAGCCGATATGAGAGCGGTGTGCACGAGCGAGCCTTGAGCTTCACGGAGTCTCTAGCGTGGGTGCTATGTATACCTGCCGCGTATTTTTATTGCAGTGACGACGAGCTCGCCGAGATCATCCTGCACCAAGCAGACATGTCTGAAGCGCAACGTCGTGAACTCTAACGACAGCCGCAGACTTAGTTGGACGTTAGTGCCCTAATGACATTATCGTACGAGATGAGTAGCCCATCGTCGCGTCGAACTCCGACCGCCCTGAGATTGTACTCACCAGCTTGGCGGGCTTAACTCTCGCATTTGCATGTCGCCGCTTCGTGCCAGTTTTTCGATCTTAATTGCCCTTACCTCGCTGTGACCATCTGGTGGAACAGCCTGGAGAACAGTGACAGCATCGTGGAAACGGCCGAGTAACCGCGGCAGCTCGCCTTGCTGGATCATGCTGCCCGGATGCGGCTTTCCATCCCGCAGCATGTCAAGAATGACCTCCATGTTCGCCCGCTCTACAGCTACCGGCCATTGAGGAGCATCAAGGACTTGGGATCCATCGAATTGGCTGCGATAACGGTCATTTAAGCCCCCACCAAATGCGATTCCTGAGCCAAAGTAATCGATTTATACTCACGTCCTTCGAGCGCGACAAAACGTACACCACATCATCAAAATCGACACGGCCGACGTACTGCGCCTGTCCCCATGACTTTATCGCCTCAGTCCATTCTTTTCGAGCCTGAAGTTGCCCTTCCGGGTCGCCACGCCAACGCAGCCAAGCCTGAGTCAGACGATCCATAGCTCTTGGGGCGTCAGGCATGATTCCGACGGGCTCGATATCGTCCTGCCAGAACAGCGCCGCGCACGCGTCGCACCGGACCAAGGGTTCCTGCCGCCACGACATGGTTGGCACGCCATCGGACCAATCCCGCGTGCCGAAGAAGTTTATGCTGCGGAGCCGCCGGCGAAGAATGAAAGCGTTACAGCCGGGGCATACGTGGACGGAGGGCGCAGAGTAGCTGGTCATGGCATTATCGTACCGCCACCATACGGGCGTAAGCAAAGACCAAATGACGCCACACGGCGAACAGACGAAACCGTAGACGAAGCTGGGTTACACAGCGGTTACACGATCGGAGGGGGCGGCAAAAAAGAAAAAAGGGTCACACGCTAAAGCATGTAACCCTTTGATCTGACTAACTAATTTTGGTGCCGCTGACCGGAATCGAACTGGTGACCTTCGCATTACGAATGCGCTGCTCTACCGACTGAGCTACAGCGGCGAAACCTGTGCTTCGCCTTCCA
>Ga0308164_10003095_pt1 | contig 15487 bp, 16 predicted proteins | sample PhyTR2_FD_201031 | JGI IMG/M metagenome (GOLD analysis project Ga0308164, IMG submission 201031) | Phyllosphere microbial communities from UC Gill Tract Community Farm, Albany, California, United States - DLSLT.R2 | ecosystem: Host-associated > Plants > Phyllosphere > Unclassified | place: USA... | reverse complement strand
CAGTTCACTATACCAGCTTTGTTCGCTCAAAGCAGGAAACTTCTCAGTTTGTAAAACATCTAAACCGGCACCTAAAATCTTGCCCAATTTCAAATTGTTCAGTACGGCTTTCGTGTTAACAATTTCGCCTCTGGCGGTATTAATAAAGAATATTGGTTTTTTAAAATGAAAAAAATATTCATCATCAACCATTTGCCTCGTCTCAGCGGTTAACGGAATATGTAAACTCAACACATCGCTGTGTTTAACAATTTCTTCCATGCTTACTTCACGAGCGAAGGCATCGGTAAAACCTGTTTTATATTTATCGTATGCCATAACATCAACTTCGAAACCTGCAAGCTTTTTGGCAAAACTTTGGCCCATAAAGCCGTAACCAATTATTCCCACCTTTTTACCCTTCAATTCGTAGCCCCGATTGCCCTCCCTATCCCAAATTCCGTTTCTGATTTCTGTATCAGCCCTGCGAAAATTATTCATCAGGGATAAAAGTAAACCTGTAGTATGCTCCCCTACTGCATCACAATTTCCCTCGGGCGCATTAATCAACTTAATGTTACGTTCAAAAGCTATCTTATCATCAATGTTATCCAATCCTGCACCTGCACGGGCAACAAACTTTAAATTTATTGCCGCATCAAAAAGCTCAGCGTCAATTCTAAACTTCGTTCTAACCGCAATACCCTCATAATCAGCAATCCTGCTTAAAGTTTCACCTCTAGTAATCTCAGGCTCATCATCAACTTCATAACCTAATTTAATGGCTTCATCTTTAAATGCAGGATGTAAATCATCAACAATTAATATTCTTCTACTCATGATAAAGCAAAAGTAACATTTTATGATTTTGCATTCGCGATTATTTATCAGCCAGCAAAATTTATTATTGATAGGACGCGGTTAGAGGTTAAAAAAACAACAAAAATATTACTGTAAAACAGCTGTAATAAAATAGTTACGGCCGCTATTTTAAACTTCCTTGCCGTTTCTTTGTCACTCTTTACGAAAACTATAAAACTTTTAAAATTTAATGAGACTTTTACAATCAAAAACAATACAAATCACTACGTTCTTACTATGCCTTTCTCTTGGTTTATTCGCACAAACTGGCGGAAAGGCTAAGATTACCGGTGTACTAAAAGATGCTAAAACGCAGGAGACAATTCCTTTTGCAACGGCGATCTTAATCAACAAAGAAACTAAAGCCAATGTTAAAGTAGCGCAAACCGATATGAACGGTGCCTTTACAATGGCAGATCTTCCGACAGGAACTTTCACATTTAAAATAAGTTTTGTTGGCTACCAAACGATGGTTCGAGATAATGTGGCCATAACTGCAACAACTGGAACGTTAAATTTCGGCGAAATTAAAATGAATGCCGCGGCAGGAAATGTGCTTAAAGATGTAACCGTTACTGCCCAAAAGGCCACCATGCAAATGGGTATTGATAAGAAAGTATTTTCTGTAGATCAAAGTTTGGTTAGTGAAGGCGGTTCGGCTACAGATCTATTAGCAAACGTACCATCGGTACAAACCGATATTGACGGGAATGTAAGTTTAAGAGGATCGAGCGGTGTTAAAGTATTAATTGACGGAAAACCTTCGTTAATTGCCGGCGGTAATGTTGCTCAGATATTAGCATCAATTCCTGCAAGTTCAATTGAAAGTGTTGAATTAATTACTAATCCATCGGCAAAATACGATGCTGAAGGACAATCGGGTATTATCAATATCGTTTTAAAGAAAAACACAAAATTAGGGTTTAATGGCTCAGTTGCAGTAACTGCAGGCAACAGGGATAACTATAACGGTAACACAAATTTAAGTTTTCAAAACAGTAAGATTAACCTTTACGGAAACTATAGCTATCGCTACGGAAATCGTTTGGGTGGCGGTTATCAGGACATAACTTACCAAAACAGCTTAAGCTCCATCGCATTTGCGAATCAGAATACGAGTTCGAGTTCGTTAGACAAAGGACACAATGTAAAGGCTGGATTAGATTATTATTTATCGCCAAAAAGCGTAATCAGTTTATCAGGAGGGTTTAACAGCCGAGAGAACGACCGTAACGAATTGATTAACATTAACCAGTTAAATAACGCCTTCAACCCTGTTTCTTTAAGTAATCGTAACAACACAAACACGGGCGACGGAAGTAGTTATGATTTAAACCTGGATTACAGTCAGAAATTTAAAAAACCGAAAGAAGAACTGACATTTAACTTTGGCTATTCGACAGGAGACAACAATAACTTCCAAACCTACAACACACAAATTTACAATCAAAACGGAAATACTGTTAACCTTAATCCTACAATTCAGCACACCAACAACTTAGGTAACAATACCAATTACAACGTGCAGGCAGATTACACGTTACCTGTTGGTAAAGCGGGTAAAGTTGAAGCAGGTTACCGCAGCCAAATCCGTTTGGGCGACAATAACCAAATGGCCGATTCGTTACTTGCGGGTACAAACATTTATGTGAGCAACAATAAATTAAATAATAATTTCGACAGTAAGGATCAGGTTCATGCGCTTTACTTAAATTATCAAAATCAAATAAAAGATTTTGGTTATCAATTGGGTTTAAGAGCAGAAAACGCACAACTTAGTACCGAATTACAAGGTTACAACGGAAACGTTCTTTATACTACACCGGGTAGAATTAAGTACAACAGATTATATCCGAGTGTATTCTTAACTCAAAAATTAAAAGGCGATCAGCAAGTTCAGTTAAGTTATACTCGTCGTGTTAACCGCCCGAGACCTTGGGATACAAACCCGTTTCTTGATGTTTCAGACCCTTTAAATTACAGAGCAGGTAACCCAAACTTATTACCTGAAGATGTGCACTCTTTTGAGTTGGGCTACAGTAAATATTTCAAAAAAGTAACCTTCACTTCTAGCGTTTATTTCCGCCAAACAAATGATGTGATACAACGGGTGAGAACCGAGCCTGATGCAGCGGGAATTATCATCTCAACACCTCAAAACTTAACAAGATCGATAAACAGCGGAGTTGAGTTAATTGGTCGTTTCGATTTGATTAAAGCGTTAAACTTTACAACAAACGTTAACCTTTACCAAAGTAAAATTGATGGCGTACCGGCATTCGGAATTGTAGACAACAGTGGTTTTAGCTGGAATGCCAATTTAACGGCGAACATTTCCGCAATTAAAAATCTCTCTTTCCAGTTCCGCGGCGATTACCGTGCTGCTGAAGTAATGGCACAGGGAAAACGCAATGCGATGTACGGCATAGATGGTGGAGCAAAATATGATTTCCCGAATAAAAAAGCCTCATTGAGTTTAAACATTAGAGATATTTTTAACACACGTGCATGGAGTATGACAACTGAAGGTTCTAATACTTACATCGATTTCCAACGTCGTATGCAAGGAACGATGGGCAACTTGACTTTCTCTTATCGCTTCGGTAAAACGTTATTTAACAGTACGAAGAAACCTAAAACAGACCAGCAACAACAGGACAACAGACCTGATGAAGGTTCTTTCTAAAAGCATTTAAGAAAGCGTTTTGGAGAAATTCAAGACGCTTTTTTTTTGAGATAGTGAATGCTTAAACTCAATTTTTGATTAAATTTTAATGTGATTTTCTATCTTGCGGCATGGAAGAAATTAACCCTTGGCAAACGCTCGGAAGCGAAGTTAAATATGATAATAACTGGATCCGTTTAACAGAACATCAGGTTTTAAATCCTTCAGGAGGAAAAGGCATTTACGGGGAAGTACATTTTAAGAATCTGGCCATTGGCATTTTACCTTTGGATGAAGATTACAATACCTGGCTGGTTGGCCAATATCGCTACCCTTTAAAAGCTTATAGCTGGGAAATTCCCGAAGGCGGAGGGCCATTAGGCGACAACCCAATCGACAGCGCAAAGCGTGAGCTTTTAGAAGAAACAGGGATGAGCGCCGAAAACTGGACAGAAATTCAACGCATGCATTTATCCAACTCCGTTAGCGATGAATTAAGCATTATTTATCTTGCAACAGCCTTAACGCAGGGTACTGCAATGCCCGAAGAAACAGAGCAACTTATCGTGAGAAAAATGCCCTTCGAAAATGCTTACCAAATGGTTTTAAATGGAGAAATTACAGACTCGATGAGCGTTGCCGCTATTTTAAAAGTGAAAATTATGCTTGGAGAAAATTTGATTTAAATCTATTTCTTCCAACCCTCTTTCATTTTCTTATAGGCCTTTTTACTAATCTTCGACTTCTTTTTCGATCTCGATTTACCTTTCTTTTTTCTGGCGTTGATATTATTTACAAGCGAGTTTTTTACACCAAGTTTGTTCTTCTTTTTGCCTTTAGTCTTCCCCTTTTTTTTCTTGCCTTTTTTCTTATCCTTTGCCATGATTTTTCATTCTTTGAAAATATAACATCAAAAGCACTGAAAAGTTCAGTGCAATTTTTTGAGCTTCCCAACAAATCAAATAGAGCCTTTAAACAAAACAGAAAATCGACACAGGCTGTAACTTTGATTTAAACAAAAAGTTAAAAAAATGGAAAAAGTTTGGTTTATAACAGGCAGCTCCCGCGGATTGGGCAGAAGCCTCACCGAAGCAGTTTTGGCAAAAGGGGATAAAGTTGCCGCTACTGCAAGAAATATTGAAGCGCTAAAAGATTTGATTGAGAAATACCCTAATCAGGTTTTTCCGCTTAAATTGGACGTAACGGATTATGATGAGATTCATTTTGCCGTAGAATCTGCCATTGAACATTTCGGCAGAATAGATGTTTTGGTAAACAATGCAGGTTTTGGAATTGTGGGCGCAGCAGAAGCATTTACAGAAGAGCAGGTTCGCTCTCAGTTGGAGACAAATTTATATGCACCGATTGAAATTACAAGAACTGTTCTGCCCTTTATGCGTAAGCAAAAATCAGGGCGCATATTACAAATTTCATCAATTGGCGGTCGCGTTGGTAACGCGGGTGTAAGCATTTACCAAGCCGCGAAATTCGGATTAAGCGGATTTAGTGAGGTATTGGCAAAGGAAGTTGCCGATTTAGGAATTCTTGTTACCAGTGTAGAGCCGGGAGGTTTTCGTACCGATTGGGCAGGAGATTCTATGACTTATGCGCCAAGAATTGAAGGCTATGGCTTAGTTGATAAAAGAAGTGATTTCTTTCAGAGCAAAGATTTTGTTCCAACCGGCGACCCTGAAAAAGCAGCTCAGGTTATGATTAGCTTAGTTGAGCATCCTGAGCCTCCGGTTCATTTAGTTTTAGGAAGTGAAGCAATTGGTATGTTGAAACATGCTGATGCAATGCGAACAGCAGAAATGGAAAAATGGATGGATGTAAGTCTGTCTACTGATCATGATGATTCGACAAATTTTCTGGATACAGAATTAGGTAAATCTTTTATAAAAAGGTAGCCAAGAAATAATTTCAAAAAAGGCTTTGTCAAAAGTAACACATCTCCACAAAAGCTGTTTCGTTGGTTGCCATTCTCCAGAATGCGAGAATCTTAAGGCATTTTCTATTATCGGAATGACGACCACTCGAACTACAGTTTGTAACCAATGATTACTTTTGATACATCCTTTAATTTATGCATAAAAAGAAAAAGCTTAATTTTAACCTATGGCTAATCATCCGGAGCGCAGCGGCATACTTTACTCCTGCTACCATCAAAAAAGCAGCGAGGGCGAACAATTTATTCCAAATCATACTTTCGGCTATGTAATTTCGGGCTGCTCGGAAGTGTTTATAGGCGGAAAAAAGTATGTCTCTAATGACGGTGATTTCCGCTTTTTCAGGCGAAATCAATTGGCAAAATATACTAAACTTCCGCCACCTGACGGTGAATACAAATCTGTTTCAATTATTTTCGATCAGGATACACTAAAAGCCGTAAGCAAAGAGTACGATCTGCATATGAATGCCCACGATAAAAATATTTTTGGGATGGCATTGGAGCCTAAAAAACTTTTGCAGACTTACATAGAATCCATAACCCCCTACCTTGACAAGGGAAATGAGATGAGTAGCATGCTTATGACCCTTAAGGTTAAAGAAGCAATACTAATTCTGCTGCAAACAAATCCTGAATTGAAAGATATTTTGTTCGATTTTACCGAGCCGGGTAAAATTGACCTGGAAGCCTACATGAACGAGCACTATAAGTTTAGTGTAGACATAAGCCGTTTTGCATATTTAACCGGCAGGAGCCTGGCTACTTTTAAGAGAGATTTCGAAAAGATCTATAAAACCTCACCAAATCGTTGGATTCAGCAAAAGCGCTTGGCAGATGCGCATTATCTTTTAAAGGAGAAAGGTTGGAAAACTTCGGATGTTTACATGGAAGTTGGTTTTAAAGATTTCTCTCATTTTTCTTTTGCCTTTAAAAAAGCATACGGAATTGCGCCGTCAAAATTAAGTGCATGAAAAAACACTAGCAGCTAAATTGAATCAACAAATTGTTAAAGGACAATTTTCAATTAAAACGAGGGGGAATATGGCATATCATTATATTTGGGAAAATTTAAATTCATGATTGCACACCACGTTTTATTCTGGCTTAAGGCCGACACCACTGACGAACAAAAAGCTGCTTTCCGCAAAGGCTTGGAAAGTTTGGAAAGCATAGAAGTTGTTAAAACATTCCACATCGGCACACCGGCCCCAATCGAAAGGGCAGTTGTAGATACAACTTATACCTTCAGCTTGATCTCGTTTTTCGAAGATTTGGCAGCGCATGATGTTTATCAGGTTCATGATATCCACAAGGCATTTCTCGACGAATTCCGAGGTTTATTTGAGAAGGTAATTATTTACGACGCAGCTTAAATCATTACAAAAATGTATTCTGAGCTCGAGAAGGTAACCCATTTCAACGAGCTCAGGATATTATAATTTTTATTAAACTTTCTTTGGCGGAAGATCAAAAGCAATCGCTTCGTGTTCGAAATGCCCATTATGTGCGCCATCGCAAAATGGCTTATTCTTAGATAATCCGCATCTGCAGATTGAAACAACCGTTCTTCCCTGCAAGCCGTATTCATTTCCGTTTCTATCTACGATTTCAAAATCGCCTTCAATCTTAACTGATCCGTTGTTGTTAATTGTAAGTTTTGTCTTCGACATGTTATGTTTTGTTTGCCACAAACTTAAAACAATCAATAGTCTGAACATAATTTCATTTTAATTTAGAAACGTTCTCTGTTTCAGTAGTTTGTTTAACAAAATTGTTGTCAAGGTGTTATTAATCAGTATATGTATGTAAAACAAGACCTAAACAAAAAATATGGCACTTAACGCATATCTAAAACTCAAAGGCAAAAAACTGGGCGAAATAAAGGGCTCAGTAACTCAGAAAGGTAAAGAAGGTAAAATTGCAGTTATTGCAGCTTCTCATCAGTTAAGTACACCAACTAACGCTGCTTCGGGAGCAGCTTCGGATCGAAAAATTCATTCGCCTTTCATCATTACAAAAGAACTCGATAAATCGTCGCCAATGTTTTATAACGCTTTGGCAATTAACGAAAGTATAACGGAATGGAAACTTGAATTTTGGGGGCCGCAGGTTAAAGCCGCCGCAGGAGCAGGAACCGAGGTGCAGAAATACACCGTAATACTTACAAATGCAAAAGTTATTAATATTCGTTTTGTAATGCCTAACACTAAAGACCCTGATTTGGCAAAATATACTGAATATGAAGAGGTTTCTTTCGCATATCAAAAAATAGAATGGCTTTGGACAGATGGCGGAATATCTGCTTCAGATGATTGGTAGAGAAAGTTGGTTAACTTAGAATGAAATAAAAAATTCGGTATTTTTAAAGATGGCTTTTCAAGGTTACATAAATTATGCTAATGCCCAGCAAAAACAATTAGCATTTGTAGAGGGTGTAGTAATTTATCGGCCAATAGAAAATAGCCCTCCCTTCTGATGTTTTTTTTATCCCATCTGTGATGAATCAAGTTGAGACGCTAAGTGAATACTACAAACGGACTTTTTCAAACGAAAACAACATAGCTTTTGCAACTTATTTTCAGGGTATCAGATGGACAATGCCTGAAGCAAATGAAACACTTTCAAAAGTAAATTTTGAAATTATTAAGTACGGGATAAATTTTCAAGATTCCCGCATTTGTCATTTAAGGCTAGTATTTGATATCGGCAATGTTGACGAGATTATTGAAGATCTGAATCTAGTTCCGGATCCCACAATTATAAAAGTTCCAATAAAATACAATGAAACGGAGTATAAGATTAAGGTTCAGGAGCAAACCATTAAGATGGGAATATTAAAAGGATTTGAAGTAATTTAAGAGGCACCCGTTCATTCATTTTGAACGGGTGTTTCCCTTTTAACTTACCTTACTTCCAATCATCAATAAAATCCATTCCGCCCATACCAATCGGCGCACCCGGAGGCATCACCTGTGCAGGTTCAGGCTGGAATTTTGAAGGCGATTCTTCAAATTCTTTTATCTGTGACAATCCATATAAAATATTTGCCTTTTGCTTTGGAGCAGCGGCACTCAATTTTCCGCTCATCCACGATTTTAATTCGGAAATTTCCAGCAAAGCCTCTCCCCTTACACTTTCAGAAGCACGGCTGTTCGCTGCCAATTGCAGTAAATATTTTAGCGTTAGATTATTTACCATAACCTGCAACTGACCTTTGTAGCCCGTCACAGGCTCTGCCTTCCAGGTTTTTAAGAGCAGTTTCTCAATTACTGCAATTAAACCCGGTTGCTCCGAATCGCGGGAATTGTATTCTACCAAACGTGAAGCACGCTCAGGATTTAGCAATGATGAAATGGTTTCATTTGCTGCGGCTTCAGCAGTGGCAATCGGGTCGAAAGTGGGGCCGGTATAACCGCTAAAGGTTTCTGCCGATGCAGGGTAACCTGAGGGACGAGGCGGAATTTTCTGTATCAAACTTTCAGGTAAAGCCAAAGCCTCAGGACTAACAGTTGCCATCAAAGCATCAAAAGCAGCCCATTGTTGTGCAGGTTCAACCATTTTTGTTGGTTTCTGCCCGTCGTTTTTAACGGCATGTGTAAAATACAAGCCACCGATATTTTTTGCCACAGCTTCAATCTCGTATCGATGCAATAAGTAAATCGGAACCAAAACCTCTTCAATGGTTGCCATCGGGGCATCTTTCACTATTGCTTTCTCAGAGAAACCATCTAAAACCTGCCTGCGAATTTTCATCAATCTGTTCAGTTCGGTAATTGTGTTTTCGCCATCTTCCCATTGGTTTGCATTCGGGTGGGTATATCCGCCGATATCAGGAATGTATTGAAAGCCTTGTTTCAAAGTTTCATTCATAATTTTATCCAGCTCGGCATTTTCATCAGCACCTTTAGCGAAATCGCTGTATCCCCACATAATTGCTCTTTTATCCCAACTTCCGATTCCTTTGGCATAAGCATCGGATAAATCTATACTGCCATCTGCCTTTTGCTTAATTCGCGGAAAAGGATAATCCATTACCGAAGCGCGTTCTTTCGGACTAGCGGCAAAATTGTGGTTCAAACCAAGCGTATGGCCAATTTCATGAGCTGATAGTTGTCTGATTCTGGAAATCGCCATCTCTTCCATCACTTTACTAACAGGTTTTCCATCGGTATAAGGTTGCAATAAACCTTCGGCTATTAAATAATCCTGGCGATGGCGGTCGGAGCCCAACGTTACCACGCCTTTAATAATTTCTCCCGTTCTTGGGTCGCTGTAAGATGAACCATAAGAAAACGCTCTCGGACTTCCTGCCCGGGTAATCCAATTTACTACGTTATAACGAATATCCATCGGATCGGCACCCTCAGGCAGTTCTTTAACCTGAAAAGCATCCTTGTAACCTGCAGCTTCAAAAGCTTCGTTCCAAAAAGCTCCGCCCTCTATCAGCGCTTTTTTTATCGGCGCAGGCGCACCTCTGTCTATATAATAAACAATCGGCTCAACCGCCTCGCTTACTTTAGCATTCGGATCTTTCTTTTCCAGGCGATGCCTGCGGGTAAAACGCTTAACTAATGGCTCGGCCATCGGGGCAGAAAAATCGGTATAGCTAAATAACTGATAACTCGAACGAGGGTCGAATTTGCGTTGTTTAAAATTATCATCAGGTAATTCTACGAAAGATTGGTGCATTCTTACTGTAACCGCATTTGCATCGGGCGCTATATTTCCTCTTCCGCTTGGTGCGCCGCCTGTAAATGTGAGCATGGCTTCGAACTCAGTGTTTTTCGGGAAATTTTTAGTGTTCGGTAAAAACACAGCAGATCTTGTTTCATCAACTCGGTAGGTGCCACCACCACTTGTTGCCCCTCTACCGCCCGCCCCACCTGATGAAGCAGGTGCGCCAATCGTTCCACCGATATTTTGACTGTCGCGGATAATAAAAGGCGTTAAATCAATCAAAGCCTTATCACCTTCTAAAGCCACAGGCGCAAAACCCCAAATAACAGATTTCGCAAACGAGCCTTCCACAGTTTTAATTTCATCAGGATTGCCATTACCCGCACGGTAAGCAAGGTTTGGTTCAAGCAAAAATACCTTCGGACCAACCTTAATAAAGCGGGCAACATTTGCAGATGCTCCACCTCTCTCAGCATTTCTACCTGCTCCGTCTGTTAACGAACTGAAATAAAGAAAATCTTTGTCAAACTGCGAAATTTCTAAAAAGACTTTTCCTGTTTTTTCATCATAATAAAAATTGAAATAACCTTCCTGCTTTTTAAAATCTTTTGTGAAAGCAGAAATACTTGTTGCCGGTGTGGCAGATTGTGTTCTTGCGCCTGCAGGAGCGGTTTGTGCATGCGATGGTTCGAACGCAAAAAAAGGCACAAATACGGCTAAAGCGTAAAGTTTTTTAATCATATAGGATAGTTTGGCTTGGTTCTAAGAAGGCAATCAGCAATGATAGAGCTATACCATACTGCTGCTTAGCAAATATAAATTTAAACCGTGACTAACAATTACTTAGCTGCGTAACTTTTTAATGGCTTAGCACATTTATTTTTGATACGCTCTTTCCGAATAACTATTTTTAAAGTAGCGTTTTCAAAACTGATCTCGTTTAACATTAAACCCAATAAACTTAAATTATGCGCTACTTACCCATACTATTTTTGATGATGTTATCTTTCGGTTGTTCCAAAAATTCTGAAAACGGCAAAACTGTTGAATTATTTGTAGATCATTATGAAGGTTCCGGCAAACAAATGATTTATACCTTACCTCAAAAAGAGCTCATTACAACTTACCTAGAGGGTTTTGATGAACGTGAATTGGGGAACACCTACATTGTAAAGGCACAGCTTTACATTCCAGAAGTGGCGCCTCAAGATGGGCCGAGCAGATGGTATAAATTTGTAAAAGTGATTAAAAAGGATGTTTATACAAGCATGGAGCCGTTTCAAATTTCGCTCAAAACGAGCACCATTTTTTATACATCAATTGCGGTAAGACTACAAAATCAGATTTTTTACTACGGAAGTTATATTTTGAGACCGGAGAATGATGCCGTCAAAAAGCAACTTGAAGAGGTTTTAGCTTTACGTCCGAAATTTGAAACAAATTCCCAATACGCTGCAAGCGTTCTTATTGATGCAACCGTTGTACACGACCCGAATAATCGCAGTGGTGGCTATTTAGTAAAATCGGTAACGATTAAGTAAAGTACCTGCAGACAGTGTAATTTAATTCTTAAAAAGTTGATTGAAAAACAAGGCTTGAAACGTCGATCAAATTGTTTCGGATGGAGCTTATTACTCCAAGAATTCCCTTATCAGTATCGAAGTAGCTTCGGGTAATTTACTTCCTTCAACGGCTGTACAAATTTCGCCGATGCATGAACCGTGGATACCGGGCAAAACCATAAGTTGCGAATCTGCAATGAGCTGAGCCATTTTTGCAGTATGGTTTACCGTGATCACATCTTTATCCCCAACAATGAGCAAAGTTTTCGCCTTAATGGTTTTTATATCATCATCGGTGTAATCTTTAAAGTTAAGCATACGGTTTTTATCCTTTTCGAACATTACTTGTAAACCCTTTGCACTGTTATTAACTTTTAAATAGGCTTCTTTCAACGGCTCCGGCATGTTATCTAAGGAGGCATGCTGCATCCCTTCGAAAAACCCCTGAATCAAACCATCTCTTTTATAAACAGCGGAAACAGCTACTATTTTTTGTACGATTTCAGGATGCCTGATTGCGATTTGCAAGCTCGTTGTGCCGCCGTTACTAAAGCCTAAAAGATTTGCTTTATCAATTTTAAGGTATTTCAATAATTCCGCAACATCATCTGCATCCTGCTCAAAAGTCTCAGGAGCATTTCTATCACTCGTCCTGCCATGTGCCTGAAGTTCTACAGCAATTATTTTTCCATAGTCGGCAAGTAGTGGAATTAAATTACCGAAGGAAGTTTCGATAGTTGAGCCACCGCCATGTATTAATACCAATGGTATTTTTCCTTCGCCCCTAATTTCATAATACATTTTAATTCCGTTCACAGGCGCATAGCCCGAGATTACGTTTTTCTCCATCGCATTTTGTTGAGAACTAACGGGTGCTGACCATAACAATAATAGTGATTCTACTAACATACAAATAATTATTTTGCAGGATACTTTGTTCATAAAGTGGTAGGTATTCGCATTGAAATGATCGATGCAAACAAATTTATTGAGTTTTGATAAGAATCTGAAGGTGAAATCAGGACAACGTAAGGGATGAAATGAGACAATAACATAATTGATTGTAACAACTTGTTGTTTTTTAATATCTTAGTAATAAAAAAATGAAATGATAGAATTAGCTTTAGAATTCTTTTTCGGATTATTTTCCCTATCGGCGGGACCACAAGGTAAAAAGGCAGTAAAACCTGTTAATGTACTTTTATTAGTGTTATGGCTGGGATTTGTTCTTTCGGCTACTTTAATTTTCGGATAAAAAAAGCATCAATTATTTCTAATTGATGCCTCGCTCTGCTAACAAGCTTAAATTGCTTTTAATCGTAAGCCAATTCACTTTTGTGTTTTTCGATAAAATCAATCCATTTTACAGGTTGCTTACCCGTAATCTCATAAAAATTACCAAAAGTTTCGTCTGCTCCGGGAATTGTGCCCGCAGCGTAACGTTTCCAATGTTCATATACACAACTCATATAAGCCATTTCGGCTCCTGCCTCTATCATCGAATTTAAAAAAACCTCGGGAGATAGTGCTACATAACGGAAAGGCTTCCCGATAATTGATGTCATCATTTCTGCCAGATCTCCAAAAGTTTTTGCATCATAGCCCAATCTGTATGTTTTGTTAAAATGCAATTCAGGATGAGAAAGTGCTAAAGCTGCTGCATGCGCAACATCATCAACATCAACCCAGCTCAACCGGGCGCCTTCCACATAAGCATTAATAACACCATTTTGAATTGCTTTTCTCCCTCCGTAACTAAGTAAATTTTGCATAAAAGTTTCAGGTCGCAAATGGCTGTATGAAAATCCCGACCATTCAATATATCGCTCTACAAGTTGATGCCAGGCCCAATGGGCAACTGTTGTATCATCACCACCGCAAGCACCCAAATGAACAACATGCTTCACTCCCGCTTTTTTTGCATTATCAAGTAAACTTTTGCTTTGCTTCAACATATCTACCGTGTAGCCGGTAATTATCAATACGCGATCAATGCCTGTAAAAGCTGACTGATGCGTGAGTTCATCATCAAAATCAAGAAAAACAGTCGCTATACCTTTAGAATTAAATTCAGCAGCCTTGTCTTTATTACGAACAGCTGCAATAATTTCTATTTCCTTATTGGCTAAAAGAAAATCTATCGTTTTGCTTCCAACCTGGCCCGTGGCACCTGTGATCAATATTTTTGGCTTCATTTTATCAGATATATGATTTCGATTTATAATTATCTGACGCAAAGACACCTTGTAAGAAAAATTCTGCACTTGATCTGAATCATGAAATGCACCCGATTTAAATCAATTGAATCTATTTGCGCATAGCGAGATTTTTTTTGATGCGGCTTAAAGTCTCAGGAGCAAGACCAAGATAGGAAGCAATTAAATTTTGAGGAACCCTTTGAATCATTTCGGGATTGGATTTAATTAGCTGAACATACTTTTCTTCAGCCGTAAAAGTATTTGAACTCACTAATCTGCGTTCCTTTGTAATCAAACTGTTTTGAAAAAGAATACGAAAATAACGATCCATAACGGGGACTTTCAAAGTCATGGCCTCAAAATCCGACCTGCTAATCATTAAAAGTTCTGAATCTTCTATAGCATCTATACTAAAAACTGCTTTCTCACCTGTAAGAAAACTCTGTATATCGGATGTCCACCAGCCTTCCCACGCAAACATGTTCATATGTTCATCGCCTTTTTCATCAGTATTATACGATCGAAGCAGACCTTTTTCTACAAACGACATGTGCTTACAAATAGCACCTTCATTAAGTAGGAATTGCTTTTTCCTGAGTTTCTTATAAACAAAAAAGGTTTTGATTGTGATCTTTTCATCCTCAGTAAGGGAAACCTTCTTTAAAATATGGGAGAAAAAAACTTCGAACATTCGTAATCTGATTTATAGAAAACTTTTAGCGGTATAGTGATCAAAGGTAAATTCTTTTTCTTTATTACGAGTAGCAGTGTTAAAGGGAGTTTTTACAAGTTGAGGTTAATATGTTATCCTTCGATTATTTTTTTAATATTTAACTTTAAATTGAATAGGATAATTAACATATAATGACTCAAAAATTAGAGGTTTGGCAACGCGGTCCGCTGCCGGATATTAACCCGCTTTTACAACCTGTTGCCCATGCCTTATTACAGGCAAAAGAAGAAATTAATGAATATATGGAAGCATTTCCGGTTGATATGCTTTGGCTTCGCCCGGCAGGCATGGCTTCTACAGGCTTTCATTTGCAACACCTTAGCGGGGTTTTAGATCGTGTTTTCACTTATGCAAAAGCAGAAAAGCTTTCGGAGTTTCAATTTGAACAGCTGGCGGAAGAAGGTAAAGACTCTTTGAACGGTTACCGTGTTGAAGACTTAGTTAACCGTTTCAATCATCAGGTAGATTTGGCTTTGCTGCAATTGAAAGAAACTGATGAAACCACGTTGAGTGATTTCAGAGGAATTGGCCGTGCCGGCTTACCATCTACCGTTATAGGTTTATTGGTTCACGCTGCGGAACATACAATGCGGCATGTCGGCCAATTAATGGTTACCGTTGCTGTGGTAAAAAACAGAGGGATATAAAAAAAGCACCAATTCTTATCGAATTGATGCTTTGTAGCCCGCAGGGGAATCGAACCCCTATTTCCAGAATGAAAATCTGGCGTCCTAACCGGTAGACGAGCGGGCCATTTTCAATCAGAGTGTCTTTCAACTCTTTTGGTAGCGGGGACACGACTCGAACGTGCGACCTTCGGGTTATGAGCCCGACGAGCTACCAACTGCTCCACCCCGCATTATA
>Ga0308164_10003094_pt1 | contig 15489 bp, 18 predicted proteins | sample PhyTR2_FD_201031 | JGI IMG/M metagenome (GOLD analysis project Ga0308164, IMG submission 201031) | Phyllosphere microbial communities from UC Gill Tract Community Farm, Albany, California, United States - DLSLT.R2 | ecosystem: Host-associated > Plants > Phyllosphere > Unclassified | place: USA... | reverse complement strand
ACCGATGTCGCCGTAGACGATGCCGATGGCGGCCATGGTCAGCGCGGCAACGCTGCTTTTCTTGTGTTGCTCGGTCAAGATTGCACCTGTTGTTGTTTTGGTGCATTGCACAGTAGGACAAGGTCCGTCAAAACGCAAGGAGATTTTGGCATGGAGGATGGCATCGGATTCGTTCCAATTCGTCAATATCGCCAGTGTACGCCGCTGTGCGCCGCGTGGGCGTCCGCCTTGCAGTGTGCGAGCAAGTTGAGGCCAGCAAGCAACGCCCGGATAGGTCATAATGTCAGACCGACCACAAGTTTCGCCGCCTTGCACCATGAATCCAGGAATTCTCTACGCCGCCTCCGCCTTTATTCTCTGGGGAATTTTTCCGCTGTATTTCCACGCCATCCGCGAGGTGCCGCCGCTGGAAATCCTCGGCCACCGCATGCTATGGTCGCTGCTATTCCTGGCCATCGTGCTGACCGTGCGCCAGCAGTGGAAATGGCTGCCGCAAGTGGCGCGCCAGCCGCGCGTGCTCGGCGCCTTTGTTGCCAGCGCGCTGCTGCTGTCGTCGAACTGGTTCGTGTATATCTGGTCGGTCAACAACGGCCACGTGCTCGACGCCAGCCTCGGCTACTTCATCAATCCGCTGATCAATGTGATGCTGGGCATGCTGGTATTGAAAGAAACCCTGCGCCGGGGCCAGTGGCTGGCCATCGGCCTGGCCGCGTGCGGCGTGGCCTGGCTCACGTGGTCGGCCGGCGAATTGCCGTGGATTGCCTTAATTTTGGGCATCTCGTTTGCCTGCTACGGCCTGCTGCGCAAGACTGCCGCGCTGGCTGCGCTCGAAGGGCTGTCGCTCGAGACCATGCTGCTGTTCCCGCTGGCGCTGGGCTACGTGGTCTGGCTGACCGTACACGGCCAAAACACCTTTGTGAACACCGACACCGGCGCCACGCGCTGGCTGCTGGCGGCGGCCGGTCCGATTACCGCGATCCCGCTGCTGCTGTTCGCGGCCGGCGCGCGCAAGATTTCCATGTCGGCGCTGGGTCTGCTGCAATACCTGTCGCCGAGCTTGCAGGCGCTGCTTGGCGTGTGGGTCTTTCACGAAGCGTTCCCGCAGGAGCGGCTGATCGGCTTTGCGATTATCTGGACCGCGCTGGCGCTGTACGTGGCCGAAGGGCTGTGGTTCAGCCGGCGTAACAGCCCTAAATAGTGGACGCAAGAGTGGGCGTAACAGGGGATTTGTCGTATCCTGTCGTCCTTCCCCGGATTTTCACCACGATTTTTACCGCGCTTTTTTACCGCGCTTTTTACCGATTCATTTCACCGAGACACTGAATGGCAAATTACGTCTATACCATGAACCGCGTGGGCAAAATTGTCCCGCCGAAACGCCAGATCCTCAAGGACATTTCGCTCTCCTTCTTCCCGGGCGCAAAAATCGGCGTACTGGGCCTGAACGGCTCCGGTAAATCGACCTTGCTCAAAATTATGGCAGGCATCGATACCGACATCCAGGGCGAAGCGCGCCCGATGCCGGGCCTGAACATCGGCTACCTGCCGCAGGAACCGCAACTGGACCCGGAAAAAACCGTGCGCCAGGAAGTGGAATCGGGCCTCGGCGAAGTATTCGAAGCGCAAGCCAAGCTCGATGCCGTGTACGCAGCCTATGCCGAGGAAGACGCCGACTTCGACGCCCTCGCAGCCGAACAGGGCCGCCTGGAAGCGATCATCGCCTCGTCCGACGGCGGCAACCTGAACCTGCAACTGGAAATGGCCGCCGACGCGCTGCGCCTGCCGCCATGGGATGCCAAGATCGGCGTGCTGTCCGGTGGTGAAAAGCGCCGCGTGGCGCTGTGCAAGCTGCTGCTGTCCAAGCCCGACATGTTGCTGCTCGACGAGCCAACCAATCACCTGGATGCCGAATCGGTCGAGTGGCTCGAGCAATTCCTGCTGCGCTTCCCGGGCACCGTGGTCGGCATCACCCACGATCGCTACTTCCTCGACAACGCCGCCGAATGGATCCTGGAACTGGACCGTGGCCATGGCATCCCGTGGAAAGGCAACTACTCGTCGTGGCTGGACCAGAAACAGGCGCGCCTGAAGCAGGAAGAATCGACCGAATCGGCCCGCCAAAAGGCGCTGCAGAAAGAGCTGGAATGGTCGCGCCAGAATCCGAAGGCACGCCAGGCCAAGTCGAAAGCCCGCCTGGCCCGCTTCAACGAGTTGAGCGAGCACGAATACCAGAAGCGCAACGAGACCCAGGAGATCTTCATCCCGGTGGCCGAGCGCCTCGGTAACGAAGTGATCGAATTCAAGAACGTCTCGAAAGCGTTTGGCGACCGCCTGCTGATCGACAACCTGTCGTTCACCGTGCCGCCGGGCGCCATCGTCGGCATTATCGGCCCCAACGGCGCCGGTAAATCGACCCTGTTCAAGATGATCGCCGGCATCGACACGCCGGACAGCGGCGAAGTGGCGATCGGCCAGACCGCGCGCATTTCGCTGGTGGACCAGAGCCGTGACGAGTTGGGCAACAGCAAGACCGTGTTTGACGACGTGTCCGGCGGCGCCGACATCCTCAGTGTGGGCCGCTTCGAAATGCCGTCGCGCGCCTACCTGGGCCGTTTCAACTTCAAGGGCGGCGACCAGCAAAAAATCGTCGGCAACCTGTCCGGTGGTGAACGCGGCCGCCTGCACCTGGCCAAGACGCTGCTCAAGGGCGGCAACGTGCTGCTGCTCGATGAACCGTCGAACGACCTGGACGTGGAAACCTTGCGCGCACTCGAAGATGCGCTGCTCGAATTCGCCGGCTCCGTGCTGGTGATCTCGCACGATCGCTGGTTCCTCGACCGTATCGCCACCCACATCCTGGCCTTCGAAGGCAACTCGCAAGTAACCTTCTTCGACGGTAACTACCAGGAATACGAAGCGGACAAGAAAAAGCGCCTCGGCGAAGAAGGCGCCAAGCCAAAACGTATTCGCTACAAGCCGCTCACGGCCTAAGCAGCAGGGCCGGCATCACGCCGGCTTCTCGTGTTGCCCGCACAACGCAAAAAAGCCACCGGATCGACCGGTGGCTTTTTCATTGGGAGCTAAGCGACGTTCGGCTTAGAAAGCGTAACGCACGCCGGCAGTGACAGCACCGCTTTTACGACCGGTGTCGATGTCGTTCTTGCCGTAGTGTTCGTATTCGAGCGACACTTTGACGTTGTTGGTCACAGCGTACTCGGCGCCGACCGATGCGTACAGAGCGGTCTTGTTCTTGTCGCCATTGACCGACGAGATACCCGAGGTGCTCACTTCGTTGGTGTTGCGGGCCACGCCGAGCTTGCCGGTCAGCGCGATTTGCTGGTTCACAGGCCACGTGCCTTTACCGGCCAGGTAGTACGAGTGGGCGTCGGTATGCACGCCGCCTGGCAGGCCGCCGGCGGTGTAGTTATACGATTTTTTGCCGAAATCGGTGTAACCGCCTTCAACTGCCCAGGTCTGGTCGATATTGTAACCACCGTAGATCTTGCCGCCAGCCTTGTAGCCGCTGTGGTTTTCGCCGCTCACCGCGTTAGGAGCATTGAATTCGTATTTGCTACCGACGGCGCCAACGCCGACGTAACCGGTGCCTGCGTCATCGGCGTAGGCGGAGGTGCCAGCCAGGGCGGCTGCGGAAGCAATAACTGCCAGAATAATTTTTTTCATGATCTCGATCTTTCAGCAAAAGTGGTTATGGACTTGCTTGGGATCGCAATTCTCTCTGAGTTGAATCGCGATGTGTTCAAGATACCACCAGATGCCGAACGCGTCACGACCGAATTAGTAATAAGTGTAACGAGATGTGAGCCAAACGAATGACAGCAAATTCGTGTAACGACCAAACTTAAGAGAGGCTTAAGAGATTGCGTCAAAACCCCTGGCAAAAGGATAGCTGGGTGTGCCAACGCTCACACGATCAGCCGGAACGTGAGGTTGATGCGCGGACCGCGCGCGGCGCGTTCCTTGTTGATGCCGTGGGTCCAGTGTTGCTGGAGTGTGCCGGCCATCAATAGCAGGCAGCCGTCGCCCAGCGCCAGCTTGATGGTCTGCGGCCGGGTACGGTGCTTGAGGATGAAGGTGCGCGGCGCGCCGAAGCTGACCGAGGCGATGGCCGGCTCGGGACCCAGCTCGCGCTCGTCGTCGGCGTGGAAACCCATGCTGTCGCGCTCGTCGCGGTAGTAGTTGAGCAGCACGCTGTTGAAGCGGCAGCCGGTGGCCTGCTCGACTGCCTGTTTAATGTGCAGTTGCAGCGGCGTAAACGGCTGGGGATCGAAGGTCTTGCCGGAATAGCGGTACCGCGCTTCGCCATGCCAGGCCGACAGGCGCGGTTGCCAGTGCAGTTTGCCCCACACCTGGATTTGTTCGGCACGCCAGTCTATCTCGTCGCGCAGGCGGCAAAAGACTTGTTCTGGCGACAAGTCCAATAGGAGGCGTTGCTGAAAGGCGAGCTGGCCATCCTCGATCGGGATGGCAGTCAGGGTACTGGCGGCAGCGTCTTCAAAAAGGTCCATGCGCGCATGATACCTCCATGGAACCCGAGATGAACTTAAGCGTACGCCTCTGCCAGCGACATCACGCGCGGGGTGATGGCGACGCCGATGCTGGAGAACAAGGCGGTAATGGCAGCCATATTGCCTTCCAGTTCTTCGGCTTTCCAGCCCTGGAACAGGTCGGTGCCGTCTTTCTGGAAATGCAGGTCCAGCACCTTGCCGCGATCCTTGTGGGTGTAGCCGCCGCTATAAGTATTCTTGAAGCCCAGCTCGGCCAGCTTTTCCAGCACGGCGGTCGGCGGATGGTCGGGATCGGTGGCAATGAATACGCCGAAAGTCTTGCCTGGCGGCTTGGCGGCGATATCGACGTCGTAAATGCCCGGCGCTTTCGTCACGGTGGTGCTTTTCAAAAATAACATTCTTTACCCCTATACAATTGACGCCAGCGCGGCACTTTGTGAACTGTTAATTTCTCAGAAAAAACATTCTGAGAATCAAGCTTATTGCTTATCAGGGCGTTTGTCGATGTATCAACGGAGTTATTTGTCAATTCGTGGCATTTCAACTGCAACGCCGCAGTGTTTGGCCGTCATCGAGATTTTCGGCGCGCCAGCGCCGTGGTTGGTGCGACCAGGTCGCGGTACAGTTCGCCGGTGGGTGCGTCCCATTGCGATACCGCCTGCTGCTGACGCGCCACGGTGTCCAGGTCGCCGCGTGCGATCGGCCCGCTAAGCGCGGTGGCCGCACCGAGCCGAAACACGTTGGCCATCGATTCGAATGCCAGCGGCTGCGCCATGCGCCGCGCCACGTCCTCGGGCACGCCGGCCGCCTGGTAGGCGCGCAGGGCGGCATCGAGCACCGTCACCAGGTAGTTGCTGGCAAACACGGCTGCCGCGTGATACACGGTCTTGGCGCCGACGTCGATCGGCACCGGCTGCGCGCCGATCGCTTCCAGCGCGGGTATCAGCACCGCCAGCGCGGCAGCGTCGCCCTCCACGCCGCAATAGGTGCCGTCGAAGTGGTCGGCCACCGCCGCCGGGTCGGCAAAGCTGCGGATCGGGTGCACGCTGGCCACCAGCGCACCGGCATCGCGCGCGGCCTGCAAGTGGGTGGAGGCCAGGGCGCCGCTGCAATGGAATACGATGCTGCCGGCCAGCGGCACGGCAGCGGCCAGCGCCGCGCAGGCCGCTTCAACCTGGTCGTCGCCCACGGCCAGCACGTGCACCTGCGCCGCTTTTAGTTGGTCGTAGCGCTCGACCGGCTGGCCGGCGCCGATAAAATCCACCGCCTGGCGCGCCGAGGCGGCCGACCGCGTGAGCACCTGGCCGATGTCAACGCCGCCCTGGCGCGCCAGCAAGCGGCCCAGCACCCGGCCCACGTGGCCCGCTCCCACCAGGTTGAGCGTTACTGCCATCAGAAACCCGCGCCCGGCTGGCTCAGGTATTCCTGTTCTTCCGGCGTGGACGGACGGTCGAGAATCACGTTGCGATGGGGGAAGCGGCCGAAGCGAGCAATCACTTCGTGGTGCTTGTGGGCGTAATCGAGCATGCCGGCGATACCCTTGACCAGCTCGGCCGAAGCGGCCACCGTGGGGTCGCCGGCCAGGCGCGTGTACAGCGCCACCGCCAGGTCTTGCTGCGCCAGGTCTTCCGCGTGCTCGTACGGCAAGTACACAAAACTGCGTTGCAGCGGCGGCAGAGACAAGTCCTGGCCCGATGCAACCAGGGCCTGCGCGGCAGCGAGCGCCTGCGCGTCGCCGGCAAATGCCTGCGGTGTACCGCGATAAACATTGCGGGTAAACTGGTCGAGCAGCAGGATGCGCGCCAGCGTGCCGGCCGGACCCTGCTGGTCCCACTCCTGCAACCCGCCCGCTACCGCCTGGTCGATCAGCGCGCCGAAGCGGCGGCCGATCTCGGCGTCGAATCCGTCATCCTTCTTGAACCAGGCGGTGCGCATGGCCTCCGCCGGTTGACCCGGGTCGGGGGTGAACCAGAAATCGAGCACGTCCTGGGCTGGTATGGTCATCTTAATTCCTTGCGTGGGAGAGTTGGAAACTGTGGATGCCGTCGAAATCGGCCAGCTCGGCCGACAGCACCGACATCGGCGCCCCGCTGCGTTTGCTGAAGGCGATGGCGACAAAACGCCATTCCTGCATGCCGCCGTCGCTGCCGATCATCAGCGAACCGCCGGCGATTTCATAGCCGCGCTGCAGCGCCATCTCGCGCAGCGCCTGTTCCTGCGGCCGGTACCCGGCCTTGAAGCGCATGGTGATCGCGATCGCGTGGCGCGACGGCAGCCACGCCTCCACCCGCGTGAGCAGCACCATGGAGCCGGCGCACAAAATGGCCAGCCCGATCGCGCCCAGGTAAAAGCCCACGCCCACCATCACGCCGATCACCGCCGAGGCCCAGATCGACGCGGCCGTGGTCAGGCCGCTGATATTGAACCCCTCGCGCATGATCACCCCGGCGCCGAGGAAGCCGATGCCGGTGACGATGCCCTGCACGATGCGGGTGGGGTCGGAGTTGATCAGGTACTGCGACACATGGCCGCCGAACCAGTGGCCCGGATAGCCGCCGATGACGGTAAGCGCGGCCGACGCCATGCACACCAGGCCATAAGTGCGCATGCCGGCCGCGCGGCCGTGGTACGAGCGCTCGTAGCCGACCACCAGGCCCAGCGCCAGCGCCCCCAGCAAATTAAGCAGGATCACCAGGTTGGTGGCCACTTCCGACTGCGACCAGTACGCGCCGAGGAATTCGATTGCCGGCATGAGGCGCCCTTGTTATGTTGGCTTTTTCTGCAGCTGTTTTTCGAAGGCGATATCGAGCTTGCTCACCCGCTTGGGCGCCAGTGGCGAAATGCCGTTGACGAACGCGACAAAGTCGTCGAGTTCGAGCGGTGGGCACAGAGGCGGCTCGCCGGCGCCGTCGCTAAGGGTAAAGTGGCCGGCGCCGGTGCGCGCCATCGAGTAGCGCGGGTTGCCGGTGCGGGCTTTCAATCGGTCGAGCGCCGAGGTGGCGCGGGTGGCGCGTCCGCTCATACTGCCTCCGTACGTTGGGTGAGCCAGGCCAGCGCGGCCCCCGTCACCAGCGGTGACAGGCGCTCGCGCACCATGGCGTGATAGTCGTTGAGCCAGCGCCGCTCGTCGTCGCGCAGCAGCGCTGCGTCCAGGCAGCGGGTGTCGATCGGGCACAGGGTGAGCGTTTCGAACTGCAGGAAGTCGCCGAAATCGGTCTGGCCGGCAGCGCGGTTGAGCACCAGGTTCTCGATGCGGATGCCCCACTGGCCAGGCCGGTACAGGCCCGGTTCGATCGACGTGATCATGCCAGCTTCCATCGCCGTTTGCGGCTCGGGCATGGCCGACGGCGAGATCGACTGCGGTCCTTCGTGCACATTGAGGAAGTAACCGACACCGTGGCCGGTGCCGTGGCCGTAGTCCATGCCGGCTGCCCACAGCGGTGCGCGGGCGATGGCGTCGAGCATCGGCGACCTCGTGCTACGCGGGAAATGGGCCGACGACAGCGCGATCAGCCCCTTGAGCACCAGCGTGAAGTCGCGTTTGTGCTCGGCCGAGATGGCCCCCACGCCCACCACCCGGGTGATGTCGGTGGTGCCGCCCAGGTACTGGCCGCCCGAGTCGATCAGCAGCAGGCCGTCGCCGTCGATGACGGCGTGGTTCGCCTCGGTGGCGCGGTAATGCATGATGGCGCCGTTCGCCTGGTACCCGGCGATGGTGGCGAAACTGGGGCTGACAAAACCGGGACGGCGGGCGCGGGCCGCCGTGATCTGCTCGTCGATGGTCAGTTCGGTCAACGGGGCGCGCTGCGGGTCGGCCAGGGTGGCATCGAGCCAGCTGAAAAACTCGCACAGGGCGGCGCCATCGTGTTCCATGACCACGCGCACGTGGCCCGCGTCGGCCTCGCTCTTGCGCGACTTGGCCAGCGTGGTGGGGTTGGTCGCCTCCACCACTTTGACTTTGGCGGCAATCGCCTGGCGGGTGCCGTGGGTGATGCGGCGCGGGTCGATCAACAGGGTGGACTCCGGCCCCAGCGCAGCCAGGGCGGCAACAAAGCCGTCGTAGCGGGCGACGTCGATGTCTTCCTGCGCCAGCTGTTCGCGCAGCTCGGGCGAGATTTTTCCGTCGGCCACGAACAGCGTGGCGCGGGTGGGCGTGACCAGCGCGTGGGCCAGGAAGATCGGGTTGAACGGCACATCCGCGCCGCGCAAATTGAATAAATAAGCAATATCGTCAAGCGTGGAAATGACGTGGCGGTTGGCGCCCAGCTGTTGCATGGCGCCGCGCAAATCAGCCAGTTTGCCGCTGCGACTTTTCGACGCATACGGTGGCAGGTGTTCATACACGGGCGCGGCGGGCAGGCTGGGACGATCGGGCCAGACGTCGTCGAGCAGGTCGAGGTCGAAGCGCAGCGCGACATCTTTGGCGGCCAGCGCCTGCTGCAACAGGCGGGCGATCGATAATCCCAACACCGCGCCATCGACTGCCACGGTTTGCCCGGCTTTTAAATATGCGGCCAGCCAGTCGATATATTGCACGCTGGCGCCGGACGTTATTTTCATTAATTGAATACCGCTGCCGGCCAATTGCTGTTCGGCCTGGGTCCAATAACGGGCATCGGTCCAGATACCGGAAAACTCCTGGGTAATAATGAAGGTACCAACCGAGCCGGTGAAATTACTGAGCCATTCACGGCCCTGCCAGCGCGGCGGCAGGTATTCCGATAAATGGGGATCGGCAGATGGCACCATCAGGGCGTCGATGCCGTGCTGGCGCATCGCGGCGCGCAATTGCAGCAGGCGCTCGGCGGTGTGGTGGGTAGTGGTCATATGCATGGGTCCGTTGCGCCGCAAGCGCGGCATGGTCAGTTGTCCCTATGATACCGCGATTGCCCGGGCACTGGTTCCCGCCTGGAATCGCGGTCTGCGCGCACTTGCTCACGTCCAACGGGTGGTTTTCGCCGTTTTTATGCCAGTTATTGGCGTGTGTTTGCCAGATTCCGGCATAAGCAGCGCGCCCGGTATAATCGGCGGACCATCCAGACTGCAAGGACCACCGTGAAGCTCGAACAAGCCAAGGCGTTGTGCCGCTCCCTGCCGGGCGCCACTGAAGACGTGAAGTGGGAATCGTCGCTGGTGTTTTCGGTGGGCGGCAAAATGTTTGCAGCCACCGATACCGCCCACAAAGTCACGCGTTTGAGTTTGAAAGTGGATGACGATTTGTTTCTCGGATTAACCGACCGCGACGGTATTATTCCCGCGCCCTACCTGGCGCGCGCCAAATGGATACGCATCGAAGATATTCAAAGCCTGAGTGACGCGGAATTAACCGGCTTGATTACCAGGGCCCATGAATTAATATTGAATAAGCTGACCAAAAAGCTGCAACGCGACATACTGGGCGGCGCCAGCGTTTAATCCGGTCGAGTTGCAAATAGCCAACTTTGCCGCAGGAATTCGCCAGATGAAGGATAATGGCGGGTATCGTTTTTACCGAGAAAATCATGCAAGATTTCCACCATAATCGCGCCCGCGCGCTGCTGCAAAACGCGGAAGAGCTGTTCACCAAGCAAGACGTGGACACTGCTGTCACGGCCATGGCCGACAACCTCAACGCCCGCTACAACCACCCCGAGGCCGAAGCGTTTCCGCTGGTGCTGGGCGTGATGGGCGGCGCGGTGGTGTTTACCGGCAACCTGCTGCCGCAACTGACTTTCCCGCTCGAGTTCGACTATATCCACGTGAGCCGCTACGGCGACGAAGACAAGGGTGGTGAAGTGGTGTGGAAAGTGGTGCCGCGCTCCAACGTCGCAGGCCGCACCGTGATCGTGCTCGACGATATCCTCGACGAAGGCGAAACCCTGGCCCACGTCAAGCAGCGCTTGCTGGACATGGGCGCGGCCGAAGTCATCTTGGCCGTGTTCGCGGACAAGGCCATCGGCAAGACCAAGCCGGTCAATGCGGACATTGTCGGTCTGACCATTCCAAACCGTTTCGTGGTCGGCTTCGGCATGGATGCCTACGGCTACTGGCGCAACTTGCCGGGCCTGTGGGCGATCCGCCCCGAAGAACTGCAGCAGACCTAATCAGGGCCGCAGCGCGTATTTATCGACGAACTTGCGGATGCCGTTCGGGTTGTCGCGCTTCCAGGCTTCGAGCTCGGGGCGCCACGATTCGCGGTAGTCAAGCAACAGCAATGCTGTCTCGAGCTCGCCATCCTTGTCGAGCATCTGCAAGGTCTTGAGTGCCGGGTCTTGCAGCTCGGGAGCCCCCTTGGCCGTGACTTCATTCACCACCTGGAATCCTGCACGCCACCTGGCCGTTTCAGCGGCCAGCGTGGTGGCATTGGCCTTGCCATCTTTTTGTGCAATCAGATCGGTGCTTTGCTGAATGCCCAGCGACAGCCACAGGGCGCCATCGGTGGCCTTGGGGTTGGCTCCGGAGAATTCAGGGTCGAGGGTGACCACGGGCTTGCCGTCCGCCCCCAGGCTGGCCGACGACTTGCGCACCAGCTTGAGCGGCGTGACCGGGTAGCCGGCCGCGTCGCGCAACTGCGCCAGCTTGATCCAGTTCGGTACCTGGCTCGGCTGGGCGGCGATGCCTTCAAACAGCGCATCCTCGGCTGCGCCGCGCTTGCCCTGGAATGCCAGCGCATCGGACAGGTAGCGCCAGCCCTGGGAATTGAGCGGCTCGATCTCCACGCCCTTGCGGTAGCGGGTTTCCGCTTCTGCATATTTTTTCTGGGCATAGTAACTGTCGCCCGCATACACCCAGGCCATCGAATAACCGGGATCGATGGCAGCGGCGCGCTCGTAGTGACCGAGCGCGATGTCCATCTTGTTCTGGGCAAAGGCGGTTTCGCCCAGGTCCATTTCCGCCTGCGCGGCCGGGCTGGCCTTGTGCAGCGGCGGCGGCGTATTGTCCCTGAGCTTGCGCAGCACCTCGTGGGCCAGCGGCTCGTCGGGAAATTTTTGCAGGATCTGGGACACCAGCGATTCCGCCTGCTGGCGCAGCTTGACCTGGCGCTCGCCCTGGGCCTGCTCGGACGCCTGGCGGAACAGCTCGGCAATATTCGACAGCGGCACCGACGACGACGGATCGGCCTTGGCCGCTGCCGAGTACTTGGCCAGCGCTTCCTGCATCTTGCCCTGGCTCGACAGCACATTGGCTTCGTCAAGCAGGGCCTGGGCGGCGGCATTCATCTGCAGATTCGGCTGCGCCGCGTGGACGGTGGAAACGGTGGAGACGGTGGACAACAGCGCCAGGGTGATGGCGGCAACAGCATGCGACAGGTTCACGATGATTTCCCGTAGTTGGACCGAATCATATTAACTTATCGGCAACCATGAAGAAATCATTCTCTTGAACAATTTATGCCATGCCGCTGCGGCGATTACAGCGCTAGGCGGGCGCGGGCGGCGTCGTACTCCTGTTTCAGGCGCGCCACCATTTCGGCCGTGGTCGGGATATCGTTCATCAAGCCCACGCCCTGGCCGGCGCCCCAGATATCGCGCCAGGCCTTGGCGCTGCCCGAACCGAAATTCATGCTGGTCTTGTCCGACTGCGGCAGCGCGTCCGGGTCCAGGCCGGCGGCAACAATCGATTTTTTCAGGTAGTTGCCGTGCACGCCCGTAAACAGGTTGGAGTAGATGACATCGGCAGCCGTTGATTCCACGATCGCGTCGCGATAGTCAGCGCTCACATTCGATTCCTGCGTGGCCAGCCAGCGCGAGCCGATGTAGGCAAAGTCGGCGCCCATCGCTTGCGCGGCCAGGATGGCGTCGCCGGTGGCAATCGCGCCGGACAGGGCGATCGGGCCGCTGAAAAACTTGCGCACTTCGCCCACCAGCGCGAACGGCGACAGCGTGCCGGCATGGCCGCCAGCGCCGGCCGCCACCAGGATCAGGCCATCGACGCCGGCTTCCAGCGCTTTCTCCGCATGGCGGATCGAAACGATATCGTGCAGCACGATGCCACCGTAGCTGTGGATGGCGTCGAGCATCTCTTTTGGCGGCGCGCGCAGCGACGAGATGATGATCGGCACCTGGTGCTTGACGCACACTTCCACATCGTGGGCGAGGCGGTCGTTGGACTGGTGGACGATCTGGTTGACCGCGATCGGGCCCACTTTTTTATCGGGGTTGGCGGCCTGGTAGTCGGCCAGTTCCTGTTGCAGGTCGGTCAGCCACACGTCGAGCAGTTCGGCAGGACGGGCATTGAGCGCCGGGAACGAGCCGACGATGCCGGCCTTGCATTGCGCCGCCACCAGCGCCGGACCGCTGGCGATGAACATCGGTGAAGCGATGACGGGAAGTGAGAGGTTTTGCAACACTGCAGGCAGGGCCATGGCGAACTCGCTGAGAAGGTTGATCGGATCGAAGAATCGGTCGAGCGATTATAGATCGAAAAAAGTACGATCGTGCCAAAAATAGGGGCCATGCTCTATTTCAGCGCAGGAAACCGTCCTCATCAAACGAGACCGTGTCCCTGCGGCGGGCGATTTCCACCCACACCGCCTGTTTATAGGCGTCGTCGGCCTTGGACCAGGCCATGATTTCGTCGATGGTGCGCAGGCAGCCCATGCAGTACTGGCGTTCGACGTCCATCTTGCACAGGCTCACGCAAGGAGAAGGGATAGGGTTAGGTGGCGCACTCATGACCCACATTATGCACGTGCGCCGCTTGATTTGCCGCAGATCGTCCTTATACTACCATCCAGGTAGATGGTAAATGGATGGAGACACATGGCCAAGCAAGAATTAAAACTGAAGACCGCCGACTCGGAAAAGATCACGATCAACCTCGGCCCGATCGACCTGGGCCAGATCGACCTCTTGGTGCAAGAGGGGTTTTATTCGAACCGGACGGACTTGATCCGCACCGCGATCCGCAACCAGTTGAACCAGCACGCCGACGTCGTCAAGCAGACGGTGGCGCGCAAAAGCCTGGTGCTCGGCATGCAGCATTACACGCGTGCCGACCTCGAAGCCATACGTGCCGCCGGCGAACGGCTGCACATCCAGGTACTGGGATTGGCCAGTATTGCCAGCGACGTCACGGTCGAACTGGCGCTGGCAACAATCGACTCGATTTTCGTTTTAGGTTCGCTGCATGCCAGCGCGGTACTGAAAACCGCCCTGGCGCCACGCATCCACCACTAAGGGAACACCATGAAACTTCCATTCATGTCGCATATGCGACAGGCAGCACAAAAGCTCGTCCGCAAGGGCGCCACCGCGATGCTGCACAAGGCTGTCGAAAGCATGATGCAACAACAGCAAAAACTTCAGGAACAACGGATGAACACCCCAAAACCGTCGCCCAAGGCGCCACCGGGCGGCATGCGCGACCTCAATCCCGCGCCTGATTACACGTCGGCCAAAACCGCCACGCCGCCACCGGCAGCAGCCACCGTGGACACGGCCGCCGTGGCAGCACCTGCCGACGAAGCACGTCATAACTTCCAACCGGCGCCGGAGCCCAAATCCAGGCCCGCACCGGAAGCGGCACCGCAGCAGGCAGCGCAAGTCGCGCCCGAAGCCGACGCTGCACCGGCGGCCGCCCCCAACCCCGCCATCAATCCCGCCGCCTACGCGCAGGACATGCTGGAAAAAATGGGCATCAAGATCGATCTCACGGCCAGCTTCGAACGCGGCATCGACCTCGGCACCTTGCGCCACCCGGGCGTGCACACGCCGCAGGTACCGCTGCCCGCCGGTGCGCGTTTCGAGACCGGCAGCTATGCCAACCACGCGGGCAGCCGCAACTACAAGCTGTTCATCCCGTCAACCTACAGCGGCCAGCCGATGCCGCTCCTGGTGATGCTGCACGGCTGCACCCAGAACCCCGACGATTTCGCCGCCGGCACCCAGATGAACCAGGTGGCCGAGGAAGCAGGCTGCCTGGTGGTGTACCCGGAGCAAACGTCCGGCGCCAACCAGTCGAAGTGCTGGAACTGGTTCAACGCCATCGACCAGCAGCGTGGCCAGGGCGAGCCGTCGATCATCGCCGGCATCGCCGAAAAAATCAGCGACGACTACGCGGTCAATCCGCAGCAGGTATACGTGGCCGGGCTGTCGGCCGGCGGCGCCATGGCGGTCATCGTCGGCACCTTGTACCCGGAACTGTTTGCGGCAGTGGGCGTGCATTCGGGCTTGCCGTTCGCGTCGGCCACGGATTTGCCGTCGGCGCTGTCGGCCATGAAGCGCGGCGCCAGCAACGCCAACGTGCCCAAGGCCGGCAACGGTTCGCAGCCAATCATCGTGTTCCACGGCGACAGCGACACCACCGTCAACCCGCGCAACGGCGAGCAGGTGATCGCCCAGCATTTGCACAGCATTGACGCCGACCCGGCGGTGCAATCGGGCGCGGTGCCGAACGGCTACCGCTACACGCAAACCACGCACACCAGGGCCGACGGCTCGCCGCTCGGCGAACACTGGGTGGTGCACGGCGCCGGCCACGCCTGGTCGGGCGGAAGCGAACATGGCACATACACCGACTCGCGCGGACCCGATGCCAGCCGCGAGATGCTGCGTTTCTTCCGGACGGTCAGCTAGCGGGGGCGTTTGGCGCAGGCAGGGCGGCGATGTGCGCCGCCAGGCATGCCGGGCACCAGCAGCCGATGGTTTCGGCAGTGGCGGCGCTGTCCGGGACAGGCACAGATAGCGGCAGGTACGTGCACCAGCACGGCGGCGCCGGGATGGCGGTTGCCGGGCCGGTATCGGCCATCGCGCAGGAGAAGGTGGCGCCGCAGCGCGCGCAGGTGCTCATAGGTCGGTCTTGATCGGTGTGGCGGCCAGACTAGCCGATGAACGCTGAAAATACAACCAGATGGCCCTATAATGCGTGCTTGACCGCAGCCGCAGGCTGTAAAATTGCTGCACTTTCTTTACCGGACTCGCCATGACCCAATTTTCTCACCTTAACTTAGGCATGAATGACGATTTGACCGCGGTGTCCCCGC
>Ga0308164_10003093_pt1 | contig 15501 bp, 12 predicted proteins | sample PhyTR2_FD_201031 | JGI IMG/M metagenome (GOLD analysis project Ga0308164, IMG submission 201031) | Phyllosphere microbial communities from UC Gill Tract Community Farm, Albany, California, United States - DLSLT.R2 | ecosystem: Host-associated > Plants > Phyllosphere > Unclassified | place: USA... | reverse complement strand
CAGCAGTACGATCGCCAGGCCTGCTTCGAAGCCCAGGGCGATATCAGCGGTGTTCAATGCGTTGACCACAGGTTTGCCCAGACCGTCAGCACCGACCAGCGCCGCAATCACCACCATCGACAGCGACAGCATGATGCACTGGGTGATACCGGCCGCAATGCTTGGCATGGCGTAGGGCAGTTCGATTCGTGTCAGCAGCTGGCGGCGCGATGAGCCGAACGCCTTGCCTGCATCGAGCAGTTCCTGGGGCACGTCGCGGATACCCAGGTACGTCAGGCGGATCGGCGCGGCGATGGCGAACACCACCGTCGAAATCAGACCGGGCACCACGCCCAGACCGAACAGCGTCAGCGTTGGAATCAGATAAACGAAAGTGGGCACCGTCTGCATCAGGTCGAGCAGCGGGCGGATGACCGTGTAGAACATCGGCTTGTGCGCGGCAATGATGCCCAGCGGCACGCCGATCACGACACAGACCATCGTGGCGAACAGCACCTGCGCCAGGGTTTCCATGGTTTCCTGCCAGTAATGCAGGTTCAGGATCAGCAGGAACGAGAGGATGACGAACACCGTCAGGCCCCATTTGCGCTGGATAAAGTGTGCGAGTGCGGCGATCAGGCCAATCAGTACGAACGGGTTGAACCAGGTGAGGGCGAAGGTCAGCCCGTGGATCATCATTTCCAGTGTCGAGGCAATCGCATCGAAGTAGTCGGCGCCGTTACGCGTCAGCCAGTCGACGAACGCCGCGATGTACTCGCCCAGAGGGATTTTATGATCAGTCAGCATGATAGTGATTGTCCGCTTGCGGAGAAAAATGAAAGCAACAGGCGGGACATGCCCGCCTGCCGCCGGCTTACTGGGTCAGCTTGGCCTTGGCAGCCTCCAGCCCCGGTTTGCCGTCAACAGTGGTCACACCGGCAAGCCAGGTGTCGAGCACTTGAGGGTTCTTCTTGATCCACGCCTTGGCGGCAACATCAGGCTTCGTCTTGTCTTCCAGAACGTTGCCCATCAGCGTGCTTTCCATGTCCAGCGTGAACGACAGGTTCTTGAGCAACTGGCCTACGTTGCTGCATTCCTGGGTGTAGCCCTTGCGCGTGTTGGTGTAGATGGTGGCCTGACCGAAGTTGGGGCCGAAGAACTCATCGCCACCGGTCAGGTACTTCATCTTGAAACGCTTGTTCATCGGGTGCGGTTCCCAGCCCAGGAACACGACGTCGGTGTCGCGGCGAGTCGCGCGATCCACCTGCGACAGCATGCCGGCTTCGCTGGATTCGACCACTTTGAAACCCGCGTCTTTCAGGCCGAAGGCGTTCTTGTCGATCATGCTCTGGATCAGGCGGTTGCCGTCATTGCCCGGCTCGATGCCGTAGATCTTGCCGCCCAGTTCCTTCTTGAATTTGGCGATGTCGGAAAAGTCTTTCAGGCCCTTGTTGTAGAGCGCTTCAGGTACAGCGAGGGTGTACTTGGCGTTTTCCAGGTTGGCTCGAACGGTTTCGACGGTGCCAGCTTCGCGATAAGCCTTGATGTCGTTTTCCATGGTCGGCATCCAGTTGCCCAGAAACACGTCCATGTTCTTGCCGTCCGCCAGAGACTTGTAGGTCACGGGAACGGAGATCATGGTGGTCTTGGTCTTGTAGCCGAGGGATTCGAGTACGGCGCTGGTCACTGCGGTAGTGACCGTGATGTCAGTCCAGCCGACATCGGAGAAGTTCACGGTATGACAGGCCTCTGGTTCGGCGGCCTGGACCAGCACCGGGGCACAGAGCGTGGCGGCCAACAGCAACGATTTGGAAGCTTTCATGGGGGTGGACTCCTGTGAGTTTCTTCTTGGTCATCAGCAGGTGAACGCTGACGCGACTTATGTGTTGGCAATGCATTTCGCGAAGCTCCATCACTGCGCCTGGCGATCGAGTCGAGGCCGATCATGTAACAGGCAAAATCAAACGCATACTGGGGGCGTCGTATCCAGTACAGGCGGGGTCGCATCCAGTGTGCGCAAGGTCGCTTACAGATTTATTCCAGCGTGCAAGCGCACTTCTGCAGGGGTGGAGCAGCCAGAAAACGGCCAAAAACGTTTGCTGGCTGTGCTGCTCGAAGCCTTTGGCGCTGATGGGTATGGGCATGTCGGTGCCGGGTGTCGAGCGCTTGCGTGAAGGCCCATGCTGCGGGCGGTGCGGCTCCAGCGTAGCAGAGCAGGGTACAGGCACTCGGGCCTGAAAACCGGTCATGAACCCGTTCATGACGAGCAGCGCCTTCGCGAACGCGGTCTTTTTGAGGGAGTTGTTCCGGGTTAGTTCCGGGATGGCAGGGTCATGGCCCGACCTTGCAGCTGCAAACGGCTGCGCGATTTTCGAACATCAGCCCCGAAAGCCGCCACGTTTTAGCGCGAAATCGGGGCTGGCTGTTTGCCTGCGCCCCTGTGCTTTGAGTAGCACTCCACGAGTAGTCACGCGGTTGCCGTTTCCTCCGAGTGCTACCGAATTGCTCACAGAGCAACGTCTTGCGCAGGCCTCCACGTCGCAAACAGACAGGCACGTCGCTACCGGATAGACGCATCGCGACGTCGTTTTCAGGGGTTATTGAATGGCTGATCAAATTCAGGCACGGGATTTGCGATGTCATTACAAAGCCCTCGACGGATGAGGGCTATAACAAGAGCCTCGCCTGAGGCCGACCCCCGCCACGTGAGAGGAGATAGTGTGATGACATCGTTCAATCAAGGGGCTCAACCCCAGAACCGCGCCCCACAATCCATCGGCTTTCTGCTGCTGGACAACTTCACACTGATCTCCCTCGCGTCAGCGGTAGAACCTCTGCGAATGGCCAACCAGTTGTCCGGCCGTGAGCTGTATCGCTGGACCACCCTGAGCGTGGACGGCGGCCAGGTCTGGGCCAGTGACGGTCTGCAGATCACCCCGGATGCAGCGATGCATCAGGCACCGGTCATGGACACCGTGATCGTCTGCGGCGGTGTCGGTATTCAGCGCACCGTTACCCGTGAACACGTGAGCTGGCTGCAAAGTCAGGCGCGTCAGTCCCGTCGGCTGGGTGCCGTGTGCACGGGCAGTTGGGCACTGGCCTGCGCGGGTCTGCTGGACGGTTTCGACTGCAGCGTGCACTGGGAATGTCTGGCGTCCATGCAGGAAGCCTTTCCGCGAGTGGCGATGAGCACACGTCTGTTCACCCTCGACCGTAACCGTTTCACCAGTTCCGGTGGCACCGCGCCGCTGGACATGATGCTGCACCTGATCAGTCGCGATCATGGTCGTGAACTGTCGGCAGCGATCTCCGAGATGTTCGTCTACGAGCGCATTCGCAACGAGCAGGATCACCAGCGCGTGCCGCTCAAGCACATGCTGGGCACCAATCAGCCCAAGCTTCAGGAAATCGTGGCGCTGATGGAGGCTAACCTCGAAGAGCCGATCGACCTCGACGAACTGGCCGTCTACGTCGCTGTGTCACGCAGACAGCTGGAGCGGCTGTTCCAGAAATACCTGCATTGCTCGCCGTCGCGCTATTACCTGAAGTTGCGTTTGATTCGTGCCCGGCAACTGCTCAAGCAGACGCCGATGTCGATCATCGAAGTGGCATCGGTCTGCGGCTTTGTCTCTACGCCGCACTTCTCCAAGTGCTACCGCGAATACTTCGGCATTCCGCCGCGTGACGAGCGCGTAGGCTCCAACACCGCACAGCAGGTCGCCATGATGCCAATCCCGCAGGCACTGGTACTGGCACCGCTGTCAGGACCGATGTCGGCACTCAGTCAGGCGCGTAATGAATCGACGTTTGCGAGTGTCAGGCTGTAAAGACGTAATCGCACTCGGGACCGGACGCGGAGCGTCCTGAGCGGCATTCCCACGCGGAGCGTGAGGAACGATCAGTTACGTTGATCGTTCCATGCAGAGCGCGGGCAGAGCGCTGATCAGAGGGCGAATCGCCCCACCATGCTGTTCAAATCAACCGCCAGGCGCGACAGCTCGGTGCTGGCGGCGCTGGTCTGGTTGGCGCCGGTGGTGGACTGTGCGGACAGGTCACGGATGTTGACAAGATTGCGGTCCACCTCACGTGCCACTTGCGCCTGCTCTTCGGCTGCACTGGCGATCACCAGATTGCGCTCGTTGATTTCTTCCACCGCGATGTTGATGGTGTCCAGCGCCAGGCCTGCGCCCTTGGCGATGCTGAGGGTCGATTCGGCCCGCTCGGTGCTGTTGCGCATCGACGTCACAGCCTGCTCGGTACCGCCCTGAATGCTGTCGATCATGCGTTCGATCTCGCTGGTCGACTGCTGAGTGCGATGGGCGAGGGCGCGAACTTCGTCTGCCACGACCGCAAACCCGCGACCGGCTTCACCCGCACGGGCCGCCTCAATGGCCGCGTTGAGTGCCAGGAGGTTGGTCTGGTCCGCAAGACCGCGAATCACGTCCAGCACCTTGCCGATGTCACGGGATTCATTCGCCAGATTGCCGATCAATTCAGCAGTTTCCTTCACGTCGCCGCTCATGCGTTCGATGGCGCCGACGGTTTCCAGCACCAGGTCACGACCGTCACCTGCCGAAGCGGTGGCGTTGCGTGACGCTTCGGAAGTACTGGTCGCGTTGCGGGCCACTTCTTCCACCGCGCTGGTCATTTCGTTGACTGCCGTTGCGGCCTGCTCGATCTCGTTATTCTGCTGCACCAGACCGCGTGCGCTTTCATCGGTCACGGCATTCAGTTCTTCAGCGGCGGACGCCAGTTGGGTAGCTGAACCTGAGATGCGCTGCAGCGTGTCGCGCAGCTTGTCCTGCATGGTTTTCATGGCCTGCAACAAGCGACCGGCTTCGTCAGTACCGTCAACCTTGATGGGCTGAGTCAGGTTGCCCTGGGCAATGGTTTCGGCAGCATGCAGTGCAACGGCAATAGGGGTGGTGATGCTTTTGATCAGCATCCAGGCAAACACCAGGGTCAGCAGGGTGGCGGCGACCAGCAGGGCGATGACCATGTCGAACGCCGACTCGTATTCCTCGGCTGCCTGCTTCTTCACCTGCATCAACTGCGCGGTGTTGATCTCGACCAGCTTGATCAGAACGGCATTCATCTGATCGGAATTGCTGAGCATGTCTTTATTGAGCAGGTCCTGCAGCTCGTCGACCTTGTTGGCGAGCGTCAGTGTTTTCATGCGTGATTCAAGCTCACGGTATTGCCCGAGCAACTGCACATACTGGTTGTAGAGGTTGCGCTCGTTCGGGTCGCTGATCAGCTTCTCGTAGATGGCCTGGGCATCGTTGATCTGCTTGTTGCGCATGGCCAGCAATTCGATGGTCTTCTGCTGGATCTCCGGTTCGCGGTTGACCAGCAGACGGTACGACAGCACTCGCAGGCGGATGCTGACCTCTGCAAAACGATCAAGGCTCTTGATGCTGGGCACGTTGTTGTCGGCGAGCACTTCGGTCGCGCTGCGGATCTTGCTCATCTGAGAGAGCGCGAAGACACCGAGGATCAGCATCAATGCGCCGATCATGGCAAAACCGAGAAAGGCGCGCGGGGCGATATTCATATTGCGAAGGGACATAGATGGCTTCCAGAGTCAGGGTGCGCACTCCATGCGGCAGAAACAATAAGTAACGTGAATGCGTGCCTATCGGTCGAACGACCGGAGACTTGAGCGCAATGATTCAACCTGTTGGCGTTCGATTCATGACGTTTTTTTCATTGTCGAACGATTATCCTCGCAAAGCCTTGAAGGTACTGGCGATAGGGCGTTTCGGCATATGGCACCTTGCCCATGGGCTGTGCGTTTATGTCGCAGGTCGGGACGGTCTGACGAACAGCCGGAACAAGATCCCGGAATCGCAGTCACAAGGCCCCCATGCGTTCCGTTACAGACGTGTCCATGGCGTAAGACGCCAGTGCCGCAGGGCCTGAGCGCTGGCATGCGCAGTGACTTTTCTTTATCGTGTGCGCCCGTTGAAATTTGCTCGAGTAATCAGAATGTTGGAAGCCTCCCTAAGCCAGTTGGAACACCTTGTCGGTGATCTGGTGCAACAGAACCAGAACCTGCAGAACACGAATGCCCAGCTCACTGCCGAGCTGGCCAAAGTCAGGGATGAAAACGACAGCTTGCAATTGAGCCTGATGGAGCAGGAAGAAAAGCAGGGCAGCACCGCCGCTCGCATTCAGGCACTGGTTGACCGGGCGACCAGTGCAAGCGCTGTCGAAGCATGAACTTCGACCGAAACGGGGTGACGGTCCTGTCCATCCTGGGTAACCAGTATTCGGTGAAAGCGCCGGAAGGCGAGGACGTCAAACTCCTGCAGGCCGCCGCGATGCTCAACGCCTCGCTGGCCGACACCAAGCGCAAATACCCGACCCTGATCGGCGACCGCCTGCTGGTGCTGGCCGCCCTGAACCTGTGCTCCCAGCAAATCGACCTGAAGGACAAGCACAAGGGCGAACTGGCGCGGTATGAAGATCAGGTCAGTGCGACGGTTGATGTGATTGCTAAGACCCTGTCGCAGGGTTGAGGTCTTTCAGCGCGCTCAGCGTCTGAATTTAATCGTGATCGTGACCATGCTCCGCGTGGTCATGCAGCCCGTGACGCTCCGCGTCACAAATGGCACAGCTTGCGGATTCAGTGAGCCGGCCGCATTACTTGTGTAACGATTAGCGCTGGAGCTTGGATGTGCAACCCTGATCTGCGCCACATTCTAGAGCGGACGCGGAGCGTCCTGAGATGCGTTACCACGCTGGAGCGTGGGAACGATCAGGGTCTGAAGTTTTTATGGTGATCAGCCCTGACTCTGTCTGTAAGCCGCCAGCGCAGGCAGCAGTTGCTGGTCGATGGCCTGACGCACGGCGGGCAGGATGGTTGCGCTGCCGGTCAGGAGTTGTTCGATCAGACGCCGAAGTGCGGTGGCGCGTTCGGCGTTGAGGCCGCGCACCACGTGGGCGCAGGCCTGTTCGGCTGTTGCGCCGCCGGGCATTTCGAAACCCAGCGCCCTGAATTGGCCAATCAGGTCTTCTTGATCAATCAGGTCCGCGTGCATCATGACGTGTCTTTCCTTGTTTGAATGTGCCTCGATTCTGGTAGCAGCCTTGCGCTCGGGCAACCCTCGTTGATCAACAATGGCCGGATTGGCTATGAACGTGTCGTTTTCAGTCGGTCGCCATGCTGTCCAGCGTCAGGTCGACCATGGTTTTGGCCATTTCCGTGAGGTGCATGATCGACAGGGTCAGGTCGCGTTGCGCGCCGCTCATGCTGTCGCTGAATTCGTAGGCGCTGGTGACGGCGCAGCGCAGCAGGTCGCTGGCATGCATCAGTGCGTCTTCATGGCTCAGGTCGGGGTTGGCTTTGAAGGCGGGTGGGGCGGGTACTATTTTCAGCATTTCGGATGACTCCTAATCGAACATCGGTAGGTCGTCACCGTCGGCTACTAATCGAAGGTGGCGGCCATGCGTAGGTAGTAGCCCGGTGATTAGGAACCGGTGCATCCGAAGATGCCCTGACGCATGGCCACCATAAAATGCAGGCCATAAAAAAGCGCCTTTTACAGGTGGCGCATTGCGCCTAATCACACCGAGGGCTACTACTCCTCATCGCTGAATTTGCAGCGACCGGCGCAGAGTAGTGACCGGGATCGACAGGCACAAGGGCCGGGGAGTTTCTCGGAAATGTCCTGCAAAGGAAAGGGATCGGTCCCGCAAATTCGTTACAAATTCTTGTTCACCGCTCAGTTTTGCTAAACTGCGCAGCCTTCCAGGAGCTGCCATGAATTACCGTCACGCCTACCACGCCGGCAACCACGCCGACGTGTTCAAACACATCGCACTGACTCGCTTGATCGCCCTCATGGCGCGCAAGGAGCAGCCGTTCGCCTACCTCGATACCCACGCAGGGCTCGGGCTGTACGACCTCAAGGGTGATCAGGCCACCCGTACCGGCGAATGGCTGGAAGGCATCGGCCGTCTGTGGGAAGCGGCGGACGTGCCTGCGCTGGCTGCCGATTACCTGCAGGTACTGCGCGACATGAACCCGGATGGCGAGCTGCGCTATTACCCCGGTTCGCCCGAGCTGGCCCGCCGCCTGACCCGCGAGCGCGAACGTGTGCTGCTCAACGAGAAGCACCCTGAAGATGGACGTCTGCTCAAGGAAAACATGAAGGGCGACCGCCGCGTTGCCGTTCACCTGGGCGAAGGCTGGCATGTACCGCGTGCCTTGCTGCCGGTTGCCGAAAAGCGTGCCGTGATGCTCATCGATCCGCCGTTCGAACAGCTCGATGAAATGAAGCGCTGCGCCGTGGCGCTGAAGGAAACCATCGGCCGCATGCGTCAGACCGTGGCCGCTATCTGGTATCCGATCAAGGACCCGCGCCTGCTGAGACGCTTCTATCAGGACCTCGCCGAGACCGGCGCACCCAAGTTGCTGCGCGTTGAGTTGTACGTCCACCCGCTGGACACCCCGGCCAGCCTCAACGGCTCAGGCCTGGCCATCGCCAATCCGCCGTGGGGCCTTGAAGAAGAACTGCGCGAGCTGATGCCGTACCTGGCCGACAAACTGGGCCAGACCCAGGGCGGCTGGAAGATGGATTGGTTGATTGCGGAGTGATGGAGGACTGATTGATCGTTCCCACGCTGCAGCGTGGTAACGCCTCTCAGGACGCTCCGCGTCCGCTCTCGATGTGACGCAGAGCGTCACGGGATGCATGCCCACACGGAACGATGGGCATGATCAGTCGTAGCGATCAGGCCGGCAGACAAACCCCGGTACCGCCCAGGCCGCAATAGCCCTGCGGATTCTTGGCCAGGTATTGCTGGTGATACGCCTCGGCGAAGAACACGGTCGGCGCCTCTTCGATTTCTGTGGTGATCCCGCCCAGCCCGGCCTTGCTCAGTTCTGCCTGGAAAATCTCGGCACTGGTCTTGGCTGTATCAAGCTGTTCAGGCGTAGTGCAGTAGATCACCGAGCGGTATTGCGTGCCGATGTCGTTGCCCTGACGCATGCCCTGGGTCGGGTTGTGTGCTTCCCAGAAAACCTTGAGCAGCGACTCATAGCTGATTTTTTCAGGCTCGTAAACTACCAGCACCACTTCCGTGTGGCCGGTGAGGCCGGAGCAGACTTCTTCGTAAGTCGGGTTCGGCGTGTGTCCGCCCGCGTAGCCAACCACGGTGCTCACGACACCTTCCTGTTGCCACAGGCGACGTTCTGCGCCCCAGAAGCAACCCATGCCGAAGATGGCGAATTCCACATTGTTGGAGAACGGCCCGAGCAGCGGGTTGCCGTTGACGTAGTGGGTCTCAGGCAGCGCCATGGGTGTTTCGCGGCCCGGCAGTGCTTGTTCTTTGGTAGGCAGTACGTTCTTGTTCACTAGAATTTCCGAGCGCAGAGTCATGAACCATATCCTCTCGTTTAGAGACAGGCAGCAGGGGCCAGGACAGATGAATGCAATTACATAGGTCCCGTTACACGTAGAAACAAGTGCTGCCGTGTAAAAAAACAGACCGACAGTGTGCCCGACTGGGCTGGGTGCAGGAAGAGGGATCAGGCCGACGGTCGGCGCGGGTAACGCTGCAGCTTCTCGATCAGCGCTTCGCCGGGGATCGGTCTGTCGAACAGATAACCCTGCCCGACGTCGCAGCGATGACGGCGCAGGAAGGCCAGCTGGGCGGCGGTTTCAATGCCTTCGGCGACCACCTTGAGCTTGAGGTTGTGTGCCATGGCGATGACCGCCGACGTGATTTCCATGTCGTCTTCGTCATCCGGAATATCACGGATGAAGCTGCGATCGATCTTGATCACGTCGATGGGAAATTTCTTCAGATAACTGAACGACGAATAGCCGGTGCCGAAGTCGTCCATGGCCAGCGACAGACCAAGCTTCTTCAGCGAGTCCAGCTGCTGGCGCGTGTCTTCGGTGGCTTCCAGCAACAGGCCTTCGGTCAGTTCCAGCTCCAGCAGCGAGGCGTCAAGCTCTTCCTCCTTGAGGATCGAGGCAATCGAGGACACCAGCTCCGGATCGGAGAACTGTTTGGGCGAAACGTTGATGGCCACCTGCAGATTGCCGAAGCCCGCTGCGGTCAGGTCCTTGCTCATGCGGCAGGACTGGCGCGCGACCCACTTGCCGATCGGAATGATCAGACCGGTTTCTTCCGCCACGCTGATGAACTGGTCGGGACGAATCATGCCTTTTTCAGGATGGTTCCAGCGCAGCAGCGCTTCCATACCGATCAGCCTGCCGGACAACAGGCACAGCTTGGGCTGATAGAACACTTCCAGCTCGTTCTGCGTCAGGGCGCGGCGCAGGTTGTTCTCGACGAACAGCTTGTAGCTGGCTTCGGCGTTAAGGGCTTCAGTGAACACTTGTACCTGATGTTTGCCGTTGGCCTTGGCTTTGTGCAGCGCCAGGCCCGCGTTTTTCATCAGGGTCTGCGGATCGCGGCCATGCAGTGGCGCGCAGGCCAGGCCCACGGAGCCGGTGACGCTGATCAGCTGATTGTCGACGAACATCGGCTTGTCCAGCGTCGCCAATACTTCGCTGGCGATGTTCTGACCCGCTTCCTGATCGGTGTTATCGAGCAGCACGGCAAATTCGTTACTGGCAAAGCGCGCCAGCACGTCCGTCGGGCTCAAGGTGTTACGCAGGCGGCGTGCAAGGCTGATCAGCAGCTTATCGCCGGTCTGGTGGCCGAGGCTGTCGTTGATGCGCTTGAAGTTGTCGATATCGACCAGCAGCAGGCTCATGGGCGTATCGGTGTCACGGTCGAAGCGTTCGTCCAGATTGCGGATGAACGCAGGCCGGTTGCCCAGGTTGGTCAGGTTATCGGTGTAGGCCAGGCGCTCGATGCGCTGCTGGGCCAGCTTGCTCTGGGTGATGTCTTCGTAAATGCCGATGTAATGCGTGCCAGCTGTTGCTGGTGGTCAGGCTGGAATTGGCTTCCAGCAGCAATTCGTTGAGGTTTTCCAGCGCAGGCAATTCAGAGAGTTTGCGGCCTGCAACCTCTTCGGAGCTGTATTGGGTGATGGCCGTGAAGCTTGGGTTGACGTACTCGACCACGCCGTCGCAGTTGACCAGCAGAAAGGCATTGGCGCTCTGTTCGACCGCACGCTGGAACAAGTGCAGCGCGTTGGTCGCGGCGCGGCGGTTGAGGTTGTTGATGACCTGTGCGAACTGGTCGGCCAGCTCACCGGCAAAGGCGATCTCATCGGACTGCCATTCACGCGTCGAGCCGGTCTGCTCAAGGCACAGTACACCCACCACCTGGCCGTCGATGCGAATGCTGGCGTCCAGGGTGGCGTTGGTTTGCTGAGGACGGAGGCTCTCGGCCAGCTCACGCGTGCGCGGATCGGACTGAATGTTGAACGCATCAATCGCACGACTGGTGTGCAGTGCCTGCAGGTAGCTGGGGTACGGGCTGACATCAATGACTGCACGAGACCGGTAGTCGCCGGTCTGCCGATGATAATCGGCGATCGGCTCCATGCACTTGTCATTGAGGTTCCAGATGCTGGCGCGGTCCACATCGTAGATGACGCAGGCGCTTTTGGTGATCAGCTCTGCAGCTTCCAGCAGAGTATTGGTGGTGGTGTAGCGATGCCGCGTCAGGCGCAGGATCAGGTCTTGCTGGGCGCGGACGCGCTCCAGATGCGCATATTGATCACGCTGGGCGCGCTGGTTCAGTTCCAGGGCGATCTGCAGGCGTGAGTTGCGGGTTTCCAGGTCACTGTCGACCGCCACTTCGCCTTCTGCAAGAGCGTCTTCGACGATGAGAAAATAACCGCGCAACAGATGACGATTGTGTTGTTTGTAGGCTTCACCGATTTCCAAAAGGCCAAGCGGGCCTCTGGGCGTGTGCAGTGTGTAGCGAATGCTGTAATTGTTGGACGTCGCCAGCTGCAATTGCACCTCGTCATGCAACTGATAGCGCGCTTCTGGCTCCATCAGGCTGGCGTAGGGCGAGCCAATCAGGGCGCAGAGATCCACGGCAGGCAGGCCGAACTGTTTTTCACAGTTAGCATCGAGGTACAACAGCGCCCAATTGGCTTCGTTAAGCCGCTCGAAACGCAGCATGCCCAGGCGCGAAGGCACAGGCAATTGCGTCACTACCTCGGCTGCGGATCTACCGGCAGCATCGGTCTGGCTCTTCATCAACAAATTCGCTTCCGGAATACTGATTGCGTTGGGCCAAAGGCCTGTTTCCGCGTATGGCAAGGTTGCATCATGCGGCCCATGCTTACAAGAGACCACGGTGGCTTAGTGCTATAAAAGTGTCGGCCGCAAGAGCCAGTTCTTCAGCGCTGATGATGGGAAAGGCGAAACGATTCAGTTTTTAAGTGAAAAAGGCGTGTTTCTGTTGGGGCATGCCTATGCATAGCGCTCATCGTTATACACAAGTCTGCTTCACCCCTGATCGTGCCCATCGCTCCGCGTGGGCATGCCTCCCGTGACGCTCCGCGTCACAAATGGCACAGACTGAGGACTCAGTGAGCCGAGCGCATGACGTGGATAACGCTGGAGCTTGTTCACGCATCTGCGCCACATTCAAGAGCGGACGCGGAGCGTCCTGAGCGGCATTCCCACGCGGAGCGTAGGAACGATCAGCGTGATCTCAAGCACGCCGATCACGCCGATCACGCCTATGCTTGTGCTCAGCGTTATACCCAAGTCTTGCTGCAACTACGGACTGTGGGAGGCAGCTTGCCGGCGATGCTTTTTCTGAAGCGACCTGTCAGTAACTGAACTGACGCCATCGCCGGCAAGCCGCCTCCCACGGGGTATGCATTCAGTCAGTCACTTTCGTTTTTGCCCCCGTTTTGCGCGTCTTGCGGACTTGTGTATAACGATGCGCGCAGAGCATGGGCGATTGTGCATAACAACGGTCGCTCGTCGCCGCTGAAAACCAATCAGCAGGCAAAAAAAGCCCCGCTTGAAGGCGGGGTTGAGGTTCGAGCGTGGCAGCTCGTAAACACGTGCGGCAAGGCCCGCTGTGAGGCGGGCCTGCTCGGGCTTACAGCAGGATTGTGCGGATGTCCGCCAGCAATTCGCTCAAGCGCTTGGTGAAGCGGGCAGCGGCCGCGCCGTTGATCACGCGGTGATCGTAGGACAGCGACAGAGGCAGCATCAGCTTTGGCTGGAAGGCTTTGCCGTCCCAGACAGGCTGGATGGTTGCCTTGGAAACACCCAGGATCGCCACTTCCGGCGCGTTGACGATTGGCGTGAAGCCAGTGCCGCCAATGTGACCGAGGCTGGAGATGGTGAAGCAGGCGCCCTGCATGTCGTTGGCGGTCAGCTTCTTGGTGCGTGCTTTCTCGGCCAGTGCAGCGGCTTCGGCAGCCAGTTGCAGCAGGCTCTTCTGGTCGACATCGCGGATGACCGGGACCAGCAGGCCGTCCGGGGTGTCCACGGCGAAACCGATGTGCACGTACTTCTTGCGGATCACAGCCTTGCCGCTTGGTGCCAGCGAGGCGTTGAAGTCAGGCAGCTCCTTGAGCAGGTGGGCGCAGGACTTGAGCAGCAGAGGCAGAACGGTCAGCTTGACGCCAGCCTTCTCGGCAGCGCCTTTCTGCGCGACGCGGAAAGCTTCCAGTTCGGTGATATCGGCCTGGTCGAATTGCGTGACGTGCGGGATGTTCAACCAGCTGCGGTGCAGACCGGTTGCGCCCAGTTGCATCAGGCGAGTCATCGGCACTTCTTCGATTTCGCCGAAACGGCTGAAATCGACTTCCGGGATCGGCTGGATGCCCATGCCGCCGCTTGCGCCGCCGGCTGGTGCGTCCTTGGCCTTCTGCATCATGGCCTTGACGTAAGCCTGAACGTCTTCCTTCAGCACGCGGCCGTGTGGGCCGGTGGCGCTTACGGCGTTCAGCTCGACGCCGAATTCGCGGGCCAGTTGACGAACCGCCGGGCCTGCATGGACCTTGGCGCCGTCTTTGGCCGGTGCAGCCGGTGCTGGCGCGGCTTCTGCCTTGGGAGCAGGTGCTGCGGCCGGAGCCGGTGCGGCTTCAGTCTTGGCTGGTGCGGCCGCCGGTGCGCTGGCTGCCGGGGCAGGAGCGGCGGCAGGGGCTGCGCCTTCGACTTTCAGCTTGAGGATCAGGTCGCCGGTGCCGACTTCCTGGTCCAGTTTGACTTCGATGCTTTCGACAACGCCCGCAGCTGGAGAAGGGATCTCCATGCTGGCTTTATCGGATTCCAGGGTGATCAGCGATTGATCGGCCTGGATGCTGTCGCCGACCTTGACCATCAGTTCGATGATCTTGGCCTTGCCCGACGAGCCGATGTCCGGCACGTGGATGTCCTGTACCGAAGCGGCAGCGGCAGCGGCAGGCGCTGGTGCTGCGGCGGGAGCCGGTGCGGCTTCAGCAGGTTTCTCGGCAGCAGCCGGAGCTGCAGCAGGTGCGGCCTCGGCCGGCGCGGCAGCCGCTTCGCCTTCGATTTCCAGCTCGAACAACTCGTCGCCTTCTTTCAGGCGGTCGCCCAGCTTGACCTTCATGGCCTTGATCACGCCCGCCTTGGGAGCCGGGATTTCCATGCTTGCCTTGTCGGACTCAAGCGTCAGAACACTCTGGTCAGCTTCGATGCGATCACCGACCTTGACCATCAATTCAATGACTTCACCTTCACCGTTGCCGATGTCGGGTACGCGAATTAGCTCACTCACTCTGTATCTCCTTGGGAGAACCTGTTCACTCACGAATACGCTGGTTCAGTTACAGCAAAACAGCCTTGGATGCTCATTTACGCGAGGTAAATTCCGCATCTTCGGCTGTTCACGCCCTGATCAGCGCTCTTGAAGCAGACTCTTAGCAGTCCAGTGGATTGCGTTTTTCTGGATCGATGCCGAACTTTGCAATGGCTTCAGCCACGACTTTAGGTTCGATATCGCCGCGATCAGCCAAGGCTTCCAGGGCTGCCAGCACAACGAAGTGACGGTCGACTTCAAAGAAGTGACGCAGCTTCTTGCGGCTGTCGCTACGGCCGAAGCCGTCGGTGCCCAGTACTTTGTATTCCTTGGTTGGAACCCACTGACGAATCTGGTCAGCGAACAGCTTCATGTAGTCGGTCGATGCGATGACCGGACCCTTACGACCGTTCAGGCACTGCTCGACGTAGCTCAGCTCAGGCTTCTGGCCCGGGTGCAGGCGGTTATTGCGCTCTACCGCCAGACCGTCGCGACGCAGTTCGTTGAAGCTGGTTACGCTCCAGACGTCAGCGCCGATGTTGAACTCGTCACGCAGGATCTTCGCCGCTTCGCGAACTTCACGCAGGATGGTGCCCGAGCCCAGCAACTGGACGTGGTGCGCCGCTTCCTTGGTGTCTTCTTCGAGCAGGTACATGCCCTTGATGATGCCGTCTTCCACGCCGGCCGGCATGGCTGGCTGGGTGTAGGACTCGTTCATCACGGTCAGGTAGTAGAAAACGTCCTGCTGTTCTTCGAACATCAGGCGCATGCCTTCACGAATGATGACAGCCAGCTCGTAACCGTAGGTCGGGTCGAAGGTGCGGCAGTTCGGGATGGTCGACGCCAGGATGT
>Ga0308164_10003092_pt1 | contig 15502 bp, 14 predicted proteins | sample PhyTR2_FD_201031 | JGI IMG/M metagenome (GOLD analysis project Ga0308164, IMG submission 201031) | Phyllosphere microbial communities from UC Gill Tract Community Farm, Albany, California, United States - DLSLT.R2 | ecosystem: Host-associated > Plants > Phyllosphere > Unclassified | place: USA... | reverse complement strand
GAATTTGCCGCTACCGCCTTCATGAAAGTACGTGACGAAGCTATAAAGCGAATAAGTGATTCTTTGAATGATATCACTATCGATATAATTGACTTTGGCAGATACGATGAGGCCTCGCTTGAAGATGTAAAATTTAGAGACCTAAATCTGGTTGATAGTAATTTAATTTCCGTCGATAAAGAATACTGTACCTACAGCCTATTATTTTCAGTTTCTGTCGATACAGTTGAAATAACTAAGGACTACGATAGAAGCCCATTTGATCGAGAGGATGATAGGTATTTCTTTGTTCTTGAAAGTATTCATGAAAAATCATTTCGAGCTAACTTTTCTGCTGAGTTGGTAATAGGCTATTCAGATAGAATTGATCACTCAATATACATTGAAGAGATAATTGCGCCGGATGTTATACCGCTATTAGACCCCTATGATCATGAAGTCAGACACCTTGATGTTAACGGTGACTAACATTGAGCCATGTTCAGGATTATCTACCTAAAAACCTCAAGATCCTGGCACAGCTTCAGCTGCATTCATCTTTGAAGCGTCCCACCAGACGAGGCCGGGCGGCCGATGAGAAACATCATGTCTTACCCGGTTTGCTAGGTTGACGTATAGGGCCTCTAGGCTTACCGAATGCTAAAGAACCTGGCTGATCCGGCTTTTCCTGCTCTGTGTCCGCAGGAGCTGAATGCGTTGCAAGGGCTGGCTTTTGATCTTGCGCAGCAAGTGCCGGCACATGGGCTGGTGGTTTTGCCGGTGGTGCGTCCTCCAGGGTTATCCCTGCTCTTATGAGGATGCTGTCCATCTCGTTGGCCGAAAGCTGCTCATCCTTGCGTAGGTCGTCAATGACACGCTTCTTCACTGCCTTCGGCAGATCGTTCAGATTTTGGACGTAGGTGAAGTCCTGGAAGGGTATCCCCTTGTGTATGCCATAGAGGAAGCCATATAGCTTCGGTCGGGCATCAACCTCACGATCCATTCTGTTGTTCGTTTGTATGAACACCTTCTTCGATTTGTTGGTTGGGTTTGTTGCTCTCATGGCTACCGCGTCCCTCACGCGCTGACGGTTAGCTACCACGAGCTTCTTGTACTCTTTGTCCATCATTGAATCTGCTTCTCTGACAAGCTCCGGGGATGGGGTGTAGTCCAGAAGCGTCGTGCCGCAAATGCGGGATGCAAGGTAGAGATTCGCTTGAGTCCTTGGGTTCGGCTCCCCTGTGCAGCGTATCTTGGCGTGGCCTCTGGCAACGTGGATCGACATGGTGATGAGTGCCGAATTCAGGTCAGTCTGGTAGGTCTCTACGGCATTCCCAACGATTGTGCATACGTCTCTTTGGTTGAATTTCGACACAACGGTGTTCCCCACGATCATCTGCTTGGTGATTGATGGGCCGAATCTACTGTTCTCGTTGAACCGTGTGATGAAATCCTGAAGGCTTTCAGAGTTGTCTATGAACCTGAACTTGATCTTCTTCTTCCTGCCGTCCCCAATGGAGATTGAGCCGTTCGCCGTGGCTTCTGTGACCTGCTTTTGAATGTTCTGCTTTTTGATCATCTGGTAGAGGCTGTTGATTGATTCGACCTCATCCATGTCGATTTTCAGCTTGTTATCAATGATGACGCCGGATTTTTTGGCAGAGATTTTGAAGTCGAATTCGTCCAGGTAGATCGACCAACCGCTAACCTTACGTTCGCCACTTTTGTTTTTGCTGATGTTCGGGACCAACCTAGCGCCGAGTTCTTGGTACAGTTTTTTGTTCAGCTCTTCAATCCCATCGCTCATGTCGGTGGCGTTTATTAGCGCCGCTGCTTTTGAAACGATCAGGGACACATCTGTTTTTGTTTGATTGGCTTTGTATTTGTAAGCTGCATGCAACTCAAGCACACCCTTTGTTTGATGGGGGAGGGTGTCTATAGAAAGGAAGTTATCGCTATAATCCTTGTGTTTGATCTTGATGTGCTGTTTTCCATTAAGGTAATCATCCACAACCTCAAAACCACTGTCCTGGAGGGCTTGTGTGAATTGTGGATAAGAGAAATTCTGCCCGATGAATTTCGAGGTGATTGACTCAATACTATTTACTAGCTCAACGTCTTTACCAAAGACTTCTCCTGTATTTGGGTTTGTTGATACATCAATAGTTTTAGCTCGGTCTTCATGCTCCATCTGTAAAAGGAATGGATACTTCTCTTCAAGGCGGAATTTTACGTCTCTCATTTTTTTGATTATGCCGCTGTGTTTTTTGCCACGGAAAAAGCTAGGTCTATACCCATCCAGTCTACGAGTAGACATTAGGACGTGTACGTGTGGATTCCCGTCTTTCAAATGCGGAACAATCATGTATTTAAATGCAATATCCGTTTTGGAATTAGACAGCTCAAGTAAAGTTTCTTTGGCAGAATTGATAAGGAATTTTGCTTTTTCTTCGTCAGTTTTTAGTGTGGCTAGCTCGTTGTCTGTACAAGAAACGATGAACGAAAAAGCATCCGCTGCTTTGGAGGAAGACTTTTTACCTTGGTTAGAATGTTCCATGAATTCATGTGCGCAAGTAGTTGCAAATTTTAACGTGTATTTCTTTTCTTCAAAGTCGTTTTTAAAGAGGCCAAGCTTCTTCATTTTGTATGGTGAATCTAACTGTACGTCCAGATTAGTTTCTGCGTATTGGGCTCCTACGTGAGTGTCCATTCCGTCATCGTTTATTTTTGGGAGATACAGGTATGCAACTGCTCCTTTGATCCTAACCTTTCCTCTTATTTCAGGATCAGAGGATTCAACGTACTCAATTTTTGCGTTTGATGTAATGCTTGCGAATTTAAGTTTAAGCGGTGCGGCAATTATCATTTTTACTCTCGTATTCTTATCGTTTTATTATTCCTATATTTCATGTGTAAAAGCTCCAACGCTTTTGATGCTTCAAGCATTGTGCGAACCAACAATTCTTTGTAGTCCTTTCCGATTTTCACAAGCTCATTCACGTCTCTGACGCGTCGATTCAGAAGGTCGTAAATGCGCTTTCTTTCGACGAAGAAGGGGTGCTTTGAGCTAACCCCAATCTTGAATATCTTGGCTTCTTCGATTGCCCTCACAATTTGAGTAAATGGATCGTCATCGTGTTTAAAAAACCAGTATGGTTCGTCCTCAAGCAGCGCAGATAGGCGCGTTTCGCTCTCCGTATAAAGCTGGCTACTGCGTAAGAATTTGCGCTTGGCTACGGCCTCCGTACCAGTCGTTTGCTCAACGTATTCGACGTGGACATACGTGAATTTTTCACTGAGCAGGTTCACCTTGACGTGATGCTTCAGGAGCATCGTAAGCACGTTGGGGAGCTTGACTGTCTTGCCTTGCTTAGATGTGTACTGCTGGCCTGCACAGAGGTTGAAAAGCTGCTGGATGTTGCTCTGATTCCTGTTGAACGTGTCCTTTAACGCCGCAACGCTTTTCTGATCCTTCAGAGGAATGTAGATGTCTTTATCCCTGTGGAGATTGGTCAGGAAAAGGCTCACGCCTTTCCTGTATTTGGCCGTTATCTCGATCTCATTCACGATCTCTGGAAGGCGTGTGTAACCACAAGCAAAAACTAGGTTCTGCAGGTCTGCTTTGAAGCGTTCTGAACACCTGAACTGGAGATACCTTTTCATGGGTCAACCCTCACTGATGGGGGCTGTTATTCGTTGTGTGCTGCGGCTGAAGTTTTGTCCTGAAGGCTTCTCTTAACTTGGCAGTGTCCTTGATTGAAGTCAGGGCCTTCATTTCTTCGACAAACTCTAGTGCTTCTATTACTGAGATCGAATATTCAATAGCGCTCATTTCTGACGCGATTTTTCCTCGGGCTTCTGTTTTTAACTTTTTTATAGACTCCTTTCTTTCAAGCAATTTGGTTTTGTTGTCGTAGGATTTTTCAGCCCTGGCTTTTGCTTCGTCAGTGGAAGATTTCTTCAGTAGGGTTTCACCGAATTTGTCTCGGCTTGCGCGAATGGTATTAGCCTGATCTTCAAGTTTTTTTATTTCCGAAGCTAGCGTTGTGAACTCGTTTTGTTTTTCGATAATGTCGTCTTTTAGTTCAGAAATGGTTTTTGTGATTGTCATTTTTTATGTTGTTTGTTTGTATCTATTATAGCATTTTTAATTTCGCAAGTTGTTCTGTTGGATTTCATTTGTAGAGTGTAAATAAAAACAACACTTGCAATTATCCAAGCGATGATTTTGTCAAAGTGATTGACTGCTGCAATAATTAAAATAATAGTTAAAAGTACGAATGTGGTTTGCAGTTTTAAAAGGTTGAGTAAATCATAGTTGTAGATTAGGGCTCTTTGCTTAACCGGGTTCATAAGGTAGAGATATTTGTAGTCCAAGATGGCATTGTCTATTTCGAGTTTTGAAGAGTTTAACCTTGCGAGGTTCATAGCCAATGGTGTGTATTCCTCGGCCCGAGCTTTTACAGATTTAAAGAGTGCTTTGCGTAGTTTATGGGGCTGCGTGCTCTCTATTTCTTTAAGCACGTCACGAATGTTGTCTTCTACAGAGTTTCTGTATGTGATTAAGATTTTGTAGGATTCTTTGGAGCGTAATTTTTTGCCAAGCTTTATAAGTCGAAAATAGTTTTTTAGGTGTGTGGTTATCATGGTGAATAGAGATTGTTGTACTTTAGATTATAGCATTTCAGTAGCGCACTTTATTCTATTGATGCCTTTTAACATGCTTTCACTTTTTTATTGGTTCATGTCTGATTTTTGTCATCACTGATTTAATGAAAGCCTTATAGAATGCGGTATCCAAACAAACGGAGTGCGCTAGATTGTTTTAATTGACTTGTCAATTAACAACCTGACCTTGCCTGCTCTAAAAAATGCTCAAAAATAGCTTTATTGAATATCCAATACATACCAGAGGACGGGTAGATTCCCGTGGAATCCTCGCTTTGATGGTCATGCAAATGGGGGAGGGGAGTAAGTGAGGCATCCGACCGCTGCGCAGCCGGAATCGGCTCGCCAAGCTGATGTGTTAGCTGTAGCTGGATCGGCTGTGTCTGGATGGTTCGTGTACGTCATGCAGAAGCGGTAAGAGCTTTTAGTAAGATCCAGTTTGGAGGTAGGACTGCGTGACGCTGGGGTGCCCTTGGATCGGCTGGTGGTAGGTGTAGCTTGCTTTGCTCCAGGGTGATGAGAGATGTGCTATCGGTGTGCCATTACCTTGAGTACAATACTGAAAATTTCACTCAAACTAGGGATGGTTATGAACACAAGTTTTCCGAAAGTATTTATCGTTGGAAGTTTAGGCTCTACGGTGGGTTGGGGGCTGTTAACTTTATTTCTCATGAAGATAGGATTCGTCAAGTTCGCAGAGTCATACGCGTCTGAACAAGATATACAAAAGGCCGCAGTGTTTATGACGATTGGCTTATGTCTTTTAGCCATATTTGGTTTCATTGGAAATGGTAGATTAGCCCAAAAGTTTAAGAATGCTATTCATTGGGTGGTCTTCGGTTTTGCAGGAAGTGGATTTGCCGCTTTGACGTCATGTGTTATTTTTTATTGGTCGTCTGGTTGGACCACGCCAATGATTTTATATACAATTGGAGGCGCATTATTCTGGCTCGCTTCGTTGGTAATTATCTATACAATTGCTAACGCAAAAATGAAACCTAATGAAAGGGTGTGGTTGAGCTTGTTTACCTCTGCCATCTTGCTGGCCTTCTGTTTTTTTCTATATGTGATGCAGCATGAAGGGAAGGTCTAATGCATAAAACAATTTGGCAGAATGTCCGTGAGTACCCATGGATTTCCGGTGTCATCGGTGTGGGTCTTTTGATCATTTTTGCCATCTTCACCACCTACGCTTTAAGCCTAGGACCTCGCTCACATGACCACACGGCATGGAGTAGTTTTGGCTCGATGCTGGCTGGTGTATTTACCTTGTTTGGCACCACTGCAACCATAGCCACTCTGTTGTTCCTGAATGCTCAATTTAAGGAGCAGCAGAAGGTCACTGCAAAGCAAATTGAAGCCGTGACATTTGAACAGTATTTAAACCATCGTAAACTCTTTCTTGAACGTCTCAAAGAGATCGAAGAAAGCTTTGATAACAATATAAAATTTAAGAATCAAGACAAGCTCTATCACAATATCTTTCCACAGAACTCGCCGTTGGAATGTTCGTTCAGGGTGCAGATTGTAAGCGGCCAATTGGCAAAGGCTGGTGATCTGTCGGATATGTTTTCAAGCTTCGTTCAAATGAAAAAAATGCTTGAGAACAAGTCGTGGATTACAGCGGAAGCAGACAATCTAATTAGGCATTTAATGCTAATGCCTAAATCACTTGGTTTTCTCCATGTTGAAAAAGATTTTGAAGGCGATTTGGCACTGGATGGAAATAACCTAGGAATCAATATTTATTCAATAGATGAATATATAAATCGAGTAACAGTTGTTCTCAACGCTTTTCTTGTGTTCACAGGAAATCATCCAGTAGAAAGCGTTAATCATCTTTCAGAAAGCGCCGAACTTCGTAAAGCGCTAATTCTTAATTTCGAAGCGCAATATTCTCCGAGGCATAGCCTTGTTCCTATAAGAAAGTATCCAATTATTTATTCTTTAGAGCGGCTTCATCATTGGGTTGATCAGGCCAAAGATGCTGTTGGACACCGTATGTTTATAGGTGCATGGCAAACGATGAATACGGCTTTGAGTTCAAAGATTCGTGCTAATTCTTTTAAAGATAAAGCGAAACAGATTTCTATGATTAAAGAATTTATGATGGAGGCTGACCGTGCCTATAAAGGTTCTTTGCCTAATAGCCATGAGCGGGATCTGGCTAATCAGTTTAGAGCAAAGCTGGAAACTATTCTTCAAGGTCTACAGTCGTAATTGTTTTGAGTTTTCCCAAGTGTTCTATTTGTGGTTTTTAGTATGGTATAATTGTAGAATAAACAAACTTTACTACAAATGAAAAATAAACCAACCGATTACGAAATAAAAAGTCTACTGCACGTAAAAAGAAATCTTCTTGAGGGTGTAGGCATGAACCTTGTCCGAATTCTACCCATTGCTGTTATGGGTGGGTTCGTGATCAAAACGATAATTGCTTTCTTCCTCAAAGAACCCTTCAGCACAAGCTTCGCCTTCTATCTATTCTCCTTGGTATTTTTAATCAGCTTACTAGGGGTTTCCTCTCTAGCAATGCTAAGAGCCAAATGCGCCAAAAAGGAAGAAGGCTATGAAGGCGGGTTTACTCCAGCTCTCGCGCTTTCAGGCAAGATCCTATCAAGCAATATCCTTGCACCCGGCCAGTACGTGGCACAGCACAAAGCAATCATCAAAGACGGCGCTGTGTGCTTTCTGGTTCCCTCTGTGATGCTCGCCATAGCCTTCGCCCTCCACGTACCTGTAGTGGTGAGTCTCATCGTTCTGGGTGCCGCTGTGGGCTTTTGGTCTGTACAGCTCAATATGATCCAAGCTGACGCATATGAAGAGGTCGAAACTCTCACCAGAGGTTAAATGCTAATGGAATTCGAAAGGTCGCATTTAAGCGGCCTTTTTTTATTGATAATGGTCTATGCCTTAAAAGCTATTCGCTAAATGGTATAATTAAGAAAACAAATCATAAACTTAATGCGTCAATTCAAAATTCTGTTCGCAATGCTTTTTCTTCTGTTGGTTGGCAACCAAGCCCAAGCTCTCGAATATTCGAACATTTGTGAAGTGATGAGGACAGCAACACCTCAATCCAAGGGGTTGGCTTCTCAGATAACCCAAGGCATGTTCGCTTGTGATGCCGATCAGGGGGTAAGCGTACTTCTAGCTTTAGAAGGTACTAATTCTGCTGCTGTTAAAGCGATCAAGCCGATTCTTGTAAACGCTGGTCGCACAGATGCCAGCTTCTCAAAGCCTAGCCCTTTTCTCGATTCAATGACTACATATTTAACCAATATAGGTTTGGGCGTATCTGGTTTGATTGCTGTTTTTCTTATTTGGAAGTTTTTATATGATAAAGCCAAAACCGGTAGCCTTGAGGCTGCTATCAAAAACAATACTGTAAGAATGATTGCACTGCTTCTGCTTTTCTGTCACCTCATCATTGTGAGCGTTGTAATGTTGTTGTTTGCAATATTTGGATTCATGGTCTCGAATAAGCATGCACTTTCTACTGATTTAGAAGAGCTTGCCAAGTCTGAAGATTATAATGTGGTCAGACCAGAAGAGAAGATGGTTTTCTCTGCAAATATCGAGAGGATAAACGATATAGCTACTGAAGATGTTAGGACGATAGACGCAATGTTTGCTAATAATCGTGTGGCATTGGGGGAAGCCGGGTATACAAGAGGTGAGATACTTAAAATATCTGCTGACGCCGGTTTAAAGGTTTCGAAGGATAAAAGCTGGGGTAGACCCAACGTAGACGCAACCACCAATTGGAAGAACATTGTTCATTGGCTCAACGAAGTCAAAGACTATTCGATGAAAAAGTCTGCTGACGATTATCCCTTCAAAGACCAAGTGCTTAAAGGTTATCCAGCTAGTTTTGGTAAATTCATCATTGGATCGAATGGTGCTGACGTTGAGCAATTGACTGGTGAGAGTCTTAATGACGGTACGATGAGGTCTATGTTTGAAAAGGGGGCAAAGACTAGCAATGAAATGTTAGGTGGATCTTCTACCTACCTGAAAAATACTGGTACGTTAGGTCGTAAGTATTACGCTCAAATCATGGATGACAATTTCCAAACGAACTCAATGAATGTTGTTGATGGTAAGTTCGATGCAGAAGAGCAAGCCATTGTTGATGATGCTTATACTAAATCAAAAGAAGTGATGGGTATTTTGAAGCTTGACGAAATTGGAGTCAGTACGTCATCAGTTGCTGAAGTGATAAAATCGAAATTTGCATCGGGATTTCTTTCAGCGTACATGGGCCACGACTTTGATGCTGATGGTGCTTCATTTCAAAACATTATTAACTATTTTAAGAACACGATTGTAAAAGCCAAACTAAACGAATACTGCACTGATACATGGTCTGAGCATGAATCCTCAAGGCGTGCGATAAAGCAATACAATGAATTACCTAATGACGTGAAGGGTAGCAAATTAAACCGTGACCAAGGATGGGATTCAATCTCTGATTTTGACATGCAGTGCGCGACCCTTAACCCAACCTCATTGAGAATTGAGATATTGGGAAGCGAAAATCAAGCTGACGTTCTAAAATTCAGAGCGGTGCAATTAGCTTACTTAACGGCTGCTAATAGGGCTTTCGAGCTTTATTACATTGGGGTAAAGAAGGCACTGCAAGAGAACAAGGAAGGCATAGACATGCTGACATATGAGGTGCTGACGAATTCGACAAAAGGGATTTTAGGTAGTGCTTTGTCAGCTTCATCAATGTCTAAATTCCGCAACAATAAAAATATCAGTACCCAAACATTGAAAAATGCTTTCTTTGTTCACTGGGATAACGCCGATATTAAAAACTATAACTATGTGAATAGAAAGGTGCTTTGTGGCATACAGGATGTTAGGCCAGAAGGCCAAGCAAGTTCGTGTAACCTTGTACCGTTTGCTCCGATTGATTACAAAGGGCTTTATCTTTCAGCAATTATCAACGTAACACCTTCCACTCTTTTGGACGATGGAAGCTGGTTTAGTAAGTTCGACTTTAACAAACTAATCATGGATGCAATCGGTTTTGATTTCACCTCCATCAAATTGATGGCCGGGTTTGATCCCTCGCTGTCGATTATGAAAGGTAGAGCGGAGTGTGCAGCAAATCCACAAAGCTGTGCAAACAATTACCATATAGGTCTCGCCGGTGGGATGTACATGCTTGGTAACGAGATGTTCGACTTTGGTGTGAAGATCATATTGCTTAAGGCGCTTACAGCCGTTGCAGATGGAACACTCGATTCGATTATTGAGATGATCGGTTCTAGTGATTCATCATCAGCAGGAATCAAAACAGGCCAGTTCACAGGAAATATCGCCAAATTCCTAGGCTCGTTTAGCGGTAAGACAGTACAGATAGCTCTCAAATCAATGGATATTATAATGAGCGCGTATTTGCCTTTAGGCTACGTTTTTGCTGCTCTAGGTTTTTTCTGTAAATACGTTATTCCTTTGGCCTTATTTTTCATGTTGTTGGGTAGATTGATTTCGTTCATTTACTTCGCGTTTTTCTTCAAATTTATCGAAGCACCGGTACTTTTCAGCTACGGAGCCATAAGCGGTAATCCTATCCATTTACAAAGAGCTGGGTGGAAGTTGGTTTATTTAGCTTGGTACATGCCAGTACTCGCTTTGTTTATGAAAGTGATTTCATTCACTGCAGACAATATGAATGCTCAAGGTTTAATTGCTGGGATTCTAGGTATGAGTGATGGATCGTTTATTGGAGATATTCTTGCAATTCTTGCTACTGTAATCTTCATCATTTTCTGTATTTTCAGCATCTATAAAAGTGGTATGGACCAATTCGACAGTACAATGAAAGTAATTGGTAATGAGGATACCCCCGCTGATGATTCAGCAAACAGAATGTATGCTTTATTGTTTGCGAACAATAGAATGCAAAATGCGATCAGTTCTAGTGTCCCAGCACTTGAGAAAGGCTTCAAAAATCTTGTGTCTAACAATTTGAAGGCCAAGCAATACGAAGCGCAAAGGAAAGAGAGAAATAGACAGGCTCGTGAAGAATTCAGTAAAGAAGAAAATAAAAACAAACAAACCACTGAAGGGGAGGCTTGAATATGAATGAGCCATCTAAAAAGCACTACTATTGGTTTTTGATAGCTATCGTCGTGCTAGGTCTGGTGAAGGTTTTTACCGTTTTAAGTTTCGGTGCGATGTTGTTAACTGCATTCGCTTGCGCGGTATTGTTTTGGGCAATTCTCAAGGGTGTGAGTATAAATCATAAGCTAAATGCAAAGATTGAAGAAGTTGATGCTGCGAATCGTGATGTGATTGAACACAACGAAACTCTGATGAGACTGGAAATGGCGCGCAAGAATCAGGTCAGAAAGAAGAGACTTGAAAAGCTCGGGCTTGGTGATTGATGAGGTCTCTTGCTTGTGTCACCAGAGCCTTTCTGTGCGGTTTCCTTGCATTGAGCTTGGCGTCCGCCAGTGCTGACAGTCATCGACTCTCAAGTGAGCCTATACAGGCTTGGCCTGTTACGGTGGCGCCTAGCGCCATGGATCTGGCTTCCCTAGTTGGGCTTAATCGTGTGGCATGGCCTTTCACCTGTTCTGTGTTTGCGTTCACCCTTCGGGAAGGGGAGATGACTAACGTATTGAAGGCGTTGCTCGGAGAGGACGTTGAACCCTTCACCGTGGCTGGTAGGTAAGCTTTCTTTTACCCTTTTGTAAGCGCTCGCTCTGGTGTTGTACAGTCCAGCACCTGCTAGTCATTTTTGGAAAGGAAACCCCTGGGTTCAGTATGAAAATTTGGGCTTGTGCAAAAGATGTGAATGGATTTATCAACCGTGAAGATGGCAGATACAAGCTTTTTTTCATCTGACAAGCGTTGAAGATCAAGCGTGAGAACTACCAGTATTTCGAGTCTTTGTCCTTCTATAGCACTCACTCACGCGAGCATAAGCGCAAGCCGATGGTGGCCGTTAAAAACGGTTGGTTTAGATACAAAAACCTCGACAAGACACCTGGTGGAAATTCGGATAGTGACGGCGAGTCCATTTCCCATGCTTTCGTAATCGCTGCATTGGCGCAGCTCGAAACCATCAATTTCGTCTTTGGCAACCAGATGGTGCCGTTCAAGTTCACAAGGCTCGTGGCTGACGAAGCGGAGCTTCGCTTTGGCAATGGACGCACTTACTACCCTGACCTCTACGGAGAGTTCACAGAAGACAATCCCTACTATGAAAAATGGGGTGGGAAGGTCGCCATTGAGGTGTGGGTGGAGCATCAGTGCGAACGTCCTAAAATCAATGATTTTGAGGCGCATTGCGTACCCATTATTGAGGTCAAGGTTGGGCCAGGTTTGAGGGTCGAGCAACACATACGTCAGGATGATATTGAAGGTAGCCTGGAACGTCGCTTTGCCAAGACAAAAGAGCTGCTTTCTGAAAAGGTCTTCGCCAAGATTATTTCTGATCCGGTCAGCACTAAATACCATCGTGAATTTGCCTCTGCCCAATCGGACAAGCTCAAGGGAGTGGTGGCCAACGCCCAACTTGCTTGTGCGCTTCTTGAGAAAAAGATTTCTGCCAAGGATGAAGAGCTTAATGTCACGCACAGCAGGCTTGTAAAAGCCCACGGCCTTTGGCAGAAATCGAATTCAGAACTCACTGAGCTGGAAGGTAAATCTTCCGACCTGAAAGCCGCGCTTGATCGCAAGGAGCTGGAATTGCAGCAAGCCCATCAGCAGCTTGTCGCGGAGAAAAAGAAGAGCCTTTGGCAGTGGGTGAAAGGTCGTTTTAGCCGGGAGTGATACGGACAGGGCAGGTATTCTGCAGCGAAAGCCTGCAAACCTTATGATGTGGTTATTCTCAATTTTCCAGGATGCCTTGTATGGATGCCAAGACGCTTTACATCATCGGCAACGGCTTCGACAAACAGCATGGAATTCCCTCTGACTTCCTGGACTTCAAAGCATTCGTTGAGCTTCATGACGATGACGTTTTTGGATGGGTTGAGGAATTCGTGCCAGCGGGGGAAGACTGGGCGCATCTTGAAACTGCGTTGGCTGAATTAGACACAGGTTCCATCATTGAAAGCCTAGAGCACTTCATGCCTTCCTATAGCTCGGATGAGTGGAGTGATTCGGGCCACCATGATTTCCAGTATGAGGTTGAGCGTGTCGCATCCGGCCTGTCATCACGGCTGCAAACGCTGTTTGCAGAGTGGGTAAGGAGTCTGCCTATACCAGATGCCGCGAGCGCTCCAGTACAGTTTGGTAGCCTCGATCCGCAAGGCTTTTACCTCACCTTCAACTACACACCAACCTTGTCCACGGTGTATGGAATTGATGACAGTCGGATTCTGCACATTCACGGTAGAGGTGAGGACGAAAATGCGGACCTGATTCTTGGTCATGGTTGGGCACCTAGCAAGCGCCCTTCTCTGAACCATAGCTCTGATCTGGAAACGCAAGATACACGGCTAACCGAGGCCCTGGACGAGCTTGATAGCTACTTTGAAAAGACCTTCAAACCTTCTGAAAAAATCATAGCTAAAAACGCTGATTTCTTTCAGGAATTGGATTCAGTGGAGGAAGTGGTGGTACTGGGTCATGGCCTGTCGAAAGTCGATCAGATGTATTTCAAGGCCATTGTGAGTGGGCTGAAAAACCGTGGTGTCGTCTGGACGGTTGCCGTTCGGTCTGCTAATTCCTTTGAAAAGAATCGACTCGCTTTGCTCGGTTTCGGCGTGCCCTCTGAGCAAGTGTTCTGGAAGCTATGGTCTGATATTTAGTTAATCAGTACTTCCCACGGATCATTTTTGGCAAGGCAAAGTGAGCCCTTTCATAGCTTCCAACCGAATCTTGAAGCTCGTCTGTCGGACGGATCTGTAGGTCGCTTGTGAGCTGTTAGCACGTCACGGGATACTGTTTGCATGCACAGTGCGAGCAAGCCCCAATGTTTTCCATCCTCGGTCCCTTAAATCCCCCTGTAGATCCTCTGCGAGAGCCCATCTTGTGCATGGTTTCTTGTGGGGTTCCATCTCGTGCGCTTGAGTACTCTGAACCCCCATTGAGCCTGGATGAGCTGGTGTGCCTGGGAAGACATCGAGCTGTGGGGTATCGTCCTGCACAATCTGCATCGAGTCTCCAGGTAAGGGCGAAGTGATGAACAAGGCGTTGAAAGATTTGGCTGTCGCTGCTGAGAAGCTGCGCATAGAAAGAGCGCGGGTATGGGATGGGATCAAAGCTTTCGAAAAAATCTTGATCGATCAGGCTGGCGAGCTTGGCTTTGCTGCCCAAAGCGACGTAGTTATTCTGGAAGAGAAATTAGACGAAGAAGACGAGCAAGTTGGTCATATCGAGGGCCGGTTATTTTTTAACGGGAAACGATTGGTTTTATATACTGAATATTATCCTGAAGATTATCTTAATCCAGAACCCGAAAAGCACTTCCTAAAAGATTTATCCGTTCATTGGTTAAAGAGAATCGGTGCACCCGAAGTACTCCATTCGGTTGCGACGGCTTTGACTGTGAAAATGCAAGCTGACGTAGAACACACGCGTAAAATAGCACAGGATTTGTCGCGTTACCTCACGGCCCAGATTGCTAAAACAGATGAGGATATTTCATCGGAGCTTTTTGATGACCAAGACCTATTAGATCTTTGGTTAGACTGCCACAGCACAAGACGAACCAGACCACAAGATTCAGTCCGTAGTGGCGCTCTTCTGCTGGAGTCTACTTTCAAGAGATGTTTGAAAAAACTTGGGCACACAGGGTATTCCGACTACACCATGGGTCAGTCCATCGGGGCTCTAAGCACGATTTTCCATGATCGCGGATTTCAGGAAACCTATACAGGCCAGATGCTAGCAGCCGCAGTGAAGATGTGCGGCTCGATTGGTACTACGAGAAACAAAAAAGCTAACGTCCACGGTCATGATGGCGATTTTGTGCCACCCACAGAAGATTTGGCACTTCTAATGAGCCACATGTGTGGGAGCATTTCTGTGTACGTGCGCAGGCAGGTTGAGCTTGTGCTTGAGTCTAATAAAAACCCATGAACCCTGTCTTCTGTTTGGTCGATTGTGACTGCTTCTACGTCAGCGCAGAGCGTCTTTTCGACCCTACGTTGATATATGGCTGGGGCAGCATCAGGCTTGCTGTAGAGCCACCCATTCCCCAGTGGAGAATGAAAAGGGACTATTTGAGCGACAGTTATGTCACTGACTGGAACCAGCTTAAAAGGTTGTTTGTTAGATTAGAGCACTTATGGTCAAGGACGTGACGATGTATCACTACTATAAGCCACTTCGTAATTTCTCCAAAAAACTCGATCTGAACACTTCATTAATTCAGGTTTGGGAGGTTTTTCAAAATATCGTGAACGATAGGCCGCTTCCTTACCAGTTCCACATACTTGGTAACGGTAGCCCATCGGTGAAAGGTAAATCTTTTCCTTGGGAGTTAGATATTTTAGTAAAAGAGATAATCATGCATGCAGGGACAGTATGCGATAAGAATCTGTTTGTGATTTCTGACTTTGTTTGCGCTTTTAATTTGGTAAAAAATATACCAGATGCTCTAATTGGTATGAGGCCACAGGAGCGAATTTTGCGTGAAATAACACGCATTTACAGCCAGCAGAGTACATGGAAGTCTGGAAAAGAATTACAGACTCTAGCAAGATACCTAAGAATATATTCCTATCCCGATCTTCATGAGGTTTTATTGAAGGCTACGGGCATGTCGATAAAGCACCATATGCTAATGGGGGCGGCAATTACAGGGCACTTACTTGGTAGCTATTGGTATAGTCCACTGCAATCGTTTGAGGCATTCGGCATTTCAAACCAAATGCGGGATTCT
>Ga0308164_10003089_pt1 | contig 15518 bp, 12 predicted proteins | sample PhyTR2_FD_201031 | JGI IMG/M metagenome (GOLD analysis project Ga0308164, IMG submission 201031) | Phyllosphere microbial communities from UC Gill Tract Community Farm, Albany, California, United States - DLSLT.R2 | ecosystem: Host-associated > Plants > Phyllosphere > Unclassified | place: USA... | reverse complement strand
CGGTTGGCGGGCAGCGACGGGTCGGTGTCCGGCGTGTTCTCGAACGTGTCGGTGGGCGCGGGGGTGGCCGGCAGCTGGCGGTTCTGCGTGCGGTTCGGCCCGGGCACGGCGCGGTCGAAGTCGGCGAGCGACGCCAGGAAGCGGTTCTTCTCGCGCTCGAACAGTTCCTCGTTGGCCGACAGCTCGAACACGGCCGACATGAAGTTCGACGACGAGGCGCCCTCTTCGAGGCGGCGGATGAGGTAGGCGATGGCCACGTCGAACTCCTGCGGGTGCACGACGGGCGTGTAGAGCAGCAGGCTGCCGACATCCTTCTTCACGGCCGCGGCCTGGCCCTGCGCCATGCCGAGCAGCATCTCGAATTCGATGCCGTCGCGCGCACCCCGGCGACCGGCGAGTAGCCAGGCGAAGGCGATGTCGAAGAGGTTGTGCCCGGCCACGCCGATGCGCACGTTCTTCACGCGGTCGGGGTGCAGGGCGTAGTCGACGACGCGCTTGTAGTTGGTGTCGCTGTCCTGTTTGCTGCCCCACGTGGCGAGCGGCCAGTCGTGCAGCGACGCCTCGACCTGTTCCATGGGCAGGTTGGCGCCCTTGACGATGCGCACCTTGATGGCAGCACCCCCTGTGGCGCGGCGGGCGGCGGCCCACTCCTGCAGGCGCATCATGGCCGAGAGCGCGTCGGGCAGGTATGCCTGCAGCACGATGCCGGCCTCGAGGTCGTGGAACTCGGGCTTGTCGAGGATGCGCGTGAAGACCGCGATCGTCAGGTCGAGGTCCTTGTACTCCTCCATGTCGAGGTTGATGAACTTGGGCGTGGATGCCGCGGCCGCACGCTCGAACAGGGGTGTCAGGCTCTCGACGACGTGGTCGACATCCTCGTCGAACGCCCACGGCGAGTGCGGGTTGACCGTGGAGGACACCTTGATCGACACGTAGTCGACGTCGTCGCGCGCGAGCAGGGCGTGGGTTCCCGCGAGGCGGCGGGAGGCTTCTTTCTGGCCGAGGACGGCTTCGCCCAGCAGGTTGACGTTCAGGCGCACGTCGTCGCTTTTGATCTTGGCGATGGCCGCGCCGAGCTTCTGGTCGGTGGCGTCGACGATGAGGTGGCTCACCATCTGGCGCAGCACCTTGCGGGCGATCGGGATGACGACACCCGGCAGGATGGGGGCTGCGATGCCACCGAGGCGCACGGCCGCGCGCATGGGAACGGGCAGGAACGCGGGCACCTTGGGGGCCAGGCGAGCGAGGTTGCGCGCCGCGACGGTGAGGTCTTCTGGCCGCACAACGCCGTCGACGAAGCCGACCGTGAAGTCGAGGCCGTTGGGGTCTTTCAGCACGCCCGCGAGCTGCTGCGCCGAGGCATCGACGGGCTGGTCGTCGGCGGCGGTCAGCCAGCGGCGCACGAGCGCGATGGCCTCGTCGGGGAGCCCCGCGAACTCCTGCTCGAACGACGTGTCGGTGGCGGCGGCAGCGGCAGCAGAGGCGGCAGAAGCGCTGGCTGAGGCATCCTCACGCGCGGGTTCGGGGGCCGGAGCGGAGCGGTTCTCGGTGACGTCGGTCATTGACTGTCCTTTACGCGGAGGCGGCGCCGGTCGGGCGTCGCCTGAGGAGGTGGGGGTGAGTTCAGTATGCGGTCGCGCTCCCGTTATGAATAGCAACTCTTTTCGAGCGGTATCCATTAGGATTTCCGAAGAATGAAGGGGGCCGGATGCTCGACGTGCGACGATTGCGCCTGCTGCGCGAACTCAGCATCCGCGGCACCCTCGCCGATGTCGCCGCGGCGCTCAATTTCAGCCCCTCGACGGTGTCTCAGCAGCTCTCCATCCTCGAGCAGGAGACGGGCGTCGAGTTGTTGCGCAAGGTGGGCCGCCGCGTGCAGCTCACCCCCGAGGCCGAGATGCTCGTGGCGCACACGGCCGAGCTGCTCGACATCCTCGAACGCGCCGAGGGGCAGCTGCGCGGTGCCGAAGATCGCGCGAGCGGCACCGTGCGCGTTGCCGTGTTCCAGTCGGCGGCCCTGGCGCTCATGCCCGATGCGCTCAACACCATGCGCACGCAGCATCCGGATGTCCGCGTCGAGATGACGCAGCGCGAACCCGAGACCGCGCTCTCGGAGACGTGGGCGCGCGACTACGACATGGTGGTGGCCGAGCAATACCCGGCCCACGCCGCGCCGCTCTGGCCCGACCTCGACCGCCAACAGCTGACGACCGACGCCATCCGCCTGGCCGCGCCACCCGAGAGCCGGCAGCTGCACGCCGTCGACCACATCGAGGACGCAGCCGATCTCGCCTGGGTCATGGAGCCGCACGGCACGGCCTCGCGCCACTTCGCCGAGCAACTCTGCCGCCGGGCCGGCTTCGAACCCGATGTGCGCTATCAGACGGCCGACCTGCAGGCCCAGATCCGCCTCATCGAATCGGGTAACGCCGTCGCACTCATGCCCGACCTCGTCTGGACGGGCCGCGACACGTCGTGCCGCCTGATCGACCTGCAGGATGCTCCCCGCCGCACCATCTTCACCTCGGTGCGACACTCGGGCGCCGAACACCCGGCCACGGTCGCTTTCCGCGCGGTGCTCGCCTCGACCGCCCGCGCACTCGCCGACGCGAATGGTGCCACCGAGCGCTCCTGATTCCATCCAAATACATGGTTTCCTCAGGTTCGGACGGTACTTTTTCCTCCGCAAGGGGAGTAATCCACCAACGGAAGCTTCGTCAGTACGGACCCATAGCCGCGTCCCGGAGCAACGGCCATCACACGCGCAACCCACGCGATGGCGGATGAGACTTTGAGTCCTATTTCGTCGACCCCTTGGAGCCTCACGTGAACGTGACCCCCACCATCTGGCTGATCACCATCGCGGTGACCATCGCCTTCTTCGTGTACGAATTCTTCGCCCACGTGCGCAAACCGCACGAGCCCTCCATCGGCGAATCCGCCCGGTGGTCGGCCTTCTACATCGGCCTGGCCCTCATCTTCGGCGTGGGCATCGGCATCTTCTCCGGCTGGAGCTTCGGTGGCGAGTACTTCGCCGGCTACCTCACCGAGAAGGCCCTGTCGATCGACAACCTCTTCGTGTTCCTGATCATCATGACGGGCTTCGCGGTGCCGAAGGCCTATCAGCAGAAGGTGCTGATGATCGGCATCATCATCGCCCTCATCCTGCGCGGCATCTTCATCGCCGTGGGCGCCGGCCTGATCGAGAACTACTCCTGGATCTTCTACATCTTCGGCGCGCTGCTGCTCTTCCTGGCCTACCGCCAGGCGTTCAGCAACCACGAGAGCGACCCCGCCAACGGCAAGATGATCTCGTTCGCCCGCCGCATCCTGCCGCTCACGAACGACTACCACCGTGACCGCATCACCGTGAAGATCGACGGCAAGCGTTTCTTCACGCCCATGCTGCTGACGATCATCGCCATCGGCTTCGTCGACCTAGTGTTCGCCGTCGACTCGATCCCCGCCATCTATGGCCTCACGAGCGAGGCCTACATCGTGTTCACGGCCAACGCGTTCGCCCTCATGGGTCTGCGTCAGCTGTACTTCCTCATCGGTGGGCTGCTCGAGCGTCTCGTCTACCTGGCGCAGGGGCTGGCCGTCATCCTCGCGTTCATCGGTGTGAAGCTCGTGCTGCACGCCCTGCACGTGAACGAACTGCCCTTCATCAACGGCGGCGAGCACGTCGAGTGGGCGCCCGAGATCCCCATCTGGTTCTCGCTCGTGTTCATCGGCCTGACGATCGCCGTGGCCACCGTGCTCAGCCTGCGCAAAACCCGCGGTCAGGCGGCGCAGACCGCCAAGGTCGGGGCTCCGGATGCTTCCACCGCCCACGCCGCCGGTGCGCCGGTCGAGGGCTCGGCCAAACCGGCTCACCCCACCGAGTCTGGCGTGCAGCCGGGCACGGCGCCTGACGCGGGCGACAAGCGCTCGGTGGACGGCAACCGCTAACCCCTTGCAGTACCTCGCGAAGCGCGCGGGCATCCTCGGATGTCTGCGCGCTTCTGCGTTGTCGGGCACACCGTGTCGGCGGTATCGCTCAGGCGCGTCGACCCGGCCCCGGCTGAACGCGTCATCCTCCGCTTCGCCCCGAGATCGACTCCCGGCTTCGTCTCGGTGCGCGGCCGGCGTGTGTCATCCTGGCCACATGACTCGAACCCCGAAGACCCTGCACCGCGCCGCGAGCAAGAGGGGTGCGCGACTTCGCGCCATTTTCGGGGTCGTAGGCGCGCTCAGCGTGAGTCTGGCGACACTGGCCGGATGCGCGCCGACGGGCCCGGCCAGCTCTGGCCCCACCGCCGGGGTTTCGCAGACGTCCGTCGGGCAGACCGCCGGGCAGGCCGACGTCGACTGGCCCGCCGGGGCGGCCGTGGATTACCAGCTCGGGGGCCCGTACGAACCCGATGCCGGGGTCGGCATCGTGGCGCGCGACAGTGCCGAGATGCCCGCGCCGGGGGTGTACTCGATCTGTTACGTCAACGGATTCCAGACGCAGCCGGGCGCCGAGTGGCCCGACGAACTGATCCTGCACGACGCTTCGGGGGCCGAGGTATTCGACCCGGGGTGGCCGGATGAGCGCATCCTCGACGCTTCGACGGCGGAGAAACGTGAGGGCATCGCGAGTCAGTTGACCGCGGTCGTGGGGCATTGCGCATCCGACGGGTATCAGGCGATCGAGTTCGACAACCTCGACTCCTACACGCGATCGGATGGCGCGCTCGACGTGGCCGACGCCGAAGCGCTCGCGACGCTGCTGGTCGGGCTGGCGCACGACAACGGTCTCGCGGCCGGGCAGAAGAACACGGCCGAGCTCGGTGATCGCGGACGCACCGAGATCGGCTTCGATTTCGCGGTGGCCGAGGAATGCCAGCGGTACGACGAGTGCGCGGCCTACACCGACGTCTACGGCGACCGCGTGATCGACATCGAATACACGGATGACCTGGGCGGCACTGTCGCCGAGGTGTGCGACGATCCGCAGCTGCCCGCATCCACCGTCATCCGCGATCGCGACCTCGTGCCCGCGGGCGACGAGGGCTACGAGCTGCATCGCTGTTCCTGAGCGGCGCTTGCGCGTCATTCTTCGTCACAGTTCGGGATTTCGAACCGGTCTCCAGGGTGGGTCCTTAGCGTGGGGGCAGTCCATCCGCATTCCGAGGAGTTTCGATGACCGATATACGCACGCTGCCCTCCGCCGAACCGCTCAAGTTCGCCTATTGGGTGCCCAACGTCTCGGGCGGCCTCGTCGTCTCGACCATCGAGCAGCGCACGTCGTGGGACTACGACTACAACGTGAAGCTCGCGCAGACGGCCGAGCGCGTGGGGTTCGAATATGCGCTCAGCCAGGTGCGATACGCGTCGAGCTACGGCGCCGCGCAACAGCACGAGTCCACCAGCATGAGCCTCGCCCTGCTGCTCGCCACCGAGAAGCTCAAGGTCATTGCCGCCGTGCACCCGGGCTTCTGGCAGCCCGCCGTACTCGCCAAGTTCATCCTCACGGCCGACCAGTTCTCGAAGGGCCGCGCGGCCGTCAACGTCGTCTCGGGCTGGTTCAAGAACGAGTACACCGACCTGGGCCTGCCCTGGCTCGAGCACGACGAACGCTACCGGCGGTCCGCGGAGTTCATCGAGATGCTGCGGGGGCTGTGGACGACCGAGGAGTTCGATTTCAACGGCGACTTCTACCGCGCGCACGGTTTCAGCCTGCGGCCCGGGCCCTACCCGGTCGAGGGGCGCCCGCATCCCGAGATCTTCCAGGGCGGCAACTCGACGGCGGCCCGCTTCAACGGGGGCGCCCACGCCGATTGGTACTTCTCGAACGGCAAGGACTTCGACGGTTTCACGGAGCAATACGACGACGTCACGGCCGTCGCGCGCGCACACAATCGCACGGTGCGCTTCGGGTTGAACGGGTTCACCATCGTGCGCGACAGCGAGGCCGAGGCCCGCGAGCAGCTGCGCGAGATCATCGCGCACGCCGACGTGAAATCGGTCGAGGCCTTCCGCGCGTCGGTGCAGCAGGCGGGAGCCTCGACGGGCGACAAGAAGGGCATGTGGGCCGACTCGTCGTTCGACGACCTCGTGCAATACAACGACGGATTCCGCACGCGGCTCATCGGCGACGCCGAACAGGTGGCCACGCGCATCGTCGACTACAAGAAGCGCGGCGTCGACCTCATGCTGCTCGGCTTCCTGCACTTCATCGAGGAGGTCGAACAGTTCGGCGAGAAGGTTCTGCCGATCGTGCGCAGCCTCGAGGCCGATCTGCTGCGCGCGGGCGACGTCGCCGACTAGCTAGGCAGAGCGCGGGGCGGGGCCACCGAGGCGCGTCGGATGACCTGGGCCGCGAGGGGCTGGGGCGTCGTCGTGCCCGCGCCCACGTCGAGCAGGCGCAGAGCCGTGGTCGCCGCCTGCACGCCCACCTCGTAGATGGGCTGCGCGATGACCGTCAGCGGCGGGTCGATGAGCGCAGCCCACTCGAAGTCGTCGAACGAGATGAGCGAAAGGTCGTCGGGCACGCGCACGCCGCGTTCGCGCAGCACGAGGAGCGTGTTCATGGCGATGAGGCTGTCTGAGACGATGAGCGCCGTGGGCGGGTCGGCGCTGTCGAGCAGGCCCGTGACGACATCCCTCGTCGCCTCGAGCCCGTGGGCGTGGAAGCGGATGAGGGCCGGGTCGACGCTCACCCCGCGCGCGCCGAGGGCCGCGATGATGCCGTCGAGGCGGTCGGCCACGGAGGAGTTGCCGAGGGGCAGGGCTTCGAAGCCGTCGCCGTCGGTTCCGAGGGCCGAGACGAACGCGATGCGGCGGTGCCCCTCGTCGAGCAGCAGGGTCGTCGCGGCGTGCGCGGCGGGGGCCAGATCGACGAGCGCCGAGGCGACAGGCAGGCCGTCGATGCGGCGGTCGAGGAGCACCAGCGGGCGGCCGGATTGGTAAACATCATGTAAATGCTGTGTCACGTAGGAGGACGCGGGAGCCACGATCAGGGCGTCGACTCGCTTGTCGAGGAGCACGCGGACGGCGTCGATCTCGGCATCCGTGTTCTCGGACGTGTTGATGAGGATGACGTCGTATCCGGCGGCCTTGGCGGTGTCGGAGATGCCCCGCATGGCGAGGCCGAAATAGCCGTTCTCGATATCACCCACGATGACGCCGATGGTGTTCGATTTTCCCGTATTCATGCTGCGGGCGAGCTCGTTGGGGCGGTAGTCGAGCTCTTCGGCGGCGGCCAGAACGCGCTCGCGCACGGCATCGCTGACGGCCCCGTAATTGCCGAGCGCGCGGGATGCCGTGGCCTTGCCCACGCCGGCCTTCTTCGCCACGTCGGCGACGGTGACCTCGCGGCGTCGTGCGGGTGGAACGGCCATGCGGAAACCCCTTCGATCGACAAATGCAACGCTTGACACCCACCAGGGCTGCCTGTAGCTTCTCACACACGTTGAGTCCGGACTCAATCTACGCACTGAGTCCGGACTCATCTGCCAAGAAACCGCTTCACCACGCACCGCAAGCAACAACGGAGTCGCTTGACCGAACACCGGTCTCCATTCCCTCCCCCACCCAGATTGGACCTGCAGTGAAGAAACGTTCCACCGGCCGCCTCACGGCCGCCCTCGCCGCCACCGCCGCGGCCGCCCTGCTCCTCGTCGGCTGCGCGTCATCCGCCGGATCCACCACCTCGGCCGCCGACAACCCCTACGACCTCATCACCCCCGGCGAGATCCGCGTGGCGAGTGTCGGCGACATCAAGCCCTACTCGTTCACCGACGCCTCTGGCAATTTCACGGGCTTCGACATCGAACTCTTCACGGATGTCGCCAAGCGCATCGGCATCGACAAGGTCACCTTCACGGGCCAGGACTTCTCGGCCCTGCTCGCGGCCGTCGCCAACAAGCAGTACGACGTGGGTGTGGCCGCCATCGGCATCACCGACGAACGCAAGCAGACCGTCGACTTCTCGAGCGGCTACCTCGCGGGCTACCTCACCATCCTCAGCACGAAAGGCGGCATCACTTCCGAGGATGAGCTGAGCGGCAAGCGCCTCGGCGTCGTGCAGGGCACGCTGCAGGAGAGCTACGCCGTGAAGAACTTCCCCGACGCCAGCCTCGTGCGATTCCCCGACAACAACGCGGCCGTCTCGGCGCTCAACACGGGCACCATCGACGCGCACTTCCTCGACTACGAGTCGGCCAAGGCCTACATCGAGCAGTACGGGCTCGTGTCGGTCGAAGACATCCCCTCGTTCGACGCCCCGGCCGGCTTCGCCCTCGCCAAGGGCAACGACGGTCTGAAAGAGGCGCTCGACAAGGGCCTCGCCGAGGCCATGGAGGACGGCACCTGGAAGACCCTCTACGAGAAGTGGTTCCCCGGTTCGCCCATGCCCGAGCAGTACCTGCCGAAGGCCGAGCAGACCTCGTCGGCCACCCCCACCCCCGCGTCCTGACCGACGACGTGTCGGGCGGCTGCGGCGGCTCTCCCGCCGGCCGCGGCCGTCCGACACCCTCGATACCTCCCCACCGAACCCACGTCTGAGAGACAAAAATGGACTGGCTCGACAACATCGTCCGAACCTTCTTCGACTTCGACGCCATGCTCGCGGTGCTGCCGCAGCTGCTGACCGTCGGACTCGTCAACACCCTCATCATCAGCGCCGCGGCCACCGTGATCGGTGTCGTCGGCGGCATGATCCTGGCCGTCATGGGCATCTCCACATCGCGGTGGCTGCGCATTCCGGCCCGCATCTACACCGACATCTTCCGCGGGCTGCCCGCCATTCTCACGATCCTGCTCATCGGGCAGGGCTTCGCCCGGTTCAGCCAGCAGCTGTTCGGCCCATCGCCCTACCCGCTCGGCATCCTGGCCCTGGCCCTCATCGCGAGCGCCTACATCGGCGAGATCTTCCGCGCCGGCATCCAATCGGTCGACCGCGGCCAGCTCGAAGCCTGCCGCGCGCTCGGCATGAGCTACGGCCGGGCCATGCGCCTCGTCGTCGTGCCGCAGGGCATCCGCCGCGTGCTGCCCGCCCTCGTGAACCAGTTCATCGCCATCGTGAAGGATTCGAGCCTCGTCTACTTCCTCGGCCTGCTCGTGTCCGAGCGCGAACTGTTCCGCGTGGGCCAGGACGCGGCCGTCCTGACCGGCAACCTGTCGCCGCTCGTGCTCGCGGGCCTGTTCTACCTCGTCATCACGGTGCCGCTCACCCACCTCGTCAACTACTTCGACAACCGGTTCCGCGCGGGCCGCCGCAAGCCGGCACCGCCGAAGAGCGGACTCGACGAACTCGACGAGGTCACGCCGCAGAGCCCCGCCGGGCCCGGCGCAATCCCGTCATCCCCCGGAACGCCAGCCACCGGCATCCCGCCGCGTCACGAAGCGCCCGCCACCCCCTCCGTCACCCTCACCCACGGGAGCAACACGTGACCTACACCTCCCCCCTGCCCGTCGCCGACGGCACCCTGTTTCGCGGGTCGAGCCTCGAGCTCATCGACCTGACGCTCGCCTACGGCCCCATCGAGGTGCTGCGCGGCGTGAGCCTGAAGGTGCAGCCCGGCACTACGACGTGCGTGATCGGGCCCTCCGGCTCGGGCAAGTCGACCATGCTGCGCGGCATCAACCGGCTGCACGAACCGAAGTCGGGAGACGTGCGCATCGCGGGCGACAGCGCCCTGGCCGAGAAACCCGACGCCCTGCGCCGCCGCATCGGCCTCGTCTTCCAGCACTTCAACCTGTTCCCCGACCACACGGCGCTCGAGAACGTGGCGCTCTCGCTGCAACACGTGAAGGGCATGAAGAAGGATGTCGCGCTGCGCATCGCCGCGGAACGCCTCGCCGAGGTGGGGCTCGCCGAACGCGCCGACCACCGCCCGCGCGACCTCTCGGGCGGCCAGCAGCAGCGCGTCGCCATCGCCCGCGCCCTCGCCATGGAGCCCGAGGTCATGCTCTTCGACGAGGTCACGAGCGCACTCGACCCCGAGCTCGTGAAGGGCGTGTTGAACCTCATGGCATCCCTCGGCCAGCGCGGCATGACCATGGTCGTCGTCACGCACGAGATGAAGTTCGCGCGGCGCGTGGCCGACCAGGTCGTGTTCATGGACGAGGGCAAGATCGTGGAGAAGGGCCGGCCAGAGGACCTCTTCGACAACCCGCAGAGCCCGCGCCTGCAGCGATTCCTGTCGGAGGTGCTGTGATGCCCCTGCGCGCAGCCATCTTCGGTTTCGGCACCTCGGGCCGCGTCTTCCACGGCCCGCTGCTGGCCGCCGACCCCGAGTTCGAGGTCGCCGCCATCGTCACGGCCAACGACGAACGACGAGCGGATGCCACCAAACTGCACCCGGCCGCCGAGATCCTCTCCCACGCCGACGACGTGTTCGCGCGCGCCGAGGCCCTGGCCCTCGATCTGGTCGTCATCGGCACGCCGCCTGTCACGCACGCCGAGCTCGCGCACCGCGCCATCGATGCGGGGCTCGCCGTCGTGATCGACAAACCGTTCGTGCCGACGAGCGCGGCGGCCCGCGAGGTCATCGCTCACGCCGCCGACGCGGGGGTGCCGCTCACGGTGTTCCAGAACCGGCGCCTCGACGCCGACTTCCTCACGCTGCGGCAGCTCATCGACGACGGCCGCCTCGGCACCGTGCACCGCTTCGAATCGCGTTTCGAATGGTGGAAGCCGACACTCGCGAAGGAGTGGAAAGCCGAGACGACGGCGGCGGATGGCGGGGGCATCCTGTTCGATCTGGGCACGCACCTCATCGACCAGGCCGTGCAGCTCTTCGGCGAGGTCGTCGAGGCGTCTGCCGAGATCGATACCCGACGCCCGGGCGGGCGCGCCGACGACGACACGTTCGTGGCGCTGCAGCACCGCGGCGGCGTGCGCTCACACCTCTGGATGAGCTCGCTCGCCGCGCAGGCCGGTGCGCGTTTCCACGTGCTCGGCTCCGAGAGCGCCTACACGAAGTGGGGTCTCGACGGTCAGGAGGCGCAGCTGAAATCGGGGCTGCTGCCGAGCGATGAGGGCTACGGGGTCGAACCCGAGACCGCCTGGGGCCTGCTCGGCATCGACGGCGACACGTCACCCGTGCCCGCGCACCCCGGCTCCTACCCGCTCTTCTACCGGCAGCTCGCCGACGCCTTGTTGCGCGGCGGGTCGCTGCCCGTCGACCCGGCCGATGCGCTGCACGTGCTCGAGCTCATCGAACGGCTGCGCGCCGACATCCAGTCCTGATCTTTTCTCATCACCAGCTCGAAGGAATCTCACTCATGACCACCTCCTCCTCGTCCCCCCGCGTCGTCGTCATCGGCGGCGGAATCCTGGGCATCTCGACCGCCACCCAGCTGGCCGCGGCCGGTGCCGCCGTCACGCTCGTCACCGAATCCACGCTCAACTCGGGCGCCTCGGGCCGTTCGCTCTCGTGGCTCAACTCGGCCGGTGAGCGCAGCGCCGAATACCACGCCCTGCGCCTGGCGGGCATCGACCGCTACCGCACGCTCGTGGCACGCACGGGCGGCGTCGACGCCGGCGGCACCGCTTTCGTGCGCTTCGACGGCGGCCTCACATGGGCCGACCCGGATGCCTCCTACCGCGAGCGCCACCTGCACGAGAAGTCGATCGGCTACGACTCCCGCTGGCTCTCCCCCGAGGACGTCGCGAGCTGGACCCCCGGCGTCGACGCAACGGCCATCAACCCCGAGGGCGCCATCTTCAACCCCGGCGAGGGCTGGGTCGACCTGCCGATGCTCGGCGAGCACCTGCTGGCCGCGTTCCGCGCCGCGGGCGGCGTCGTGCGCGACGGCGTGGGCCGCACCACCGTGCAGGTGGACGGCGGCCGGGCGACGGGCGCACTCACGGCATCGGGCGAGACCATCCCCGCCGACCACGTCGTGCTCGCGACGGGCCCCTGGGTGCCGCGCGCGCTCAGCGAGCTGGGCATCGAGGTCGGCGAGCAGACGCCCATCTCGCTGCTGGTCGCCACGAAACCGGTCGACGTAGCGCTCAAGGCCGTGCTCAACACCCCGCGCGTGGCCGTGCGCCCGACACCGCACGGGCACCTGGTGCTCGACTCCGGATGGTCGGAGGAGGAGGTCGTCGACAACGGCGACGGCACCTACACCGTGCACGATTCGACCGTCGAGGGGCTGCTGGCCGAGGCATCCCGCGTGCTCGCCGGCTCACCCACGCTCGAGTTGGCGCACTACGGCGTCGGCCCGAAGCCCATCCCGGCCGACGGCGACCCGCTCATCGGCGCCATCGATGAGATCGAGGGGCTGCACGCCATCTTCACGCACTCGGGTGCCACGCTCGCGCTCATCGTGGGCGAGCTCGTGGCCGACGAGATCGTGACGGGGCAGAAGAGCCCGCTGCTCACCGCTTTCGGCGCGGGTCGTTTCGCGCCCGTGGGTCGGTGACCGGGGGCTCACCCGGCCGCGCTGCGCAGAACCCGGCTGGTCCCGTCGGTGCAACGACGGGTCCAGGCGGTGGCCGGCGCGCGCCGACGATCGTGGCGGCCGGCGACAACGTGGTCGATTGCTATGACGCAGCGGGACTCATGTATCCGGGCGGCAACTGTCTCAACGTGGCCGTTTTCGCGCGGCGGTTCGGGGCGGGCACGGGCTACATCGGGCGCGTGGGGGCGGATGCGGCGGGGCGGCACCTGGTGGCGTCGCTCGAGAACGAGGGGGTCGACATCCGCGGGGTCGGCGTGATCGACGGCGGTGACACGGCGCACTGCGTCATCGGGCATGTCGACGGCGACCGCGTGTTCCTGTCTTCGGCCAAGGGTGTCAGCGAATTCGAGCCGACGGCCGGTGACCTCGAGTTGATCGCCGCGGCCGATGCCGTGCATGTCGGCGCCACCTCGGGGTTGGATGCCTTCATCCCCGCTTTCGGCGGCCTCACGCGGGTCTCCTACGACTTCGCCATCTTCCGCGATGCCGAGCACATCGAGCGCATCGCGCCGCACACGTTTTTGGCCACGTTCTCGGGCGGCTCGCTCGACGACGTGGATGCCTCGGCCCTCGCCGATCGCGCGCTCGACGCCGGGGCTGCCTACGCGCTCGTGACCCGCGGCGAGCGCGGCGCCCTGTTGGCGACGCGCGGCGAGCGCTGGACGACACCCGCGGCCCCCGCGACCGTCGTCGACACATTGGGGGCCGGCGACACGTTCGTCGCCAGTGTGCTGGTCGGGTTGTTGCGCGGCGACGACGTCGACGAGCTGTTGGCCGCGGCTGCGCGGGCCGCCGCGGAGACGTGCGCGGCTGCAGGGGCCTTCGGGCATGGCATCCCCATCGCCCTCTCGGCGCGGGCCCTGGAAGCCGGTCGGCCCGTCGTGGTCGACCCCGAGCGGGCGCCGTCGGTCGCCGCCGAGTTGGCGGTCTCGTCTGCGTCCGCGAGCCCTTCGCCCCCTTCCCCTTCCCCTTCCCCACGTTTTCCTCAACCACACACCGCGTCGGCGGCATCCGCGTCGCCGACCACCCAGATAAAGGAGCACACACCGTGACGAACGGTACGTACAACCCCGAGACAGCCGTCACCGACATCCCCGACACCTACCGCTCGGCGGGCGAGCACGCGCTCTCGCTCTGGCCCGAGATCGACGCCTTCGTGAGCGGAATGCCGAGCCTTCGTCGCGTCTTCTGGGTCGGCGCTGGCGGCTCCTACGTGGGCCTGCAGGCCGCGCAGTACCAGCTCGACCGCAAGGGCCTGACCCCGTCGGTGGCCATCAACTCGGACGAGTTCTTCTTTCGCGCACCCCCGTCGGTAGGCGCCGACACGCTCGTCATCACGCTGTCGGGCACGGGCCAGACGCCCGAGACCGTTCAGGCCGCCGAGTGGGCCGTCTCGCGCGGAGCCTCCGTCGCGGCCGTCACGCTGAAGGCCGACGGGCCCCTCGCCCAGGCCCTCGACACCGCGTTCGTCGCCCAATCGGGTGAGGGCAACCAGATCCTGCTGCAACTCGTGGCCCTCGCCATCCTGAAACGCGACGGCGTGGCCGTGGATGCCGAACTCGCCGCCCTGCGCGCGCTCCCCGCCGCGCTCGAAGCCGCCGTCCACGCGTTCGAGCCGCGCGCCGCCGCGATCGCCGAGGACATGAAGGATGTGCCGGTGACCTACCTCATGGCATCCGGCCCCCTCATCGGACCGGGCAACACGTTCACGAGCTGCTTCCTGCAGGAAATGCAGTGGATGCACGCGCAGACCATCAACTCGGACGAGTTCTTCCAGGGCCCGTTCGAGGTCTTCGACAAGAACACGAAAAGCTTCCTGTTCCTCGGCGAGGACGAGACGCGGCCCATGGGCGAGCGCGTGCTGCGCTTCCTCGAGCAGTATTCGGGCGAGACCGTCGTGCTCGACGGCCGCGACCTCGAGCTGCCGGGCATCGCCGCCGACCAGCGCGCGCTCGTGGCACCCGTCGTGTTCTACAGCCTCATGTTCCGGCTCGCTGCACACTACGCGGCCACGCGCGGCTATGCGCTCGAGGGCCGTCGCTACATGTGGCAGTTCGCCTACTGATCCCTCGCCCGCTGATCCCTCGCCTGCCAGTCCCTTCGCCGGTGCGGCCGAACCTTTCACCTCGGTCGTGCCGGCGCGGCGAACCGTCACACGGATTGCCAGGAACCTGAGGCATCTGCCATCCTCGATAGTCCCCGCCGCACGGGCGGACGCACCATCGGGAGATCCACCATGAGCATCTGGCGCACGAAGAGTGTCGAAGAATCCTTGGCCGACAGCAAGCTCGAGGGCCAGAGCCTGAAGCGCTCGCTCGGACCCGTCGACCTCGCGCTCATGGGCGTCGCGGTCGCCGTGGGTGCGGGAATCTTCTCGGTCGGTGCCAAGGCCGCGGCCAACTATGCGGGCCCGTCGGTCACCATCGCGTTCGTCTTCGCGGCCATCACGTGTGCGCTCGCGATCATGTGTTACGCCGAGTTCGCCTCGGCCGTGCCCGTCGCCGGGTCGGCCTACACCTTCACCTACGCCACGCTCGGCGAGTTGCTCGCGTGGATCATCGGCTGGGACCTGATCCTCGAGATGCTCACCGCGGCGGCCGTGATCGCCAAGTACTGGGGCATCTACCTGGCCGACGTCTTCGCGATCCTCGGCTGGGACGTGCCCAAGACGCTCGACGTCTTCGGCGTGCAGATCAGCTGGGGCGCTTTCATCATCGTCGCCATCTTCACCACCCTGCTGGCCATCGGCACGCAGCTGTCGTCGCGCGTCAGCTCGGTGTTCACGATCATCAAGATCGCCATCGTGCTGTTCGTCATCGTCGTGGGCGCGTTCTTCATCCGGCCCGAGAACTACTCGCCGTTCATCCCGCCGTCCGTTCCCACCGAGGGCGGCGCAGCGGATGTCTGGACGCAATCGCTCTTCGCCTTCGCGACGGGTGCGCAGCCCGCGCAATACGGTTTCTTCGGACTCATCGCCGGAGCATCCCTCGTCTTCTTCGCCTTCATCGGCTTCGACGTGGTGGCCACGAGCGCCGAAGAGGTGCGCAACCCGCAGAAGAACCTGCCGCGCGGAATCT
>Ga0308164_10003085_pt1 | contig 15538 bp, 9 predicted proteins | sample PhyTR2_FD_201031 | JGI IMG/M metagenome (GOLD analysis project Ga0308164, IMG submission 201031) | Phyllosphere microbial communities from UC Gill Tract Community Farm, Albany, California, United States - DLSLT.R2 | ecosystem: Host-associated > Plants > Phyllosphere > Unclassified | place: USA... | reverse complement strand
AATCGCCTCCGCCGCCATCGGCCGCGCAATCAGGTAACCCTGCACCTCGTTGCACCCCAGCGCCCGCAGGATGGCCAGCTGCTCGCGCGTCTCGACGCCCTCGGCCACCACCTCCATGCCCAGCGCGTGCGCCATCGACACGATCGCCTGGAAGAACACCTGCCCTTCCTTCGAGCGTCCCAGTGCGGCGGTGAACGAGCGGTCGACCTTCAGCACGTCCATCTTCATGCGCTGCAGCTGCGACAGCGACGAGTAGCCGGTGCCGAAATCGTCGACGTGCAGCTTGATGCCCAGCGCGCGGATCGCCGCCAGTTCGGCCAGGATCTCTTCCTGGTCGCCCATCATCGCCGACTCGGTGATCTCGACCTCCAGCAGGCCCGGCGCCACCGCGTGGCGCGCCAGCGCCTCGGCCAGCACGCGCTGGACGCCGCCGCGCAGGAACTGCTTGGGCGAGACGTTGATCGACACCGGCACCGCCGGGTGGCCGCCGCCCGCGCCGGCCTGCGACCAGGCCGCCAGCTGGGCGCAGGCCATGTCGATCACGATGGCGCCGATCGGCACGATCAAGCCGCTCGATTCGGCCAGCGGAATGAATTCGTCGGGGCGGATCATGCCCAGCTGCGGATGCTCCCAGCGCAGCAGCGCTTCCATGCTGAGCAGGCGGCCGCTGTGGGTGTCCACGCGCGGCTGGTAGTGCAGCACGAACTGCTGTTTCTCGATCGCTTCCAGCAGGCGCTGGCGCAGCTGGGCGCGGGTCTTGAGGGTGCTCGACTGCGAGGGGTCGAAGAAGCGGTACTGGCCCTTGCCTTCGTTCTTGCCGGCGTACATGGCGATGTCGCTGTGGCGGATCAGGGTGGCGGCGTCGCTGCCGTCGCGCGGGAACACGCTGATGCCGACCGAGGCGCCGATCATGTGCTGCTCTTCGGCGATGGAAAACGGCTTGCCGAAGGCCTGGATGATGCGCGCGGCGACCAGCGCCACCTGGTGCTCGCTGTCGAAGGGGCTGAGCAGGACGATGAACTCGTCGCCGCCGAAGCGCGCCACCCGGTCGCTGGGGCGCAGCTGCGACAGCAGGCGGGTGGCGGCGGCTTTCAGCAGGCGGTCGCCGACCGCGTGGCCGTGCGAATCGTTGACCTGCTTGAATTCGTCGAGGTCGATGAACAGCAGCGCCACTTCCTGGCCATGGGCGGCGGCATGCGCCAGCGCGGCGGGCACGAAGTTCAGGAACCAGTGGCGGTTCGGCAGGCCGGTCAGGCTGTCCTCGTTGGCCAGGCGCGCCAGCTGCGCCTCGTGCTCCTTGCGCTCGCTGATGTCCTGCAGCGTCACGGCCAGGCCGTCGCCGACCCGCACCAGGCGCCGGTGGCCCCAGCGGATGTTGAGGCGGTTATCGTCGGGCATGCGCCGGTCTTCCTGGTGGAAGCCGGCCGTCATCGCCTGGCGGTAGTTGGCGACCAGTTCGAGCGCATCGACGCCGCGGTCGACGCTGGACACCAGGCTGCCGACCAGCTCATCGCGCGTCATGCTGTAGAAGAAGGCGCCGCGCTCGTTGCAGTCGACGATGCGGAAGTCGACCATCTGGCCTTTGCGGTCGCGCACCGGGGCAACCATGTAGAAGCCGTCGTTGCCGCTCTCGGTGGCGGTGCGGTAGGCGCGCTGCACCGCATCCTGCTCGCGCGCCCGATTGCCGGCGCGCAGCGACAGCATGGTGGCCACCGCCGCCATCGCCAGCAGCACCGCGCTGACCGCCAGCGTGTGGTTGCGGCTGTCGATCCAGTAGGCCCTGGCGCCGGCCAGCGCCGCCTCGTGCGACAGCGCCACCAGCGCCACCAGCGGATACGCGCTCGAGCGACGCCAGCCCAGCACGCGCGCGACGCCGTCGCCGAAGCCGCCGGCATCGCGCGCCGCATCCACCAGCTGCACGCCGCGCGCCACCGGCCAGCGGTCGGCATTCGCCGGCAGGATCGAGCCGCCCGCGCGGGTGCGCACGTTGCCGTCGCCGTCCTGCTCGATACGCAGGCCGCCGTCCTTGCCGATCTCGGTGCCGACCAGCGCCAGCAAACTGCCCCGCCCCAGCGTCGGCGAGCTGACGAAGGACGTGAAATAGGCGGCATCGACCGCCATCAGCAGCACGCCGTCGAATTCGTCGTCGTCATTGTCGAGACGGCGCGTGAACAGGATGGCGCCGCGCTGCCGGGCCCCGGCCACGCCTTCCAGTTCGGACGGGGGCGTGCCGATGCGCAGCGCGGTCGAGTTGCTGTCGCGGTGCTGGACGAAGAAGCGGGCGTTCGACAGGTCGACGTCGCGCCCGAGCAGGCGGCTGGACGAGCGGATGCCGCCGTCGCGCCCGACCACGCTGACGTTGACGAAGGCCGCATCGGTGAACATGCCGTCGCGCCGCATGTCCTCGATCAGCGCCGGGCTGTGCGAATGCTCCCAGCTGTGCTTGAGCTGCATCGTGATCTGGTCCATCTGCGCCACCGAGCGCGTGACGTACTGCTCGTAGGCTTCGGCATAGGCGTCGGCTTCCTTGAAGGCCTGCTCGCCGGCGCGCCGCGCCTCGGCATCCGCCCGCAGGACGGCCGCGCCCCACAAGGCCAGGCAAGCCAGCAGCGCCAGGGCGGGCCACAGCAGGGCGAGGAAACGGTGGGTACGCGGGGCGGTGTGGGCGCGGGAGGGGCTCATGCGGTTTCAAACTTAGTTTCTGTTTGGAAACGCAGTCTAAAGTCGGTACGTTACATGATGATGACGGTAGGGTTTGCCACAGCGCCTTATCGCCGCTCGCCCGCCCGCGCCAGCACCTCGTTGACCTGGTTCAGATCCGCCGGCTTGACCAGATAATGGTCGAACCCGGCCAGCCGCGCCTCCTCGCGGTCCTGGCTCTGGCCATAGCCGGTCAGGGCCACCAGCGTGGCGCCGGCGTTTTCCGGCTGGGCGCGCAAGCGGCGCGCCAGTTCGTAGCCGTCCATGTCGGGCAGGCCGATGTCCAGCAGCAGCACGTCCGGCCGCTCGCGCCGGGCCCGCGCCAGGGCGCCGTGGGCATCGTACTCGACGCTCACCGCATGGCCCTGCACTTCCAGCAGCGCGGCCAGCATCTGGGCGGCGTCGGCATTGTCGTCGACCACCATCACGCGCAGCGGGCTGGCGCCGGCCTGGCCGCCATCGCCCGGGTCGGCAGGCCGGCAGGCGGGCGGCGCCGCCAGGCAGGGCAGGCACACCGAGAATTCGCTGCCCTGCCCGATGCCGGCGCTGCGCGCGCGCACCGTGCCGCCATGCAGCACGATCAGGCTCTTCACCAGCGCCAGCCCGATCCCGAGCCCGCCTTGCGAGCGGTCCGGCGTGCGTTCGGCCTGGGTGAACAAATCGAAGATATACGGCAGCACTTCCGGCGCAATACCGACGCCGTTGTCGCTCACCGTGACGTCGACGCGGTCGCCCTCGCCGTCCACCGTCACCGCCAGCACGATGCGCCCGCCCGGCGCGGTGTACTTGGCGGCGTTGTTGAGGATGTTCGAGATCACCTGCACCAGGCGCGTGCGGTCGCCCGTCACGTGGGCCGGCTGGCCGGACAGCTGCAAGGTCAGCGCATGGCGGCGCGCGTCCACCAGCGGCCGTACCTGCTCCACCGCGGCGGACACGATCACGTTCACGTCGAGCTCTTCCTTTTCCAGCGTGACCAGCCCGCGCGTGACGCGCGAGACGTCCAGCAGGTCGTTCACCAGGTCGGTCATGTGCGCCGCCTGGCGCGCGATGATCTCGCTGGCGTTGGCCACGCTCTGCGGGTCGTGGCGGCCGAGCTTGAGCAGCTGGGCCGCGGTCATGATCGGCGCCAGCGGATTGCGCAGCTCGTGCGCCAGCATGGCCAGGAACTGGTCCTTCTGGCGGTTGGCGGCGCGCAGTTCGTCCTCGATCAGCTTGCGCTCGGTGACGTCGCTGCCCTCGACGAAGATGCCGGAGACGGCGCCGCCCGCATCGCGGATCGGCTGGTAGACGAAATCGAGGAAGCGCTCTTCCAGCGGCCCGTCCGGCTCGCGCTGCACGCGCAGCGGCACCGCGTGGCCCACGAACGGCTCGCCGCTGGTGTAGACCCCGTCGAGCAGCTCGAAGAAACCCTGGCCGACGACTTCCGGCAGCGCCTCGCGCACCGGCTTGCCGATCACCTTGCGGTGGCCGATCAGCTGCATGTACGACTGGTTGGTGAGCTCGAACACGTGGTCCGGCCCGCGTAGCACGGCCATGATGCCGGGCGCCTGCTCGAACAGGCCGATCAGGCGCGCGTTTTCCTCGGTGCGGTATCGTTCGGCCAGCACCTCCCCGGTGACCTCGACGCAGGCGCAGTACATCCCGGCGATCCGGCCGTCCTCCTCGCGCACCGGCGAATACGAGAAGGTGAACCAGGTGGGCTCGTCGTAGCCGCGGCGGTTCATCACCAGGTGGAGGCGCTCGGCATAGGTGGCTTCGCCGGCCATGGCGCGCTCGACCAGCGGGTGGATATCGTCCCAGATCTCGCGCCACACGTCCTGGAACCGCATGCCCAGCGCGCGCGGGTGCTTGTCGCGGAGGACGTCGCGGTAGGAATCGTTGTAGAGGAAAGCCAGGTCCGGGCCCCAGGCCACGAACATCGGAAACTTGGAGTTGAGCATTAGCCCGACCACGGTGCGCAGCGCCTGCGGCCAGGTCCGCGGATGTCCCAGCGGCGAGCTCGACCAGTCATGTGCACGCATCAGGCCGCCTACTTCGCCGCCGCCGCTCAGGAACATGAGGGCACCGGAAACACATTCGAGCTTGTCGTCGGTTGCGGCAGGTCGTGGATCGTCTTGTGGCATGGTCGATACGGAAGCGGGTACGGCCTCAGTTTGCCATAAGGTCAAGACAGGGGGCGCGCGCTGCCGCGGGTAGCCCGCCGGCTTGCGCCGGGATGGATGCGCGGCACCGCGCCATTTGAAGCAACAATTCCCTACAAGATTTATTAGAACCTAATAAAAGTTACATTTTCGTTACGTTGCACGAAGGAATTTATACGTATGTTCTAAGCTGTATTTCCGACATCAACAAAAGGACTTCATGCGCTTATCTGTCCTCCTTATCGAACCCGACCTGTCAACGCTGGACATCATGGCTGACATGGTCACCGCTCTCGGGCATCGGGCGATTGGGGTACTGACGACGGCAATGGCGATTGGCGCCTTGCAGGCAATCAAGGTCGACGTGGCGATCATCGGACTGGCCCCGGACGATCCGGACGGTATTGCCATCGCTGCATTGGCAAAAAGCCATCAACCCGGGATCAAAACCGTTGTTTCGAGTGGCAAGCACGTTTCTCGCATCGCCATGCCGACGATCGACGCTTTTTTGAACAAGCCTTTTTCCATCGACGACATGCGTAAAACGTTACAAGCGCTTTATCCGGGGGATAGATAGCGCAGGTCTTCATCCAGGCATTGAATGCGGTATTCACCGGGAATCGGCGGCATCACATCGATTGGGGGAGACTGACGTCAGGCGCGGTGCAAACGGGCTGGTCGCCGTGGCGACTGGAGCGGGTGAAGGGAATCGAACCCTCGTCGTAAGCTTGGGAAGCTTCTGCTCTACCATTGAGCTACACCCGCGTTGCCGGCATTCTACGCGCCTTCAGGATGGTTTGACAACGGACTACCACCATGGGGCGGTCAAATTGCTACTTCCGGTCACGATGAACTGCTATATTAAAAGAACATCAACCTCAAGGAGTGCCAGGATGACCGACGCACATGATGACTTGCCTGATGACGAGCTCGACGACGACGCATTCGACGACGAGCTCGAGGACCCACTGGACGACGCCGCGCCCAGCCACCCCGCCCTCGACCAGCTGGACGAGTGGGAAGAGGAAGCCAAGAACGCCGTGCTGGGCGCCGGCCAGGTCAAGGGCGGCGTCGGCGGCCTGGATGCGGCGATCCGGGAAAAGCTGGTCGAACTCCACGGGGCCGACATCCAGGCCCTGATCGACGAGTTGACGAAACGCCAGTCGGACCTCGAAGCCCGCATGGAATCGGACGATGCGCAAGGCATCGCCTCGACCCAGGCGGATACCGACGAGCTGGAGTCGATCGACGACGCCCTCGATGCGCTGGAGGACGCGCTCGAACCGTGACGCACGGTCCGGCATGGCTGGCCGGGTTGGCATGACGTAGGCCCGGCCAGCAGAAGCACGCTCGTGCTGTTATATTTTCGGTATGACCTTGCTCACATTCCTTCGTTTGAAAACGCGGGCACGGGCTCGTATATTGAAAACTCGTCCATAGCCGGACTGGAGAACCTACCGTGACCTTGCAACCATTCACAACCCCGCCGCTTTCCCTGTCGCGAGGACCGGGCTGATGGCCGACTTCGACATCGCCGGCATCGTGCAGGGCCTGCACGACGCCCGCCAGCAATGGCGCCAGGCCCACCGTCCCGCCGGCGACGTGCGCGGCACCGAATTCCCGTCGCGCGATGCGCTGGCCGAGATCGTCGCGCAACTGAAAGGCGTGCTGTTTCCGATGCGCCTGGGGCCGCCGGGCCTGCGCCAGGAAAGCGAGGAATTCCACGTCGCCCATGCACTCGATTCCGCCCTGCACGCGCTGCTGCGCCAGGTACAGATCGAGCTCAGGTACAGCGCGGCGCTGCAGCAGCGCACCGATGCCGACAGCGCCAGCCAGGCCCTGGCGGTGACGCAATCCTTCGGCGCCGCCCTGCCCGGCATCCGCGCCATGCTCGACAGCGATGTGCTGGCCGCCTACCAGGGCGACCCGGCCGCGCGCAGCGTCGACGAAGTATTGCTGTGCTATCCGGGCGTGCTGGCGATGATCCATTACCGGCTGGCGCACAAGCTGTACGCGTCCGGCCTGCCGCTGCTGGCGCGCATCATCGGCGAGCTGGCGCATGCGGAAACCGGCATCGACATCCACCCGGGCGCCACCATCGGCGCCGGCTTCTTCATGGACCACGGCACCGGCATCGTGATCGGCGAAACCGCCGTCATCGGCCAGCGCGTGCGCCTGTACCAGGCCGTCACGCTGGGCGCCAAGCGCTTTCCCACGCATGCCGACGGCTCGCTGCAGAAAGGCTTGCCGCGCCATCCGGTGGTGGAAGACGACGTCGTCATCTACGCCGGCGCCACCGTGCTGGGCCGCATCACGGTCGGCAAGGGCGCCGTCATCGGCGGCAACGTCTGGCTGACGCACGACGTGGCGCCGGGCGCGCGCGTGGCGCAGGCAGCGTCGCGCGAGGACGGCGTCAACAATTAATGCGGCGGGCTTTCGACCGTGTAGCCTTTGGCCTTGAGCGCGCCCAGATAGCCCTTCGGATCGAACACGTCCTTTATGTCGAGCAAGGCGAAGGTCGACATGTTCTCGGCCATCGCCTTTTCCGCCGCCGCCAGCCAGGTGTCGCGCAGGCGCTCGCGCATGTTGCGGAATGCCGGGTTGGCCCGCTCCATGGCGCTGCTGCCCAGGATCGCATCGTCGCAGGCGTCTTCCCGCGACGAGAAATCCAGGCCTTCGATCTCGGCCATGTTGCCGTTGGCCCAGGCGTCGGCGCGCCGGCGTAGTCCATCCAGTTCGTCTTCCAGGCCGTCCAGGGTTTTTGCCAGGCAGGCTGCGTCGTTCAGCTTGGTCTGCTTGAATTCCGTGATCGCCGTGCCGACGTTGTCGATCTTGATCTCGAAACCGGGCGCCGTCACCTTGACCTTGTTGTCCTTGGCGATCTGCATGATGCGTTCGCGCACGTCGCCGCTGGACGCCAGGCCGCTCTTGTCGCGGCCGGCGCGCTGCAGGCGCTGGGCCGCGAAGACCGGACGCAGGCGCTCCACGTCCTGGTCGTCGCCGATATACCTGGCCTTGAGCACCGTCCAGCGCGCGTAGACGTCCTCCGGCAACACCTGCTGCAGCGTGGCGCCGTCCGGGTTCTTCTGGATGCCGATCAGGCGCGGCAATTGCGGCAGCAAGCTCAAGCCCTTGAAGAAGCCCATGCCCGACCAGGCCGACGGCGGCGCCAGCACCATCTGCGACTGCGCGACCAGGCGCTCGACGCGGCCGGCGTCCCACGCCATCTTCCTCGGCAGCGGCGCATACAGGGCAAACACCCACATCACGTGATTGCCCTTGGAGACTTTCCACACGCCGGGGCCGGGACGGCGGCCCGACACGATGATCTGGGTCGGGGCCGCTTCCAGGCCCTGCAGCGCGGCCGGCGCCGCCTGGTCCTGCGCTGGCGCAGCGACCGGCGTAACAGCGGCCGGCATGGAAGCGGCCGACGCGGCGGCGCCGGCTTCGGTCTGGGCCAGCGCCGGCAGCGCCAGCAGACCCAGGTACAGCGCACAGGCGGCGCGTTTGTTCATCGGCTGGTCCTCGTTGCTTGGTGTCCGTAAAGACTACCGAGATGCGACCAACTTAGATATTTCCGCAACAAAATATTACATTTTTGACATGCATATATGTCACTCTCCGGCGAGCGGGCGCTCCAGCAGTTCCTGCGCCAGTTTCAGGCTGGCCACCATGATGGAAAACGCTTCGCGCTTGGCGTCCTCGCTCGGCACGCGCAGCACGTACGAGGGGTGATAGGTGGTGACGACCCAGCGCCCCTCGACCTGCATCGGCTTGCCGAGCGAATGTTTCAGCGTCACGTTGTCGGTGCGCAGCACCGATTTCAGGGCGGTGGCGCCGAGGGCGACGATGACGGTCGGCTGCACGCTCGCCACTTCCTTGTCCAGCCAGTAGTGGCAGGCTTCGACTTCGCGCTGGGCCGGGGTCTTGTGCAGGCGGCGCTTGCCGCGCGGCTCCCACTTGAAATGCTTGACGGCGTTGGTGACGTAGATCGTGTCGCGGTCGACGCCGGCCGCCTGGCACACCTGGTCGAGCAGCTTGCCCGCCGGGCCGACGAAGGGCTGGCCGGCCAGGTCTTCCTGGTCGCCCGGCTGCTCGCCGACGAACATGATGCGCGCCTGTTGCGGGCCGTCGCCGGGCACCGCCTGGGTCGCGGATTCCCACAGCGGGCAGCGCCGGCATTCGTCGAGCTTGGTCGGCTGCTGGCGCTCCGGCTGGGCGGCCTCGGGCGCGATCGGGATCGTCGTGCCCTTGCGCTGGCCGACCGCCTCGAACTGGCCGACCTTGCGCGCGCCCATCGCCGCCTCGCTCACCATCTGGGTCACGATCTTCCCTTCGGGCAGGTTCTTCCAGCGGTGCGACGGGATGTGCTGCTGCATCACCGTGGTGTTCAGGCGCGCCGGGTTGAACACGCTGCGGTAATAGGTCAGCCACAGGGCTTCGCCGCTGTCGTCCAGGTCTTCGGCCTTGCCCACCAGCGGGCCGGTGTTGTGCAGCGTGTGGCCGTCCCACAGCACGCTGGCCTCGGGCGTGGCGATCATCCAGCTGACCTTGCCCATGCGCGAGACGAAATGCCGGGCCACCTGCGGCAGCACGTCGTGCTGCGGTTCATACCAGGCAACGAAGCGCGGCGCGCCGGCATCCACCGGGCGTTCGCGGAAACGGATATAGGCATGCATGTCGTGTTCTTCGCGCCGCACCGCCTTCACCATGCCGTTCAGGCGCGCGCCGTCTTCGTCGGCCGGCGACTGCACGTCGTGCTGGCCCAGCTGCCAGCGCCACATCACGCGGTACAGGAAGGCCCAGCGGTCGGGCACGCGGCAGCAGGCGGCCGATTGCAGCATGTCCATCAGCGAGCGTGGCACGTGCGGGGGTTTGGTGGGCGGCGCCAGCGCCAGGGCCGCGGGCGGCGCCGGCGCGGCGGCGGGCGGCGCACTCGTGAACAGGTCGCCGCCCACCTGCGGCGAACTCCAGGTGACCGCTTCCGGCGGCACGCCCCACACCAGCAGGTCGCGCGCCGCCTCGCGCCATGCGTCGAAGGTCTCGACCAGCAGCGACTGCCCGGCCTGCACGCGCTCGACCGCTGCCGGAATGACGACTGGCTGGGGCGTCGTCATGCGGCGCGCAATTCGGGAAACAAGCTCATCTGCTCGGGCGCATCGGCCATGGTGCGCCTGAGCAGGTCGGACGAGGCGGCGCCCTGGGCCGGCTTGTAGTCGGCGGTGACGACGAAGGGCGCCAGCTTTTTCAGGCTGCAGCGCAGCCGCGACAGATCTTCCCAGCGGATGCGGCGCAGCCGGCGCAGGTCGATCAGGCGCTTGGCCGAGCGCAGGCCGATGCCGGGGATGCGCGCGATCATGGCTTCGTCGGCGCGGTTCAGGTCCATCGGGAAATGATCGCGGTTGGTCAGCGCCCAGGCCAGCTTGGGGTCGATGTCGAGCGCCAGGTTGCCGGATTCCGGCATCAGCTCGCCGGCGGTAAAGCCGTAGCCGCGGAGCAGGAAATCGGCCTGGTACAAACGGTGTTCGCGCAGCAGCGGCGGCGGCGCCGACGGCACGCTCGACGGGCTCTGCGGGATCGGGCTGAAGGCCGAGTAATACACGCGCTTGAGCTTATAGCTGCCGTACAGGGTCTGGGCCGTGTTCAGGATGGTGTGGTCGTCGCTGGCGTCGGCGCCGACGATCATCTGCGTGCTCTGGCCGGCCGGCGCGAACACGGGCGCCTTCGGGTGGTCGTCCTTTTCGTCGAGCTTGGTGCGGATCGAACCCATCGCCAGCTTGATCGTGTGTACGCTTTTTTCCGGCGCCAGTTTCGCCACGCTGTCCTGGGTCGGCAACTCGATGTTCACCGACAGCCGGTCCGCATACTTGCCCGCCAGTTCGATCAGGCGCGGGTCGGCATCGGGAATGGTTTTTAGGTGGATATAGCCGCGGAACTTGTGGTCTTCGCGCAGGCGGCGCGCGACTTCGACCAATTGCTCCATCGTGTAGTCGCTCGACTGGATGATGCCGGAACTCAGGAACAGACCGTCGATGTAGTTGCGCAGGTAAAAATCCTGGGTCAGCTTGACGACTTCCTCGACGTTGAAGCGGGCGCGCGGCACGTTCGAGGTGCGGCGGTTGATGCAATACTGGCAATCGTAGATGCAGAAATTGGTCAGCAGGATTTTCAACAGCGAGACGCAGCGCCCGTCCGGCGTGTAGCTGTGGCAGATGCCCATGCCGTTGGTGGCGCCCAGGCCGTCCTTGTCGACCGAGTCGCGCTTGGGCGCGCCGCTGCTGGCGCAGGACGCGTCGTACTTGGCGGCATCGGCCAGGATCTCCAGCTTGTCTTTGAGTTCCATCTTGGCAGAAATACTGTATGGATGTACAGTATACCTCAGTTCAGCACCCGCGCGCGGTGCGCGAACGCACCTTTGTCGTCAATACGCATCCGCCGGGACATCATGAAATATCTGACCAAAAAACGCTGGGCCAGCGTCCGCGCCGGAGATGGCGGCGCCCCCGCCGCCAGCTGGGGCAAGGCCCTGCGCGCCTACCGCGAGCAGCTCGAAACCTTGCGCACCGCACTGCCCGAACCCGTGTTCGCCTTCTTCGACCGCGCCGACATCCACGACGGCGAACTGCTGCACCTCGACATCCGCGACGGCAGCCGCCCCGCCCCGCTCGACCAGCTGCCGCGCCCCTGGATCGTGCCCGGCGACCATCCGGTACGGGTCGACCTGGCGATCCTGGATACCTACGACAAGCAGATCTGGGGCCTGCGCTACAGCGCGATCCGCCGCATCCTGGTCGATTTTCCGTCGAAGCAGCCGCTGGCGTACCAGGATGGCGACGGGTTCGGCGATATCGGCGTGCATGAGCTGACCGCGTGCGGGGACGGGTTTTTCCGGCACGAGATTTTATTCGCGACGGGGGCGACGCTGCTGGTGGAGTTCAAGGAGGTGGATGTGCATAGCAGGATGCGGCAGGCGGATGAGGGGTAAAGCAGGGGCCGGGGAGTCCGCAGCGGCGTTCTGCACGCGGCGCCAAGCCGTCGCCCCCGCGACGGTGATTGCCGGGCAACGTGTATGCAGTGTATGCAGTGAATGCAGGTACCAATCACGCCGCAGCAGCAAACGCCTGCGCCTGCTCCAGCATCGCCGGCGCCATGCGCGCCGCGACGCGTTGCATATAGGTGTTGGCAGGCGCCACCCCGGCTTCGCCGGCGCGCTGCAGCCACGCATACGCTTCCACCAGGTCCGGCGGCACGCCCTGCCCGGCCGCGTACATCACCCCCAAGTTGAACTGGGCGCGCGCATGGCCCTGGCGCGCCGCGCACAGGTACCAGAAGTGGGCGGCCTCGTAGTCGCGCGCCACGCCGTGCGCGCTGTCGTAGCGCAGGCCGAGCGCGAACTGGGCCAGCGCGTGGCCCTGCTCGGCGGCCTTGCGGTACCAGTCGCCGGCCCGGCGCGGATCGACGGCGCCGCTGTCGTCGCGGTCCAGCAGCTGGCCCAGCATGTACTGGGCCGGCGCGTAATCCTGCGCCGCCGCCTTGCCGTACCAGTACTGCGCCTGCGCCGCGTCGATGGCGACGCCGTTGCCATGCTCGAAGCGCAGCGCCAGGTCGAACTGGGCGCGCAGGTGGCCCTGCTCGGCGGCCTGCCGGTACCAGTCCGCCGCCGCCGCGCTGTCCTGCGCCACGCCGCGGCCGGCGTCCAGCAGCTGGCCGAGGTGGTACTGGGCCGACGCAAAACCCTGCTCGGCCGCCTTGCGGTACCAGTGCGCGGCGCGCGTGTCGTCCTGGTCCACGCCGAGGCCGTTCTCGAAGCGCAGGCCGAGGTTGTCCTGGGCGCCGGCGTGGCCCTGCTCGGCCGCCTTGTGGAACCAGTGCAGCGCCCGCACCGGATCGGGCGCGATGTTGTGGCCATGGCCGCTGTCGTGGATCAGCGCCAGGTTGAACTGGGAACTGGCGTGGCCCTGTTCGGCGGCGCGGCCGTACCACAGGATCGCCTTGTCGCTGTCCTGCGGCAGGTCCTGGCCTTTGTCGTAACGCAGGCCGAGGTTGAACTGGGCCGGCGCATAGCCCTGCTCGGCCGCCTTGCGGAACCAGTGGACGGCTTGCTGGGCGTCGCGCGGCATGCCCTGGCCGCCGCGCGGTTCACTGTCGAGCCGCAGCGCCAGGTTGAATTGCGAGCGCGCGTAGTGTTGTTCGGCAGCGCGGCGGTACCAGGCCGCCGCCTGCGCCAGGTCCTGCGGCACGCCCTTGCCGCTTTCGTACATCATGCCGAGATTGTGCTGGGCGCCGGCGTCGCCCTGTTCGGCCGCCTGGCTGAACCAGTGCAGCGCCTGCTGCACGTCGGCCGGCACGCCCTGGCCCTTGGCGTACAGCCAGCCCAGGTTGTACTGGGCCTGGGCGTAGCCCTGCTCCGCGGCCTGGCGGTACCAGTGCACGGCCTGGGCCGCATCCTTGGCCACCCCCTGCCCCTTCTGGTACATCACGCCGAGGTTGTACTGCGCCTGTTCCAGTCCGGCGTTGGCGGCCAGCCGGTACCAGGCCACCGCCAGCTCGTCGTTGCGCGGCACGCCCTGGCCGTTCACGTACATGAAGCCCAGGCTGTGCTGGGCGGTGGCGACGCCGCGCTCGGCCAGCGCTTTGACACGCAGGTAGTCGGCGGTATGGCGGCTGTCGTCCTCGACCATGGCCGAGGATCAGGCCTGGGCCAGCATACCCGGCGCGCCGGCCGGTGCGCCCTGCATGCGCAGCACGTCGACGAAGCGGCCGAGCGGCATCGGGCGGTAGTACAGGTAGCCCTGCATCGTCAGGCAGCCGTTGGCGCGCAGGTAGCGCGCCTGGGCGTCGGTCTCGACGCCTTCCGCGATCAGGTTCAGGCCCAGGCCGCGCGCGATCGAGATGATCGCCAGCACCACCGGGTAGTGACCGTGCTCGTCGTGGATCTCCTTGACGAAGGACTGGTCGATCTTGATCGTGTGGACCGGGAAGCGGTGCAGGTAGGCCAGCGACGAATAGCCGGTGCCGAAATCGTCGATCGCCACCGACACACCGAGCTGCCCCAGCTTGTTGAGCTGCTCGATCGCGTGCTGCGGATTGCGGATCGCGATGTTCTCGGTGATCTCCACCTCGATCTGGCCCGGCGCGATCCCGTGGCGCAGCAGCGCGCCGCGCATCTTCTCGAAGAACTCGCCGCGGTCCAGGTATTGCGGCGACAGGTTCAGCGACAGCTTGATCTGGCTGCCGCCGACGCTGTTCCACTGCAGCATGTCGCGGCACAGCGCGACGATCATCCAGTCCGAGATCGGCAGCATCAGGCCGTTCTCTTCGGCGAAGGGCAGGAACTCGCCCGGCGACACCACGCCGCGCAGCGGATGGTTCCAGCGCATCAGCGCCTCGGCGCCGACGATGCGGCCGCTGATGGCGTCGATCTGCGGCTGGTAGTACATCTCCAGCTCGTCGTTCTCGAGCGCCTTGCGCAGGCTTTGTTCGAGCGCGATCTTCTGGTGCGACACGTCCTGCATCGACGGGTCGTAGAACGCATGGCCGTTCTTGCCCTGCCCCTTCACCTGGTACATGGCGATGTCGGCATGGCGCAGCAGCTCGTCGATCGATTCGCCGTGGCCCGGATAGATAGCGATACCAATCGAGGCCGAAATGTGGACTTCGTGGCCGTCCAGGTCGAACGGCAGGTGCAGGCATTCGAGGAACTTGTCGGCCACCTGGCGCGCGTCGTCGCGGTCGCGCAGCTCGGGCAGCACGATGGTGAATTCGTCGCCGCCCTGGCGCGCCAGGGTGTCGCCCTTGCGCAGGCATTCCTTCAGGCGTCCCGCCACCTGCTGCAGCAGCTCGTCGCCTTTCACGTGGCCGAGGGTGTCGTTGACCAGCTTGAAGCGGTCCAGGTCGATGAACATCACCGCCAGTTCCGTCTGTTTGCGCTTGGCCTGGATCACGGCCAGGCCGAGCCGGTCCTTGAACAGGATGCGGTTCGGCAGGTCGGTCAGGATGTCGTGGTAGGCCTGGTAGGAGATGACTTCTTCGGCGCGCTTGCGGTCGGTGATGTCGCGCGCCACGCCGTAGGTGCCGAAGAATTCGAGCTTCCTCACTTCCTGGTCGGGCACGTGCATGCCGATCGCGTTCAGCGAGATCGTCATCAGGGTGTTGTTGAAGGTGCGCTCGTGGCTGGCCGTGGCGTGGCATTTCAGGCGCAGCTCGACGTTGCGCGAGGCGCGCTCGTCGACGCGGCGCTCGTTGAACACGTAGCGCGCGCGTTCCAGGTCTTCGTCGTGCACCAGGATCGAGTAATGCTGGCCGATCAGTTCTTCGCGCTTGTAGCCGAGCAGCTGGTAGGCACGGTCGTTGATGAAGGTGAAGCGGCCGTCGTGGTTCAGCGTGTAGATGATGTCCGGGGAGCTGTCCACCAGGTAGCGGTACATCTTCTCCGAATTTTCCAGCTGGTTGGCCATGAAGGCGTTCGACTGCGCCAGGCGGCGCTGCTTGAGCGCGTTGCCGACCGTCTTGAGCAGCTCTTCGCGGCTGTAGGGCTTGCGCAGGTAGTCGTAGGCGCCGCGCTTCAGGGCCCCGATCGCCGCATCGATCCCGACCTCGCCGCTCATCACGATGACGTCGGCATCGATTGCCTTCTCGTTGATGAAGTCCATGATCTGGTGGCCGCCGATGTCGGGCAGGCGCAGGTCCAGCAGCAC
>Ga0308164_10003084_pt1 | contig 15543 bp, 12 predicted proteins | sample PhyTR2_FD_201031 | JGI IMG/M metagenome (GOLD analysis project Ga0308164, IMG submission 201031) | Phyllosphere microbial communities from UC Gill Tract Community Farm, Albany, California, United States - DLSLT.R2 | ecosystem: Host-associated > Plants > Phyllosphere > Unclassified | place: USA... | reverse complement strand
GCTCGGCGGGGGGCATGTTATCGAGCATAATGCGGTCGGCGCCGCCCGCATCGAGCGCCTGCTGCACCTCGGCCAGGGTGCGGGTTTCGAGCACGATGGGCAGTTGGCGGCCGGTGCGGCGCAGGTAATCGTGGGTAGCGGCCAGGGCCGCCGCCACGCCGCCCGCGTAGTCCACGTGGTTGTCCTTCAGCATTATCATGTCGAAAAGCCCGTAGCGGTGGTTTACGCCGCCGCCAATGAGCACCGCCCACTTTTCGCAGATGCGGAAGTTGGGCGTCGTCTTGCGGGTGTCGAGTAGGCGGGCCTTGGTGCCGGCCAGCTGCGCCGTGAGGTGCGCCGTGTGAGTAGCAATGCCGCTCATGCGCTGCATGCAGTTGAGCACTAGGCGCTCGGCAGTGAGGATGCTGCGCGCCGGGCCTTCCACCGTGAAAGCCACATCGCCGTGCTTCACCCTAGCCCCGTCTTCGAGCTGTACACTCATGGTCAGCGCCGCATCTACGTGCTTGAAAATGAGGCTAGCCAGCTCCACGCCGGCCAGTACGCCCTCGGCTTTTACCAGTAGCTTGGCACGGTTGCGGGCCTCGGCCGGAATGGCGGCCAGGGCCGAGTGGTCGCCATCACCCACGTCCTCGGCTAGGGCCGTTTGGATAAACGTGGTGAGCGCGGCGGGCGTGAGGTAGGGGGCGGGGGGGGCTGACACCCAGCAAAGGTACGGCGGCTGGCGGGCGCATAAAAAACCCGGCAGCGGGTGGGCTGCCGGGCTAGGGTGGCGCTAGGCCAGTTACTCCTTCGTAAAATCGAGCGTGTCGATGGTGGGGTTGGGCTGCTTAGGCTTGAGCTTGATGAACACCCGGTAGCTGCCGTTGCGCCCTACATAGTGCCCCACGGCGTAGGGAATACCTTCATTGCTAGCCCCTTGGTGCACAATATCGAAGCTGGCGGGCGGGTTCTTGGCGAAGAAATTCTTCATTACCAGCTCGGTCTGGGTGGCGTTATAGCTCTGCTTGTCGCCATCGAACCCAACCTCGACCGACGGGGCCAGAAACTGCGCCAGCCCGCGCGACGAGCCGCCCGCAATAGCGGCGCGCACCGCCGAAAGCTGGTCGGCACCCTGAGCCCAGCCACTCACGGCGACTGCCAGAAAAAGCCAGCCAAATACAAAAAACCGGGTAAAAAATAAATTCATACTAAAAAGCCTAGCGAACAGGTCGGAAGCGCTTGATTGGGAAGTAAGCTAAAACTATGCCAGCCGCCGACATTTTGAAGCCTTTCTGAAGACTTAATTAAGCGGCCGGGGCCTAGTACGGCGCGCAGGCGCTTTAGGGTGCGGGGCGTACTTTTGCAGCCATGAACAAGCAGGTCCTCTTAGTTATTTTGGATGGGTGGGGCATCGCCCCGAACGCAGAGGCTTCGGCCGTTGACAAAGCGCAGACACCGTATTTTAAAAGCCTGCTTAATCGCTTCCCGCACAGCACCTTGCAGGCTTCGGGCGAGGCTGTAGGGCTGCCCGATGGCCAGATGGGCAACTCGGAGGTAGGCCACATGAACATCGGCGCGGGCCGGGTGGTGTACCAGGAACTGGTGCGCATCGGTAAAACTATTCAGGAGCGTAAGCTAGGGCAGATTCCGGCGCTGAAAGATGCGCTGGCCTATGCCAAGCTCAACAACAAAGCTTTCCATTTGATTGGTTTACTGTCGGATGGCGGCGTGCACTCGCACATCGACCACGTGAAAGCGCTGTGCACCATTGCCCACGAGGCCGATGTGCACAAGGTCTTTGTGCACGCCTTTACCGATGGGCGCGATACCGACCCCAAGAGCGGCGTGCACTACGTGAACGAGCTGGAGCAGTACAACGAGCGCACGGGGGCCAAAATTGCTTCCATCGTGGGCCGTTACTACGCCATGGACCGCGACCAACGCTGGGAACGCGTGAAAGAGGCCTACGACCTGCTGGTAAACGGCATCGGCACGCCTTCGCAAAACCTGATTCAAAGCATTCAGGAGCAATACAAAGACGGCGTAACGGACGAGTTTCTGAAGCCCATCGTGAAGGTGGGAGCCGACGGGCAGCCGCTAGCCACCATTCAGGAAGGCGACGTGGTGCTGTGCTTCAATTTTCGCACCGACCGGGGCCGCGAAATCACGGAGGCGCTTACGCAGCAGGATTTTAACGCCTACCAGATGCACCGCCTCAGCCTGCGCTACCTCACCATGACGACGTACGACGAGACGTTTCAGGGGGTAACGGCAATTTTTGAGAAGGATAACCTCGACAACACGTTGGGCCAGGTGCTGGCGGCGCACGGCAAAACGCAGATTCGGATGGCCGAAACGGAGAAATATCCGCACGTAACGTTCTTTTTTTCAGGCGGCCGCGAAAAGGAGTTTGAAGGCGAAACGCGCATCATGCGGGCCTCACCCAAGGTGGCGACCTACGACTTGGCGCCCGAAATGAGCGCCTACGAGTTGCGCGATGCGCTGGTGCCCGAGCTGCAAGCCAATTCGGCCGATTTTGTGGTCGTCAATTTTGCTAACCCCGACATGGTGGGCCACACCGGTGTGTTCGAGGCCGTAATAAAGGCCGTGGAAACGGCCGACGCCTGCGCTCGCGACGTGGTGGAAGCGGCCCTGGCCGCTGGCTACGCTACCATCGTGATTGCCGACCACGGCAACGCCGAGTACATGCGCAATGCCGACGGCTCGCCCAACACGGCGCACACGACCAACCTAGTACCCTGCATTTTGGCTGACAATACCTACCAAGGCACCCTAGCCAGCGGCAAGCTCGGCGACATTGCCCCCACCGTGCTGCAGCTAATGGGCGTGCCCCAGCCTGCCGAAATGACGGGCCTGAGCCTGCTACGCCCCGCGCTGGGCTAGCCTGAACAAATTGCGTAGCATTTTTCTTTCTCGCAGTGTCCCGCAGTGGTTGGCTGAAGTCGTTTCTTCGGCGCGCAGTGCGGGACACGTTGGTAAAATGGGTTGTAGACTCGGTTATTATTGCTTGATTAGCAGCGCCGTGCTGGCGCTGAGCGGCTGCGACAAAGGAGCGGCTACCGACCCGGCCGCCCCCGGCGCCCCGCACTACGTGGGCGCCTACTTCGACGTGCGTGGCCTGCTCGATGCGCAGGTGCGGCAGCTCGCGGCTAGCCACCCCGGCGTGGAAAAGCAAGTGAGCGTGCGCGGCGGCGCGCCCGAAACCGTGCGCGTGCCGCAAGTGAAATGGGCCGACGAGCTCCAGATTTTTTACCAGGCCGACATCAACAAAGCGGCCCTGCGCGGGGCTTATGCCGTGGACTCGGCCAGCCTGGGCGGCGGCGCCGTGCGCCGCACCTACCGCCTGCTGCCCGGCCACGACAACGCCCCCGTGCTACGCCTCGCCGTGACGAGCCAGGCTAGCCAGCCCCAGGAAATAACCGCCATCATTCGGCAGGATAACTCGTTGTTTTTCGGCCAGAAAGAGTTGCGACTGCGCCTGCAAAACGGCCAACTTAGCCAGTACAGCGCCAGCGGCGTGCAAAAGCTGGTATTGTTTGACAGCACACGCTACCGCTCGGCGGCGCGGGTGCTGTAGGCGCCGCTAGGCCCTTATTCACCCATCAGCGTGACCACCACCCAGCGGCGGCCGCCGTGGCGGCGATGCTCGCCCAGGCACAGGCCCTGCCAGGTGCCGAGCAGCAGCCGGCCGTCGGCAATGGGCACCGTGACGGAGGTGCCCAGCATGGCGGCCTTGAGGTGGGCCGTCATATCGTCGGGGCCTTCGAGGGTGTGCAGGAAGTAGGGCGCATTGTCGGGGGCTAGCCGCCGGAAATACTCCTGAAAGTCGCGCCGCACGGTGGGGTCGGCATTCTCCGTGATGAAGAGGCTAGCCGAGGTGTGCTGCAGGCAGAAGTTGGCGGTGCCCACGCGCATCGCTTCTAGCTCAGGCAACTCGCTCAGTAGCAAATCGGTAATGAGATGAAAACCCTCGGCGACGGCCGGCAGGCGCAGGCGTTTTTGAATGAAGCGCATGGCGGTCATACGTAAGCCGGCGCCGGTGGGCTAGCCCTATTTCTTGGTGCTTTCGTAGGCGCCGAGGCTGGGTGCGGCCGGGGTGCGCAGCAGGTTGAGCAGGTCGCGGAGGGGTACGGGGCCTAGCGGACTGGCGCGCTTGTAGGCCGGAGAGGTGCTGCGCAGGCGGTAATCACCGAAGCTGCCGCCCTGCGGCCGCTCAAACTGCGGGTCGCTGAATAAGTTAGCGTAGGCCGGGTTGCCGAGGCCCGCGTTATCGCCTGCATCGGCGGCGGTTTTGTACAACTGGCTTTTCAGCAGCGAGTTGCGAACAGTGACATTGTTCTTGTACTTGCTGTAGTGCTCCAGCAACAATTCGTCCTCCAGCGAACCCCACACCACCGAGTTTTGAATGCTAACTACCGGCGCCTGCGTGGTGGCCACGCCCTTCGAGTCGGTTACGGCATCGGTAAAGGTGAGCGACTGGGTTTTGCGCACGCCACCGGTGGCCGGAAAATTGGCCACGGTGCAGAAATTGAGCGCCGTGCTGCCGCCCAGGCCCAGCAGCGCATACTCGTAGCAATCGCTGAACAAGGTATTTGTGGCCGTTACCCGGCCCTGAATATTGTAGACCCCGGCCCCCGAGCCCAGACTGCTGGCCACGCCCGCAAAGCTCACGTCATTGCCCGAGACGTAGCGGATAACGGTGTTCTGAATATCCACGCTGGGCTGGGGGCCATTGTCGGGGTTGTAGAGCAGCACCCCGATGGTGGCGTTTTGAATCTGCGCGTAGCGAATGACATTACCTTGGCTGCCAGGGGCTAGTATAATGCCCGTCCACTGCCCCGGCGCGGTGGCGTACTGGGTTTCGGCGCTGCGGTCGCCGGCAAAGCGCACAATGTTGGCATTGGTGGCCTTCACGGTATCGCTGGGGCCGGGCGCGTAGTCGCTCGGGTCGTTCACGAGCAGCTTGCCTTCGACCAGCAGCGCCGCGCCGGCGTGGGCGTAGATGCGGGTGCCGGGCCGGATGCGCAGCGTGCAGTTTTTGGGCACGCGCACGGTGCCGTAGAGCACGTGCGGGCGGTCGTTGCGCCAGACTTCGCCGCAGGCTAGCGGCGTATTGGTGTGCAGGTAGATATTCTGCCCGAACGAGCGCAGCAGCACCGATTGCTCCTGGCCGTTGGTACGGAAATTCAGTCTGTCCTGCACCACCAGGTCCTTGGCCCGGCCGCTGCCGCCATTATCTTTCAGCTCGGCCCGCACCAAGATAAGCAGGCTGTCATTACCCCTGATGTAGAGGTTATTAGCCGTTTGCCTCAGGTCGCCGTTAATAACGAGCGTGTAAGGCGAGCCGGCTGGGTTTTCGAGGCTCACCAAGTCCACGTTCACCGCCCGCGGGTTGCGGTTGTACACCCACAGCCGCTTCGTAACGGTGCGTAGGGTGGTGAAAACCGTGTCGAACTTTACCGTGTCGGCCGAGAAGGCTAGCCCGCCCGAAGTTTGCAGCTCTTCCTCACGCGGCTTGCAGCCGGGCAGGCTCAAGCTGAAAATGGCACTGAGCAGCAGGAAAACGGGCAGGAGGTAGCGAATTTTAAGCACGATAAGGTAACGGTAAAAAGCCGTCGGTCATTGCAAGTACCACCAAGCAATGACCGACAAGCCAGGGGCGCAGCCCCGTATCCGTGAAATCAGTTAAATCCGTTAAATCTGCGGTTTACTCGGCGCCTACTTTCAGGCGCTCGGCGCTTTCCACCAGGCGCAGCTGCTCCACAAAGTCGTCGATGTTGCCATCCATCACGCTCGGCAGGTTGTACACGGTGTAGCCGATGCGGTGGTCGGTCACGCGGCCCTGCGGGTAGTTGTAGGTGCGGATTTTATCGGAGCGGTCGCCGCTGCCAATCATGCCCTTGCGGATAGCGCCTTCGGCCTCGTTTTTCTTGGCTAGCTCAATCTCGAAGATGCGCGAGCGCAGCACGCCCAGCGCCTTGTCGAAGTTCTTGAGCTGCGATTTCTGGTCCTGGCACTGGGCCACGATGCCGGTGGGCAAGTGGGTGAGGCGCACGGCCGAGTAGGTCGTGTTTACCGACTGCCCGCCGGGGCCGCTCGACATGAACAAGTCCTTGCGGATATCATTCATGTTCAATTCTATATCAAACTCTTCGGCCTCGGGCATCACCACAATGCTTGCCACCGACGTGTGGATGCGGCCCTGGGTTTCGGTGGCTGGCACGCGCTGCACGCGGTGCACGCCCGATTCGAATTTGAGCTTGCCGTATACATCTTCGCCCTTCACGGCCACCACAATTTCCTTGTAGCCGCCGGCGGTGCCTTCCATGGCGTCCACGAGCTCCATTTTCCAGCCCTGCTTTTCGGCAAAGCGCATGTACATACGCTGCAAGTCGCCGGCGAAAAGCGAGGCTTCGTCGCCGCCCGCCCCGGCCCGGATTTCCATAATCACGTCCTTCGAGTCGTTGGGGTCCTTCGGAATCAGCAATTCCTTGATGGCCACCTCCATGCGCTCGGCTTCAGGCACCAGCTCATCAAGCTCGGCCTTGGCCATTTCGCGAAAGTCCTCGTCCTTCTCGGTCGATACGACCTGGCGGGCGCCCTCTATATTACTGAGCACCTGCTGGTAAGCGCGGTACGCAGTCACAATTCTACCTAGTTCCTTGAACTCCTTATTAAGCGACTTGAAGCGCTTCATATCGCCCATCACCTCGGGCTGCATGAGCTCGTCGTTCACGTTGTCGTAGCGCTCGCGGATGGCTTCGAGTTTATCCAGCATTTTGTGGTCAGAAAAAATAGTCAGTAGTTTGCAAAGATACAGCTTGGTAACAACGTCCTTTGCGGTCGGCGTTCCGCGCCAATTCTTTACGCTGCCGCGCGTTGTTGTTCCCACCCTCGCTAGGCCCTCCTCCTACTGCGCGGCCGGCCCAGGCTAGCCACGCTTTCGACACCTGTTTAGTATGCAAGTTTTGAAATTTGGAGGCACGTCGGTGGCCTCTGCTGAGAATATTGGGAAGGTACTAGCCATCGTAGCCAGCGCGCTGGCCCGCGGACCAGTGGCCCTGGTGGTGTCGGCGCTGGGCGGCACCACCGACGCCCTTATTAGTGTAGGCCGCACGGCCGCCGCCGGCGATGAAACCTTCCGCCAGACGCTGCGCCAGCTCGAAGCTCGCCACCTCACCGCCGCCGAAAGCCTGCTGCCCAGCTTTGAGGCCCAGGCCGAGATGCAGCCCTGGCTCACCGCCCAATTTACCGAGCTAGCGCTGCTGGCCGACGGCATTTTTGCGCTGGGCGAATTGTCGCCGCGCACCCTCGATAGGCTGATGAGCTACGGTGAGCTGCTGTCGTCGCGCCTGGTGGTGGCTGCTTTTCAGGCGCACGGCACAGCCGCCGTTTGGGCCGACAGCCGCCAGCTCATCCGCACCAACTCGCGCTTCGGCATGGCTCAGGTAGATGAGGAAGTTACGCAGCGCCAAGTCACGTACTTTCAACAGGAAAACGGGGCTAGCCTGTGGGTAGCCCCGGGCTTCATCGCCGCCGATGCGGAGGGCCACACCACTACGCTGGGCCGCGGCGGCTCCGACTACACGGCCGCCATTCTGGCCGCCGCGCTAGGGGCCGAGAAGCTCGAAATCTGGACCGACGTGAGTGGCATGCTCACCGCCGACCCGCGCCTGGTGCGCTCGGCTCGGCCCATCGCACGCATCAGCTACGAGGAAGCTATGGAGCTTTCGCACTTCGGAGCCAAGGTGCTGTACGCACCTACGGTGCAGCCCGTGCGCCGGCGCGGCATCCCGATGTGGATTAAAAACACCTTTGCGCCCGCTGACTATGGCACGCTGGTAGAGGTAGCCCCGCCGCCCAGCATCGGCGTAGTGCGCGGGCTATCGAGCATCAGCCACTTGGCTTTACTCAACCTAGAGGGCAGCGGCATGGTAGGTGTGCCGGGCTTTTCGGCGCGGCTGTTTGCGGCGCTGGCTAGGGCCCGCATCAACGTGGTGCTCATCACCCAAAGCTCGTCGGAGCATTCCATCTGCGTGGGTGTGAGCGAGGGCGACGTGCCCGCCGCGCAAGAGGTAGTGAATGAAGAGTTTGCCGCCGAAATATCGGCCGGCCGCCTGGAGCCCCTACGGCCCGAAACGGGGCTAGCCATTGTGGCGCTGGTGGGCGACAATATGCGCAATCACCCTGGCATCAGCGGGCGCTTGTTTAGCGCGCTGGGACACAATGGGGTGAATATCCGGGCCATCGCGCAGGGGGCTAGCGAGCGCAATATCTCGACCGTTATTCGGGCCGACGATGTGCGCAAGGCCATCAACGTGCTGCACGAAGAGTTTTTTGAGGCGACCTATAAACAGGTTAACCTGTTCATTCTGGGTCCCGGCAACGTGGGCGGCAAGTTGCTGGGCCAGCTAGCCCAGCAGCAACCTTATCTGCGCGAGAAGCTCGGCCTCGACCTGCGCGTGGTAGCCATCGCCAACAGCCGCCACTGCCTCGTTAGCGACGAGGGCGGCCTCGACCTTAGCACCTGGCCCGAAGACCTCGACCAGGCGCCGCCACTGTCGCTCGATGAGCTTACCCAACTCATCATCAGTAAGAATCTGCGCAACTCCATCTTCGTGGACGTGACGGCCAACCCAACCGCCGCCGAGCAGTACGCACCGTTGCTCGCCAAGAGCGTGGCCGTGGTGGCCTGCAACAAAATCGCCGCTTCCGATACCTACGCCAACTACCGTCAACTCAAGCAGCTAGCCCGCAACTTCAACACGAAGTACCTCTTCGAAACCAACGTGGGCGCGGCGCTGCCCGTCATCGGCACGCTCGGCGACCTCACGCGTAGCGGCGACGTAGTACGCCGCATGCAGGCCGTGCTCTCGGGCACGCTCAACTTCGTGTTCAACAACTACGATGGCTCGCGGCCCTTTGCCGAGGTGGTACAACAAGCCCAAGCCGAAGGCTACACTGAGCCCGACCCCCGCCTCGACCTCAACGGCTCGGATGTGGCCCGCAAAATTCTTATCCTAGCGCGTGAAGCCGGTCAGCAGCTCGAAATGAGCGACGTAGCCAACGAAAGCTTCCTGCCCGCTAGCTGCCTCGAAGGCGACGTGGCCGCTTTCTACGAACAGCTAGCCGGGCACGAGCCGCACTTCCGCGCCCTCTACGACGCGGCCGCTAGCCAGGGCAAGCGCCTCAAATTTGTGGCCCAGTATGCCGATGGCCAGGCCTCGGTAGGCTTGCAGCAAATAGCGCCCGGCCACGACCTCTACGAGCTGCGCGGCAAGGATAACCTGGTGCTCTTCTACACCGACCGCTACCCCGAGCAGCCGCTGGTGGTGAAGGGTGCGGGCGCCGGCGCCGAGGTAACGGCCAGCGGCGTGTTTGCCGATATTATTCGGGCAGCGCGATTGTAGCAGCCCCACCCCCGGCCCTTCCCCTGCGGGGGAGCCTAGCAATAATCTTATCCTTTACTAATGCGCCTGCGCCGCCTCGGCTTCCCCTCCCCTGCGGGGGAGGAGGCCGGGGGGTGGGGCTGTTTCCCCATGCCTCTCCCCTCCTCCGTCACGGTGCACGCGCCGGCCACCATTGCCAATGTCGGTTGCGGCTTCGACGTGCTGGGCCTATGCCTCACCGCGCCCTACGACACCGTGCGCCTCACGCGCCGCGAGCAGCCGGGCCTCGTCATTCGGCACCTCGACGACTACGACCTGCCCACCGACCCCAACCGCAACGTGGCCGGGGCGGCCCTGCTAGCCTTGCTGCGCGCCGTGCCCGAGCCGCTAGGCTTCGAGGTGGAGATTACCAAGGGCATCCGGCCCGGCAGCGGCATCGGTAGCAGCGCGGCCAGCGCGGCGGGTGCCGTGGTAGCGGCCAATGCGCTGCTGGGCAATCGCTTCTCGCACAAAGAGCTGATTGACATGGCCATGTATGGCGAGGCCGTGGCCTCGGGCGTGCGCCACGCCGACAACATTGCGCCCGCTATCTGCGGTGGTTTCACGCTGGTGCGGGCCGTTACGCCGGTGCTCGACGTGCTGGCCCTGCCCGCCCCGCCGCTGTGGGTAGCCGTGGTACACCCGCAGTTTGAAGTGAAGACCAAAGAAGCGCGCGCCGTGCTGCCTACGTCGGTACCGCTAGCCCTAGCCGTGCGCCAGTGGGCCAACGTGGGCGGCCTGGTAGCCGGCTTCCTCACCCACAATAACGACTTGATTGCCCGCGCCCTCGAAGACTACATCGTGGAGCCGGCCCGCGCCGCCCTCATCCCCGGCCTGGGCGATGCCAAGCGGCTGGCCCTGGCGGCCGGCGCGCTGGGCGGCGGCATCTCGGGCTCGGGGCCAGCCATTTTTATGCTCAACAAAGACGAGGCTACCGCCCACGTCGCCGCCGAGGCGCTAGGCAGTGTGTACCGCAAAATGGGCATCGACTTTCACTTGCACGTGGGGCCGATTGCCAGCCAGGGCGCGCGGGTGGTAGCCTGACGGGCGAGCCCCCTCTCCGAAAAGGAGAGGGGTAGCTTAACAATTTCTATTTTTTATCAGGAAAATAACTACAATTGGTGTCCATACTGCCTTGGCTCCCCCTCTCCTTTTCGGGGAGGGGACTGGGGCGTGAGGCGCCCGTTAGCCCAGCATCTATGAACTACTACAGCCTCAACCGCCAGTCGCCGCCCGTCGATTTTCGCACGGCTACCATCGCCGGGCAGGCGCCCGACGGTGGCCTGTATTTCCCCGAAACCATCCCGCAGTTCTCGGAAGAATTGCTACAAAACCTGGCTAGCCTCACCCGGGCCGACATTGCCTACGCCGTGATGCGGCCCTACGTGGGCGATACCATCCCGGCGGCCGACCTGCGCCGCATCTGCGCCGAAACGATTGATTTTGACTTTCCGCTGGTGCCCATTACCAAAAGCATCGGCGCGCTGGAGCTATTTCATGGCCCCACGCTAGCTTTCAAGGATGTGGGCGCGCGCTTTATGAGCCGCTGCCTGGGCTATTTCTCGCGGGGCGAAACCCAGCCGGTGACGGTGCTGGTGGCGACTTCCGGCGATACGGGTGGGGCCGTGGCGCACGGCTTCCTGGGCGTGCCGGGCGTGGAGGTGGTTATTCTCTACCCCTCGGGCAAGGTGAGCCCCTTGCAGGAATTGCAGCTCACCACGCTGGGCCAGAATATCACGGCGCTCGAAGTAGCCGGCAATTTTGACGACTGCCAGCGCCTCGTTAAGCAGGCTTTTCTGGATGAGGAGCTGGCTAGCCACCGCACGCTCACCTCGGCCAACAGCATCAACGTGGCGCGCTGGCTGCCGCAGCAATTGTATTATCTGTTTGCCCTGCAACAGTGGGGGCCCGCCGCGCCGCCGGTTATCTCGGTGCCGAGCGGCAACTTTGGCAACCTTTGCGCTGGGCTGCTGGCTCACGCTTCGGGGTTGCCGGTAGGCCACTTTATTGCCGCCTGCAATGCCAACGACGCGGGAGCCGAATACCTGCGCACGGCCATTTTTGCGCCCAAAACGGCCGTGGCGACCATTTCCAACGCCATGGATGTGGGCCATCCCAGCAACTTCGTCCGCATTCTGGCGCTATTCAGGCACGAGCACGCCACCATCAGCCAGCTGCTGAGCGGCTACACGGTGAGCGACGCCGACACCAGCGCCACTATTCGGCGCGTGCAGGCCGAGCGCGGCTACCTGCTCGACCCGCACGGCGCGGTGGCCTTCGTTGCCTTAGAAAGCTACCTGGCCGAATACCCGGCTGCGGCGGGCTTCCTGCTGGCTACGGCCCACCCCGTGAAGTTTCCGGAAGTGGTGGAGCCGCTCATCGGCCGCAAAATCGAGCTGCCGGCGGCCCTGCATTACCTGCTAGAAAAGCCTAAGCAAAGCGTGCCGCTAGCCCCCAGCTACGAGGCCTTGCGGGCGTGGCTGCTGGGCTAGCCGCAACCTTCGCCCGACTTTAGCAGTTGCCGCAGTATGGTTTTGTCGAAAATCAAATTTGTTCTCCCTTGCCTGCTTGGGCTAGCCGCCTGCCGGCCCGACCAGGTAAAGCACCTGCCCGGCACCAAGCAAATAGCCGAGGAAACCGCTAATTGGGAGGTGAAGCGCATCATGCCCGACGACTTGCTGCACGCCACGCGCTGGGCCGGCGACTCCCTCACGGCCTACGCCGATACGCTGCTGCGCCGCACCCTGGCCCGCGAGCTGCGCAAGGGCAACCTGGCCCAGGCTGCCAATTTTTGCCGCCCGCAGAGCTACCCCCAAGTCGACTCGATGGCCCGCAAGTGGCACGCCAGCCCGCGCCGGGCCGAGTGGCAGCCGGCTCCTACCAGCACCGCGCCGGCCGCCGTAGCCGCCGCGGGCCTACGGCCCGATACCATGCGGCTGATTGGCCGGCCGGCCGCCGACACGTTCTACTATCAGCGCCCTATTACGCTGGCTAACAGCCTATGCCTGCGCTGCCACGGCCAGCCGGGCCGCGACCTCACCCTAGCCGAGGCCAAGCTGCTACAGCAGCAGCACCCCAGCCTGAAAGCCGTGGGACGGCAACGGGGCCAGGTACTCGGGGCATGGCAGCTCACGCTAGAACGTGATGGTGTGGCTGAGTTTTACACAATGAAGACTCGCAAAAAATGGAAAGAGCACAAGATGCCAAAGCTGTTTTAATTTCGGCATTGGCTGCGTCAGACCGCCAATAAACAGAGGCTAGCCCTCCCGTATAAGCCCGGGCGCCAGCAGTTACAGCAGAAGCTTAGCGCTGCTTGATAAATACTTAACCTACTGCCTGACAATTGCTTGCTAACTGCTTATCATTAATTATAGACTGGGCTGTATGGTTTGCACGTAAATCCTTTTTTCTTGCCTTCGTTATCTGTTATGGTTAGTGCTGTTGAACCTATTATCATTATCGGCGCGGGTATGGCCGGGCTGGCCTGCGCTACCTGGCTGCACCGCGCTGGCCGCCCCGTGCTGGTGCTCGAAGCAGCCGACGGTGTAGGCGGCCGCGTGCGCACCGATATAACGCCCGACGGCTTCCGGCTCGACCGAGGCTTTCAGATTCTGCTCACTAATTACCCCGAGGCGCGGCGCATGTTCGACTATGGGGCGCTGAACCTGAAATCGTTTCGCTCCGGGGCCGTGGTGCGCTTGGCCGATGGCCAGGAAACCACCCTCGAAAATCCGCTGCACGCGCCACTTATGACATTTGCGGCGCTGGCCTCGCCCATCGGCACAGCTAAAGATAAGCTATTGCTGCTCAAGATGGTGGCGCAGCTAGCCGGCCGCTCGCCCGAGCAGCTGCTGGCCCGGCCTGGCACTACTACCCTGCGCTACCTGCACGATTTCGGCTGGAGCGAGCGAATTATTAATAGCTTCTTCAAGCCCTTCTTTGGGGGCGTGTATCTTGACCGGGAGTTGGGCACGGCTAGCAATTTCTTTGAGTTTGTGTTTCAGCAGTTTGTGCAGGGCGCGGCTACTGTACCGGCCCTAGGTATGCAGCAGCTGCCCGAGCAGTTGGCCGGTCGCTTGCCCGCCGGCGCTGTTCGCCTAAACACGCCCGTGGCCGCCGTGGCCGAAGATGGGCGCTTGGTGCACTTGGCCAGCGGCGAAACTCTCTCGGCCGCAGCCGTGGTACTGGCCACCGATGGCCCTGCTGCTGCTCGCCTGCTCGGAGCCGACTTGCCCGCCCCGGCTAGCCCGGTGGCCCGTCTCACTACCTGCACCTATTTTGCTACGGCTGGCGCTGCCCCCAGCCACGGCTGCAATTTCTTACACCTCAATACCCAGCCCGGCGCGCTGGTACACAATATCGCTTTCCCGGCCGAAACCGGGGCTAGCGTGGCCCCCACCGGCCAGGGCTTGGTTTCGGTGAGCACCCACGGCGAGCATGGCCTCTCGGAAGAAGAGCTGACGGCCCGGTTGCGCACCGAGCTAACCGCCTGGTTTGGGCCAGTAGCCAATATGTGGCGCCACCTGCGCACCTACCGCATCGAGCAAGCGCTGCCTGTCTACGAACCCGGCCAGCTCGTGCAGCAGGAGCTAAAGTTGAGTGATACGCTTTTCCGCTGCGGCGACTGGGTGAGCTATCCCTCGCTCAATGCTGCGCTCGGCACTGGCCGGCAAGTAGCCGAAATGCTGCTGGCGCAATAGCGCTGGCTCTACGAGTCTGCGTGGATGAACGGCCAATTATATACCCACGCGCCACGCGTGCGCAGACTGGCACGGTCCACGCTACACCAGGGCGACCAGCGCTTGCAGTAACGGCGCTGGCCGCTCGGCTAGGTAGGCCACACACTGCGTCAGCAGTACATTTTCGCCTTCGGCCACGTGCAGGGGCCTAGCCACCACGCCGGGCACTGCACTCAGGTCGAAAAACGAGGGCACAAACGCCACTCCGAGGCCCAAACGTACCAGGTTGCTGAGCAATTCCAGCGAGGAAACTTCTTGCACAATGGCCCCGCGCCGGCTAAAGCCTGCCTGCTGGCAGAGGTGCTCTATCTCATCATACACCGGGTGCAGCGGGCGGCTGATTTCCACCCATTTCTCGTGCGCTAGGGTTTCTAGTGGCACCTCGGGCAGGCTAGCCAGCGGGTGGGCCGCGGGCAGCGCCACCGCTAGCCCCCCCTGGCCAAAAGGACGCGCTGCTAATTCGGGGTGCAGCAGTGGTAGCATGGTTAGGCCCAATTCGATGCGGCCCGCCACCAACGCCTCCTGCACCGCCCGGAAGGTCGGCAGCTCGTGCAAATGAAACTGCACATCAGGAAAGCTCTCGTTAAAGCGTTGCACAATGCCTACCAGGCGGTCGGGCCGCAGCAGTTGGTAGTAGCCTAGCTCCACCGATTTTTGTTGCGAGCCCACGCGGCGCACGTTTTCAATGGCCTGCTGGCTTAGCTGTAGCAAGTGCTGAGCTTCGGCTAGAAAGGCGCTGCCCGCCTCCGTTAGCACCACCCGGCGCTGGCGCGTGCGCTGCTGCTGGTCGAATAGCTCAACGCCTAACTCACTCTCCAACAGCTGAATCTGTTGGCTTAGGGCGGGCTGCGATACGCAGAGCTTTTCAGCGGCCCGGCCGTAGTGCAGGGCCGTGGCAACTTCGGCAAAGTAGCGCAGTTGGCGGAATTCCATGTCGCAAATCTCCATAAGAAATTCTTATTGGCCTCATAAGGAACCGATATTGGACATCTCAACTAACAGGCGTTAGTATTGCGTTGTAACTAAGCACTATCCCACCCCCTAGCCCCGTATGGAAACCCTCATCGCCCAAGAGCTACAGCAGCGCGCCACTACCGACTTTTTGCCCCTGCTCGGCACGGACTACCTCGAATTTTACGTCGGCAATGCCAAGCAGGCCGCTTATTACTACAAGGCAGCCTTTGGCTTCCAGACCGTAGCCTACGCGGGCCCCGAAACTGGCGTGCGCGACCGTGCCAGCTACGTAGTACAACAGGGCAAGATTCGGCTAGTGCTGACGACCGCTATGCACTCCGACCACGAGATTTCGCAGCATGTGCGCCAGCACGGCGACGGCGTTAAAATCTTGGCTTTGTGGGTGGACGATGCCTTCGATA
>Ga0308164_10003083_pt1 | contig 15544 bp, 13 predicted proteins | sample PhyTR2_FD_201031 | JGI IMG/M metagenome (GOLD analysis project Ga0308164, IMG submission 201031) | Phyllosphere microbial communities from UC Gill Tract Community Farm, Albany, California, United States - DLSLT.R2 | ecosystem: Host-associated > Plants > Phyllosphere > Unclassified | place: USA... | reverse complement strand
TGCTGGTCAGCGAGGTCAGCTTCCAGCCGGTGCCGAAAGGGATGCTGACTTCCAGCGAAGTCTGCTTGGCTCTGGTATCGCGCGCTTCTGGGGAAACGGTCTCGGTCCAGACACGATCGAAATAGTTGGGGCCCCTGACCATATTGGCGCTCGGTGCGTCTTTACTGTCCGAATGAGAAAGCAGAACGCGCACGCCATCGACCGGGCGCGACTGCCACAGCAGCTTGCCGCGTATCGTGCGCTGCTCGTTATCTGCACGCTCGCTCAGACGCGGGCCGCTGAGCCCTGGATAACTGACGAAACCGTCGGACTTGTTGCTCTCGGCCGAAATACGATAAGCCAACTGATCCGTAATGGGACCAGAGAGCATGGCCGCCAGACCGCGCTGGCTGTAATCGCCCGCCAGTACCCGCACCGCACCTTCCTGCACAAAGGAAGGATCATAGGTCTTGATATTGACGGTACCCGCCAGCGCATTCTTGCCGGACACGGTGGATTGCGGGCCGCGCAATACCTCAACCTTCTCCACATCCCACAGACCGGTCGCACCGCGACGCGCTCCTTGCTGCGTCTGGGCTACACCGTCGATATTCACAGTCGTCAGAGGCGAGAGCTGCGCGCCCATGCCTTCGGAGTTAATGCCACGGATCAGAAAGCCGTTGTCCGTTGAGCTGCCTGTGCGCACGTTACCCAGCAAACGGAACGCATCGGAGAAGCTGCGGATACCCGCCTCTTCAAGCCGCTGCCCATCCAGATAACCGACACTACTCGTGGTCTCCACAAACGGCCGATCGATTTTCTCACTCGTCACCACCACCGCCGGCAGTGTGGACACTGCCTGCCGTGTCAGTGCGGCATTCGAAGAATCCGCTGACGTACCGTTACGAGAAGAATTTTTATCACTTGCAGGCACCAACACATAGCCAGCACCGGTCTTGCCAATGGCATAACCCGTGCCTACCAACAAGGTACGGAAGCCGTCTTCCACACCGTAGTTGCCTTTAAGCCCTTGCGTTCGCTGTCCCTTTACTGCGGCTGTATCAACAATGAGGGCGACACCGCTTTGTTGCGCAAAGCGATTAAGCGCCTCGCCGAGAGGACCCCCAGGAATGTTGTACGTCGCACTTCCCACGACTTGTGCCGTCGCATTGCCAGTGATGGAGAGGCCCAGCGCGACTGCAAAAGACAGATGAATGGCAAGCGCCAGAGGTTTGATGGAGGTTTGTAGTGCAGGTTTACGCAGCATGATTGGCGGTTCCGTTTATGTTGACTCTCTCCGATGACGGATGAGAATCTAAAAGTGGAACCACCTGATGAAAATATTTTTATCTGGCGGGCTGTATGTCGACATAAGTCAAATACGGCGTCACAGTCCGAACGCGGATAGACGGGTAGTTATTTTTAAGTAATTGCAAAGACGATGTGGTGTCGTCCAATGGAATCACCGCCGATACCCGGATCGCGTCAAAGTCCTTTTTATCGAAGTACAGGTAGCCGGGACGATGGCGACCAATTTGCGCAAGCACAAACGACAACGGTGCATCATTCACCACTAATTGGCGTCGCTCCCACGCGCGGGCATACCCTTCCACATCAATATCCGGCAGCGTCTCGATATGGCCGTTTTGGATGGCGACGCTCTGACCTGCCCCCACCACTGTGTTATTTGGGGACCGATCTTTCATTTCTTTAGAAGAAACCATCACCTTTGACTCAAGCATATTGAGTCGCGTGTTATCGCCATCTCGATCAACAATAAAGCGCGTGCCCAACGCACGAACACTGCCTTCTTTTGTTTCAACGACAAAAGGTCGGGCAGGGTCACGCGCCACATCGACAAAGATGCCGCCTTCAATTAATTCAAGTGTCCGTTGCTCGGCACTGAAGCGTACATTGACAGAGGTTCTGCTGTTCAGCGTCACCTTTGTATTATCCGCAAGCGTATGGGTTTCCCACTTGCCCGTGGCTGTGCGCATGTCGGCCAGCAGTCCACGCGGTGGATCGATGCTGAATATCAACACCGGCAATGTCAGCGCCATGAGCATCGCCACCACCACTGTGGAACGTCGCGCTCTGGATTTTCTGGTCGTGGCAAGCGTCGCCTCGACGGTTGCCCGGGCCGGGGAAGGATTGTTCTTGACCCCGTTTACTCGGGAGATAAAAGATTGAATCTTTTGCGCTGCTTCGGTATGACGCGGATCTTTCTTCTTCCACGCTTCGAAGGCGCGATGTGCACTTTCTCTCTCGCTCACGTCGTCCGAGGTCAGGAGGACGGACCAATAAGCGGCAGTTTCCTCAATCTCGGCCTGTGACTGCTTTGCTGAATTTTCTGGAGGAGGCATTAGAGAGCAGTCTGTTGGCAGCGGATCAATGCCTGAGCAAGATACTTTTGAACCATCTTGGTCGACACGCCAAGATGGCTGGCGATTTCTGAATGCGTTTTTTCTTCCAGATAATGCAGCATGAATGCTTCTTGCGCCTTGGGGGACAGCCCATACAGGGCAGCGCTTATTTCTTCTAATGCCTGCACCGCGATGCTTATTTCTTCAGGGGAGGGGAAGCCCGTTTGCAGGTCACTGCGAGCAGCCAGTTCAGACAGATAGGTTTGTTCGACCTGGTACCGTCTTGCTTCATCGATGATCAGTCTTTTTGCCGTCGTCGTCAAAAAGGCTCTGGGCTCCCGCAAGCCAAATAGCGCATCTCGGGAAGAAATGATTCTTAAAAAAGTATCTTGTGCAATGTCAGACGCGTGATGGGAGCATCCGAGCCGCTTATGCAGCCAGCCAAAGAGCCACGAGTGATGGTCGCCATAAAACGTGGCGATATCCTGTTGCGTCAAAGGTTGGTCTGTAGGCATTAGTGCTCAGTACAAGATTCGTTAGATTCATAATGCAGATGAGAATCATTCTCGAAAATTGTACTGAAGGGTGCTGCGGGTAGCAATTGCCGCTAAAAGAAATCTCAACAAATGAGGTTCCAACGCAACAGATTGCGGATTGCTTGCAGTCGTACAACTTGCATGACCATTAGCAAGGAACACTACTCCCCTTTTGCTTTAGGCCGCTGGCGAACGACCGCTTCTGGCCGAAAGGCGACGTCATTCCCGGCCCCGCACGGACGCGGAAACCAAGGGATAAGCCAAAACAAAAGCCCACCTCTGCATTCGGTTTTTTATTTTCTCGATACAGTCCTTGTGCCATCAAGCCGAGATTTCTGACCTTGGAGACTCGTACCTTATACTTGTCCCAAAATACCAGCTTTCAGGGATGGTCAATCCCACGTCGTTCGTTCACAGTACAGCCTGGATTAATCCCGCCCTATGTTCCCTCCCATGGCTGCCAATACCTATTCTCCCGAATCCACCCTGCCCGCGCCTGTCCTTCTGGTCGAGGACGAGCCATTGATCTGCCGCAGGCTGCAAGGCTTGTTGCTGCAGTTGGGGTATACGCAGGATGCGCTGGTGGTCGCCTCATCGCTTGCAGAAGCGCGTGCGCGACTGGCCGATCAGCCGATCGCGCTGGCACTCGTGGACCTGGGATTGCCGGACGGTAGCGGGATTGATTTGATCGCAGAAATGCATGCGGCGGACCCAAGTCTGGCCATCCTCGTCATTTCTGCCTGGTGTACGGAAGATGCAATTCTGTCTGCGCTGCGTGCCGGTGCGACGGGATACGTGTTGAAAGAGCGCGATGACATGGAGGTCGCGCTGTCCATTCGTAGCGTTCTGCGTGGCGGTGCACCGATCGATCCCTTCGTGGCGCGACGCATCATTGATGAATTGCGCCCCAAGACAGAACAGCCAACCGACGTGGAAAGCAGCGAGACACTGACCCGTCGCGAGAATGAAATCCTCAATCTGGTTGCGCAAGGGCTGGGCAATCGCGAAATCGCCGAGCGACTTAATCTGTCCCGCTACACGGTTGAATGCCACGTCAAGCATATCTACCGCAAGCTCGCCGTGTCTTCACGCACACGCGCGATTCATGCAGCCCGCTCACGAGGTTTGATCGATTGAAATGGGCTGCACTTCTTTGGTGGCTGACATTACTTGTTCCCGCATGGGCACAGGCCGCTGACTCACCGCCCGCCGCATGCACCGCGCAAATATTGAGCGTGCAGTCTGTACAAGGCGACGCCGATGGCAACAGACCCGACGCTGCTGCAAATTGGCAGCCCGTCACCCTGCCGGATAACTGGAAGGCACGCTGGCCTGACTACAGTGGCACCGCCTGGTATCGCATCGATTGGCAGCACCAATGTTCCCCTGCCGCAGAACTGGATCTCGCACTACTCATTGAGCTAGTCAATATGGCGGGCGAGGTGTACATCAATGACAGCCTGATCTGGCGCGATGCACAACTGACCGAGCCGCTCACCCGGAGCTGGAACATGCCGCGCTACTGGCGCCTCTCCGATGCATTATTGAAAGAAGGGTCCAATACGCTGTGGGTGCGCGTCGTTGGCGTTGCCGGACAATCCCCAGGAATCGGAAAGGTGCATCTGGGCGAAGCGCAAGCATTGCAGCAGCTGTACGACAAGCTGTGGCAGCACAACCGAACACTGATTATGGTGAATATTGTCATCACCGCGGTCATGGGTGGCTTGTTCTTTTGTATCTGGCTCAGCAACCGCAAACAGACCGCATATGGCTGGTACGCCATGATGGCGCTGTTCTGGGTACTGTTCATCTATAACGTCGTGGCCACAGATCCGTGGCCGTTCCCTAACTCGGCAATCGCCGCCAAGGCAAATGCAATGGCGCTTGTCATGTATGTGGCCTGTTTTTGCATGTTCACGTGGCGTTTTGGCGAACAATCAATGCCACGTGTTGAAAAAACGTTGTGGTTCGTATCCGCCGCATTGCTGCTCATGCTGGTATGCATGCCGACAAGTGCACTCGAAGAGGCACTGGCACTTGGCCTGCTCTTGCCTGCAGCATTTTTCTTCATCAACTGCCTGCAGTTTCCTTTCCATGCGTGGCGTACCAAACAACGAGAACATCAGATTCTGGCGGTCGGCTTGCTGATTTTCTTCGTGGTCGCGGCATACGATCTACTGCTGATGATGAAAGTGATCAGCGGCAGCCAGACCTTTACGCCCTTTCTCACCAGCTTATCGGCAATGTTGTGCATGTCCGCTGTTCTTGGTATCCGACATGCAAACAACATGCGGCGTATCGAGCGCTTCAATCAGGAACTGGAAAAAGGTATCGATCATGCACGCACCGAACTTGGTGCAACCCTGGAGCGGGAGCACAAACTGGTGCTGACCAACACCCGCCTGCAGGAACGGCTTGAAATTGCACATGACCTCCACGATGGCCTGGGCGGTTCGCTGGTGCGCATGATGGCGATGGTCGAGCAAGCAGATAAGCCGCTGCAAAATCAACAGTTTCTTTCCATGCTCAAACTGATCCGCGATGACTTGCGCCAGACCATCGATAGCGGCTCAAGCTCGGGCGTGAAGGTGCCCACTACACCGGGCGAATGGATTGCGCCGTTGCGCCATCGCTTCATGCAGCTGTTCGATGAACTCGACATCGAAGCGACCTGGCAAGTACCCGAAGCATGGCATACACCGCCAAATGCCTTGCAATGCCTGGCACTAACCCGTCTGGTGGAAGAAGCCTTGATCAATATCGTCAAGCACAGTCGCGCGGGACGTGTACAACTGCAATTGCAGCAGCCAGAACCAGCCGTGCTGATCGTCAGCATTGAAGACGATGGTGTTGGCTTCGATGTTGCCGCGGTACGTCAGGCCGGCATCAGCATCGGTATGCGTAGCATGCATGCACGCATCACCGCTGTGAACGGCACGCTTGATGTGCGTTCGGTAGCGGGACACACGACCCTCACCGCAACGCTGCAACTCGCCAACTAACGCACATTGATCGCAGCAAGCATAAAGGCAACCGATTGGTCGCCTTTATGCAATACAGCTCGTCATCAACAACATTGGGACAGCCGTCCACACGACGCCAATCAGTCCGAGGACGGCAATCCCAACACGTGCAAACGTCGTCAGGCCTTGCTGCGAATTCTTCAACAAACGTGCGGCACGTAGCAAAATCCCCAGCAGCACGATGACCACCAACGCCGTCACGCCAAGCAGTATCACCTTGATCGCTGCATACCCCGACCAGAACGTATAGGCGAATGCGGTATCGCATGCCACCGCTGCGTATGCATAGACACCAAACAGATAGAGTGCCCACAGGATCAGCGGCGCACTGGCATCGAACAAGGCAGGGAAAAAGCGTTCGGTGTGTCTCATCGCCATTTCCTCAAAATTCCATCATGCGTGGCAGCACATTGACCGCAAATGCCGCAACGCATCCCTGCAGCGTGGTGTAGTGCCACATCAGGCCGATGTTGTCGAAGGTGCTGCGACTCGTGGGTGTCAGTTGTCCAGCCCATGAGCGTGCCAGCAGATAACCGGCCGCCAGCGCCAATACCAAGACATGGAAACCCTGCCAAGCCAGCATCGCTGCCACGGTTGCGCTCCACGCTTGCGCAGTCGGATCAAGACCTGCCTGCCGGTGCCCGCCAAACTCGGCAGCAAATGCCACACAGACAAATATCAACGCCACAATCACGCCCGCACGCAGCCACGGCTGGAAAGCGCGGTGCGCCGCAATCGACATGCGCAGGGAACGACGACGCATCACTTCAAACAGGATCGAACCGGCCAGCAGCAAGCCGCACGAGAGTAGCGGCCAAATCTGCTGCGGCAAGGCGGCATTCGGGGGCGGGCAAACCTGCAGCAGCATCGACACATGGATGTAGGCAAACAGCATTGCAGAGAAAATCGTCGCATCGACGATGAGCATGATGATGGTGGCCCACCACGAGTGCGATGCCTTGCCGACCGCACCGACGGGCAGCCAGATGTGATCACCGACTTGCACCAGCTCGGATGCCGGCTTGTCATCGACCTGCCACAACCAGCGAATGATCGCCACGATCGCGATCACACCGCCGATGAAGGCTGGCACCACCAGCTCGACCGTCAACAGCAGGAAGAACGCTGCCGTCCCCGCCGCCGCCAGAAACGGCAGCCAGCTGTCACCAGGCAATGGCTGCACATGCGTCGGCAGTGCGCGCACCGGACTGGTCATCAGGGTCTCACGACCGCCAGTTGCCGCACCCGGCAACCAGTGTCGTCCCTCTTCCACTTCCTTCGACAACTGCGGGTTGTCCCATAAAGGATCACGCGAATGGACTTGCGGAATGCTGCGCGAGGAAAAATCTTCCGACGACAGCCATTCCATGGTCGAAGCCTGCCAGGGGTTATCGTTACGCCGCGCCGGCTTGCCGATCAGACGGAACACATCGATGAAGAACAAGGCGATGCCGACTACCAGTACTACCGTCCCGATCGATGACAGCATGTTCCACAAGCCCCAGCCCATGTCGGCGCTATACGTAAACACGCGGCGCGGCATGCCGAGCAGGCCGGCGATATGCATCGGGAAAAACGTGAGGTTGAAGCCGACGAACATCAGACCGCACACCCAGCGCCCCAGTTTTTCGGACAGCGTATTGCCATTGATCAGCGGCATCCAGTAATAAAGGCCGGCAAACATTGGAAACACCATGCCACCGATCAACACGTAATGCAGATGCGCGACGATGAAGTAGGTGTCGTGCACCTGCCAGTCGAACGGCAGCACCGCCACCATCACGCCAGTCAATCCACCGAGGATAAAGATGAACATGAAGCCGAGCAGGAAGTACATCGGCGTCGAGTGCCGTACCTCGCCGCGCCACAGCGTCGCGATCCAGCCGAACACTTGAATGGCCGTCGGAATCGCCACCGCCATACTGGCTGCCGAGACGAAGTTCAACTCCATCGCCCCCAGTCCGGCAGTAAACATGTGATGCGCCCACAGCCCGAAACTCAGGGTACCAACGCCAATCAGCGCGACCACGATGGTGCGATAGCCGACCAGTTTGGTCTGCGCGATCGTCGGAATCATGGTCGACACCATGCCTGCTGCCGGCAGGAAGATGATGTAGACCTCGGGATGTCCAAAAAACCAGAACAGGTGCTGCCATAACACCGGATCGCCGCCGCGTGCCGCGATGAAGAACGGCCAGTCGAAGGCACGCTCCAGCTCCAGCAGCATGGTGCCGGCAATGATTGCCGGGAAGGCAAACACGATCATCAGCGCCACTACCAGCATCGACCACACATAGATCGGCATGCGCCGCAGCGTCATGCCGGGCGCACGCGTGAAGAGAATGCCGATGATGATTTCGATCGCACCAGCAATCGCTGAGATTTCGATAAAGCCGATACCCAGCAGCCAGAAGTCGGCATTGACGCCCGGCGAGAACTCCTTGCTGGTCAGTGGGGGATACATGAACCAGCCGCCATCCGGCGCGAGCCCAAAAAACAGTGTGCAGAAGAAGGCCAGCCCGCCAATGGTGTAAGCCCAGTACGCGTAGGCACTCAAACGCGGAAACGGCAGATCGCGCGCGCCCAGCATGCCCGGCAGCAGATACACGGCGATGGCCTCCACGATCGGGATCGCGAACAGGAACATCATCACCGTGCCGTGCATCGTGAAGATCTGGTTGTAGGTACCGGCGGCAATCAGTTCGCTATCGGGCAAGGCAAGCTGCGCGCGGATCATCACGCCGAGAATGCCGGCCAGCACGAAGAACAGTAGTGCGGTGCAGATGTACAGCAAGCCAATGTTGACGTTGTTGACCGAGCTGAAGAAGCGCAAGCCTTTGGGCGTCTTCCAGACCGCACGCAGTTTTTCAATTTCGCCTGCCGGTCGCGGCAAGGAATTGGGCAGCGGTGCATCCTTGTGCATCGCTGCTTCGAGCTGTTCGCGGGTGGCTTCGACAGGCGCCGTCATTTCAGTTGCTCCATATACGTAGACAAGGCATGCAGGCTGTCGTCATCGAGATGACCGAACTCGGGCATGCGTGCGCCATGCTTGAAGCGCTGCGTCTGACTGATCCATTCGCGCATGGATTCGCCTTCGTTGCGCAAAACGCCGGCACCGAGAAACAGGCGACTGCCGACGTGCGTCAGATCAGGACCGAGGTTGACGCCACCGATCAGATTTTCTTCCGCAACACCACGAACGGTATGACAGGCGCTGCAACGCTGTTCGAGAAAGACCGCGCGGCCACGCTCGCTGATGACATCTGTGGGTGTAACGGCCGGCTTGCGCTGGTTGGCCATCCATGCATCGTAGTCGGCCTGCTCCTGCACGACGACATGGAAGGCCATCTTTGCATGCTGCTCACCGCAAAATTCAGCACACTGCCCGCGATAAACGCCAGGCTTGTCGGTATTGATGCGCAAACGCGTCAGACGACCGGGCAGCATGTCGACCTTGCCGGCTAGCGCCGGCACCCAGAAGCTGTGGATCACATCATCGCTGCTTAGCGCTAGATAGACAGGCTTGCCGGCAGGAACACGTATTTCGTTTGCCAGTGTGATGTCGCGACCGGTTTCTTCATCGCGATAGCGCACTTCCCACCACCACATTTTGGCCGTGACCGATACGACCAGCGCATCATGCGAGACCGGTTCAAGCAATTGCTGGCTACGCGACACGCTGTAGAACAACAGCGCCGACAGTATCGTGAACGGAAAAACAATCCCGGCGCCGATCAGCCAGACCGCCGGCCGTACTTTGCGCCGGTTATCGCGCAAGCTCATAACCAGCAACACCATCATGCCGACGAAGATGAGCGTGCCGCCGATGAACAGTATCCAGGCGATCTCTGCAATGACCGCCGCATCGCCGCCGCCCGGATGCAACACCGATTGAATGTGCTCCCCGCCATCGCAAGCCGTGAGTAACCCCATTGCGGCAAGCAATGACATCAGACGGGTCGCCATATTGCGCCAACCCGCGATCATTGCAGCGACCGCAAGTAAGCCGCCATGTGTCGCGCCTCTTCTTCCGAGGCACCCATGCTTGGCATCGTGGTGGTGGAGATCATGCTGTGCGGATCGGCAATCCACTTGGCGAGTAGTGCTTCAGTATTAGGAATTTTTCCGGCGATGTAACTGCGACGACCAAACTGATCGAGTGGCGGCCCATCGATACCACGTGCCAGCGGCACGCCCGGGATCGTGTGACAGGCACCACATTGAAACTGATCGAGCAGCCGACGTCCGCGCTCAATGTTGCCCGTGTCATCCGTCGACGCCGGCGCAGCATCGCTGTCGCAACCTGCCGCTACCATCACGGTTAGCGCGAGGGCGCAGCGGCGTAACCAGGTTGTCGCAAGTTGCGTGGCGGGCATGGACGTGATCCTCTGAATCTCTCGAGTCGATGCTTGCTCGTGTCGGTGCGAGACATCGAAGGCAGCTGTATAGCGATACCGAGCGGCGTACTCCGCCAGCGACTTCGACAATGGAAGATGCAATTGTGTTGTTTATGTGCCGATTATTGCAGTGCGATATCTAACAGACGGATGCATGCGCCATCTCTAGACTGACGCCATGTCCCCATCCGAACGCACGCTGGTTATCAAGACGGTTGCCATTACCCTCCTGGTACTGGCGCTGGGCGGTGTCGCGGGCGGCATTGCCTTTCTGATGGGCGGCTACTACAACATCTCTGCTACCTCACAACACATACCGGTTGTCTATCAGGTGCTCACCAAGGGGCTGGAACAATCGGTGCGATTTCATGCGCGCGATATCAAGGCACCGCCTTTGAAAGACAAGGGGATGGTGCAACGCGGTGCACAGATTTATCAAACGTCGTGTGTGCAATGTCATGGCGCACCGGGCATCGCCCCGCAAGGAATCGGCATGGGCATGCAGCCCGTGCCCGGTCCGCTGGTCGATGCCAACCGCAAATGGGAAGCACAGGAGCTTTACTGGATCGTGCGCCACGGCATCAAGATGACCGGCATGCCGGCGTGGGAATACCGGATGAGCGAAGAACAGCTATGGGAAACCGTGGCCTTCATGCAGCATCTGCCGGACATGAAACCTGCCGATTACCGCGCCATGACTGGCGCTACCGGGGCAAAACGATGAACCGGCCTCTATGTCCGTCATGGCTACGCAGGCCTGATCGCTTGCTGGCCATTGGGGGAATTTTCCTGCTTGCAGCATGTAGCAACGACAGTGCTGTCAAACCTGTCAATGCACCGGGCGATCTCGATCGCGGTCGCATGGCGCTGACACAATATGCCTGCCATTCCTGCCATGTGATTCCCGGTATCACGGGGTCACAGATTTTCGTGGGGCCGTCGCTGGAAGGTATGGGATCACGTCCGATGATTGCGGGCAAGCTGATCAACTCGCCGGAAAACATGATGCGCTGGATTCGTTATACCCAGGAAGTCGATCCTGACAACCTGATGCCGGATATGGGCGTCAGCGAACAGCATGCACGCGACATGGTCGCGTATCTGGAATCCCTCAAGTAAAACTTCGGCTGCTATTTATCGTCAGCAGATTCGGCTGGCGCTTTATCACTGCGCGGCTTGCTGCCTGCAGAGTCATCACCGTTTTTTCCTGCCGCAGGGTCCACGCGTGAGATGTCATCGTGCGGCTGATCCATATTGCGCGTGACCTTTACGCCGGTGCGCTCTTCGTAGGTCTGGCTTTCTGTCCCGGTGCCGGCTCTGACCGGTTGCGGAACCGGCGCGCGGTTTTTTTGCACCATGCGGTCGGAATTCGTCTCTTCAATCTTGCGTTCTGTCATGGTCAACTCCTGAGTTATGCCAATAAAAAACGACCGGCACATATGCGCCGATCGTCTTCCGGGTTGTTCAACTAATTGGTCAATTGATTGGTCAACTACACGCGCGGTGGATCGGTCTCGCGTACCAATGCCTTGTGCTGCTGCATCGCCGTGAGGAAAGCCGCCAGGCCACTCTCCGCATCCTCACCACCGAGTCCGATGATTGCCGGATCAGCGTCCCCGTCAGGTAACGTGACTGGAATACCGGCTTTCTCCAGCAGAGAAGATGCTGCACCCATGATCAGCATCGGCTTGCAGTGACGATACTGGTCCTTGAGAAACTCGATGACCTGACCGTTCTTGAGCAAGCTGGTGATGGCTGCTGCTCCATCCGGCACGATCACGGCGTCATACAACACGGCAGGCCCTGCCTCGACTGATATTTCGGCATGCATGGCTTTGCCTTTGTCATCCGCGACTTCGCCCAGCATCGGCGCAACCAGACGCGGAACCGCGCCTGCTTCGGCCAATGCCGAATAGAAGCTGCGCGCCATGACACCGTCACTGCCTTCTGCCACGATGATCGCGACACGACGCGTTTTGATGTCAGGCGCAGGGAAAGACAGCATCGACAGCGCTGGGGATGGCTCGTAAGTATGCGGCGGCAAGGTCGAAATATCCGGCGCGGCAGGTGGTAGCGCAAACCCAAGTCCATCAGCCACGCCCTGCGCCAACTCGTCATCGACATTTACCAGCAAGGACACCACACGCTCGCGAATCGCCTGGGTCTGCACACGCGTCAACTCAAAGCGGAACGCCTTGATGATGTGCTGCTTCTCCGGCAGCGACTGCGACTGCCAGAACAGCTTGGCTTGTGAGTAATGATCAGCAAATTTTTCCGGCTTGCCGCGCACCTTGTCGCCAGCAATCGGTTCTGGATGACTGGTGAATCCCTGCATTTTGCCGGCCTGGAACGGACAGCCACCGCCGAGCGAATTCGGCTCGTACGAAACACGACCACGTGCAATCGCCTGACGATGCATGCCATCGCGCTGATTGTTGTGCACTTGCGCGAGTGGTGCATTGATCGGGATTTCATGGAAGTTGGCTCCGCCGAGACGGCTGATCTGCGTATCCAGATAGGAGTGGATGCGCCCCTGCAGTAACGGATCATTGCTGAAATCTATGCCGGGCACGATATGCGCGGTGCAGAAGGCTACCTGTTCGGTTTCGGCAAAGAAGTTGTCTGGGTTGCGATTGAGCACCATTCTGCCGACCGGCACCACAGGCACCAGTTCTTCTGGAATCAGTTTGGTCGAATCAAGAATGTCGAATTCAAACGCTTCGCCCTGCTCTTCGGAAAAGATCTGCAGTCCCAATTCCCATTCTGGATAGGCACCGGCTTCGATCGCTTCCCACAAATCGCGGCGATGGAAATCAGGATCAGCGCCTGAGATCTTAACTGCCTCATCCCACGATAAGGCGTGCGTGCCAGCCGTTGGCGTCCAGTGGAACTTGCAGAACACGGATGTGCCCTCCGCATTGATCAGGCGGAAGGTATGCACGCCGAAGCCCTGCATCATCCGATAGCTACGCGGAATTGCACGATCCGACATCTGCCACAACAGCATGTGCGTGGTTTCCGGCATCAGCGATGCGAAATCCCAATATGTGTCATGCGCGCTTGATGCCTGCGGCATGGCGAAATGCGGCTCCGGCTTGACCGCGTGGACGAGATCAGGAAATTTCATCGCATCCTGAATGAAGAATACCGGGATGTTATTGCCGACCAGATCCCAGTTACCTTCATCGGTATAGAACTTCACCGCAAAGCCGCGTACATCACGCGCAGTATCGGTCGAGCCACGCTCGCCAGCCACGGTGGAAAAGCGCACGAACACCGGCGTCTGCTTGCCATCTTCGGCAAACGGCGCGGCCTTGGTGATCTCGCCCAGCGCCTTGTAGCATTCGAAATAACCATGCGCTGCGGAGCCACGTGCATGCACGACGCGTTCTGGAATGCGCTCATGATCGAAATGCGTGATCTTCTCGCGCAGGATGAAATCTTCCATCGCGGTTGGTCCACGCAGACTGGCTTTCAATGAATTCTGGTTATCGGCGACCGGCACGCCCTGATTGGTCGTCAGTACCTGACCGCCGGAATCGACGCGCACGCGATCGAGCGATTCAGTGGTGGCATTGTTTCCGATCACCGGTCCGCCGCTACCGGTCTTGGTCGATGCGTTGGATTCGGTGATCGTGCTTGAGGTGACAACCGGATCTGGCGGATCGACATGCGCGCCAACTGGTGGCGTATAAGCAGCCTCACCAATTTCTGCGGGCTTGCCGGGATTGTTGGGCATTTGCTCAGCGGTACTTGCGGTGCCTGCAATTTTCTTGAGCAGATCGGAAGGAAGTAACGAGGAAGGTGTTTTGCCTGGCGGCGTGCCGGTCGATGGCCCTGCCACAGTGCTCAGGACAGTACCTGCATTTTCAGCGGAATTTTTCTTGGCGGATGGCATTTTATTTTCTCACTTGTAAAGTCACTGCCACGCAGATTCATGGCGTGTCGCAAGAATAGAAAATGGTCGATGCATTGACTATCAGACAAGTGGTTCGGCATGCGTAGGACGAAGCGTGCGATTGATGCGTGCTTCATGTCACTGCGTGTGGTCATGCGTATGTCACCGCTCATGTCACCGGTGTTTGCCTCAGTATTGCCGCTCATCCATGTTGGCTCCCCATCGCGACGTTGAACGGGATGGCATGGCGGCTGTCCATTGTTAGCGTGCAACGAAAGTAATGTGGCCGTCGCCAAGCACGTGCGCGGTGAAGTTCCTCTTTTGCGACAAGACGTGCATGGCACTGAACGGACATGATGCCTTTACCAAATCCACCCCTGTCACTACATAACCTGCTCCGGCGTGCCATCGATGTACAACCGCATGAGGTACGCGCGACCTTGCTGGCGTTTGCGTGGTTCTTCTGCTTGCTTGGTGGCTACTACTTGTTGCGCCCCTTGCGCGATGCGATGGGACTCGCTGGCGGGGCGGATGAATTGCAATGGTTGTTCACCGGCACCTTTGTGGCGATGCTGGCACTGGTGCCGTTGTTCGGCGTGCTCGTGACCAGGTTGCCACCGCGTCGCTTCGTACCGCTTGCCTATCGCTTTTTCACACTCAGCATTCTGATCTTCTGCGGCTTGATCGCAGCCGACATACAGAGCGTATGGGTCGGTCGCGTGTTCTTTGTCTGGATTAGCGTTTTCAATCTGTTTGTCATCAGCATCTTCTGGAGCGTGCTGGCCGATTGCTTCAGCAATGCACAGGGACGACGACTGTTTGGCTTTATCGCTGCCGGCGGCACCGCAGGCACGTTTGTCGGACCTGCACTGGCAGCGTCATTGGTGACGACGCTCGGTCCGGTTGCGCTGACGCTCGGCGCCGCCTTATTGCTGGAAGCGGCATTGCAATGCTTCTATCGTTTGTATCCGCGCGAGGGAGAACCCGGCAGGCAAGTGACAACTGATACCAATGCAGTCGGCGCGGCCACCGCCACCGGCGATGCGCGTCCGATCGGCGGCAGCGTGTTCGCCGGACTTGTGCTGATCACACGCTCGCCTTATCTGCTGGGTCTGTGTGGCTACCTACTACTACACACCGCCGCCTCAACCTTTCTGTACTTTGAGCAGGGGCGTATCGTTGCAGAGGCCTTTACCGACACTGCCTCGCGCACGCGCTTTTTTGCACTTGTCGATCTGGGCGTATCGACCTTCACGCTTCTGTTGCAAGTGTTCATCACCGGACGCGTGATGAAGCGCTTCGGCATCGGCACCGCATTGATTGTGTTGCCCATTGCCTCGGCGTTGGC
>Ga0308164_10003081_pt1 | contig 15547 bp, 13 predicted proteins | sample PhyTR2_FD_201031 | JGI IMG/M metagenome (GOLD analysis project Ga0308164, IMG submission 201031) | Phyllosphere microbial communities from UC Gill Tract Community Farm, Albany, California, United States - DLSLT.R2 | ecosystem: Host-associated > Plants > Phyllosphere > Unclassified | place: USA... | reverse complement strand
CGCCACCCTTTACAAAGTCAGACACTGGAGCGCTTTGAGCAATCGGCACCATCGCCGCAAGAAAAACCGCTGCGAGTGCCATCCCCGGTCTTGCTACTGTCTTCATTAATCAACTCCTTCGATGCGTGAGCAGCATGCAGTCAACGCGGAGTTGAAGTCTAGCGAGCTTTTGTCCGCTTATGGGCGTTTCCGGCCCGTCCGCTGCTGGGTCCGCTTTGCCGATCGCGAACGTCGCAACGTGGTGGAAAGCGGAATGGCCGCTTACGGGGCTGCAAGTCGAAATCCGGACGTTCCCAGTCTTCCTTGCTTCATCACTAGGAAGAAGCGTCAGCGAGCTTTATTGCACAGGCCCAACTGAGCACCCGCTGTCATTTCCACAATACCTAGACCAGCGTCAGAATCGAACTGGACATAGTATTTGTGTCCGCGCTTCAGCACTTGTGGTTTTACGGTCGTTTCCCATCCCCGCGGAACTTGTCCATACAATATGATGCGGGTGGCTGGTTTCACTTCAGTTGAATCACCAGACGTCTTTCGTGGAATCTGGGCTTTCCAAGCCGGGTCCGCCCATGGTTCGTGAATGACTATGCTGAACACTTGAGGAGTTATTGACCAAAAACCCCGAGGCGCGTCGAGAACCTTAAAAGCAAGTCTCTGACCAAGCAGACAAGGCTCAATGGTTATCTGAGGCTGCGAGCAACTGCTGAGAAAGGCTGCCGCTACCAGTCCTCCTGCGTACCTCATCTTAGTGCCGCAAGCGAACAGATCGGCGCGAAAGTTAGATATAATCACAATCCTCACGATGCCCTTCTGCCGTACTGTCCACAATCGTGAGGATAAGGCATGCAGGCAATGGGTAATATTTGGCGCCAGCGGCCGCTGCCCCCGATGGGCCATTGAACGTGGTAAGGGGTCCGATTGACTTCAGCGGTCATGCCCGGTGAAGGCACGGTCTGCGCCGACGCCTATTTGCGAGAGCCACGGAAGATCAGCCAATTTCCAGCAACTAAGATGGCAACTCCCAAAGCCAGGCTAACCGGCATCGCCTGATTTTTAGCTGCGTGACACGGGTTTCCCGGTACAGGACCGATCACGTCTTCGGCACAGTCGCCGAGGACGCTGAACCCCACAAGCACTAGAGTGATAGCAGAGGCAATAACGGTCCACGCTTCTGCGACGAGAGTTCGTAATATGCTAGCTCGCCACCAGCCGAACAGCGCTACGGGAACGCATGGCGCAAGCCAAATTAGCAGGACCCAAATTCCACTTTGCATGAGTGCCTACTTGCTTGGGATCATCGCAAGACGCTTGAACCACATAGTGAGGAAGCTGAACGAACGATCGCTCTCGTGCAAGCGCTCAGCAACAAGAATGGCGACATGTGGGAGGGAGCGGACATAGGCTCGTCGCATAAGTGCTGAGTTTTGGACGTCTCGAATATCGCCACTTTTGCAACAACCGCATGTTTTAAGGTACTAGATTGCCGTCAGGTCGGTTTCAGCCAAGAACCGTGGCAGACGGACATTGCGAGAGTGATGATGACTGATACGGTGACGGGGGGCTGCCAGTGCAACCGGGGCTGATATGCTGTAGTGATCGAGAGCGACCAAGCCTACCTATGCCATTGCCGAATGTGCCAGCGCGCCACGGGCGGCGTATTGATCGCACTCAACGGTGTTGTCCGCGTGGACCACACGTGAGCCCGTTCGCTATGCATCGTCGCCTATTGCCAACCGAGGGTCCTGCTCGACCTGTGAAACACGACTGACCTTCAAGTTCGCTGACGACAACCCGCCCATCCGGGCTGTGGGCGAAGCTCCCAAAGCAGCCCGACGAGGAAAATGATGAAGAGCGCACACGCGGTCGCATATGCCCTGATCTCCGGTCGCATTCACGCCCCCTTGCGAATGTCACAGTCCTGGGCTGGGCTACCTACCATATAACGGCAACCCGAACTGGAATCTGCCATCGTCGGCGCCGTGCTGCATTGATCGCAGCAAGATCCGTCGATTTTACTAACGGCCGTTTCGGTCTCGCAGCTTAAAACGTCGACACGAGCCGTGGCTTGACCGCGTTCGCGATTGGGCGACTGCCGCGTCGCATGAACTGCGCCGGCCATCACGGTATCTCAATCAGCGTATCGATAATCTTCCAGGTTTTTGGGCCGACGATGCCGTCGGGCACAAGGCCATGCTCGCGCTGCAGCATGCGCACTGCCGCTTCGGTACGGGGACCAAACGGGCCCGTTGGGCTGATGGCGAGCCTGCTTTGTACCTCTTCAACAAGAACACCCGTGGAGCCTCGGCGTATTGTTTGGCGCGACTGGGAGTCAATCGCGGGTATCAGTGTCGGTGCGGGAAGTGTGCCGGCTATAGTCGCCCCAACACTTTCGCGAAATTCGGCCATATCAAACAGCGGGTCTATTTTGCGGCCCGCAGGCAGGGCGAATTCGCGGTGACCACAACACATTTCCGCGGGCTGACCGACATGTGCCAAGATCGCAGCAACGCCCCGGCGGCAAGCGTCCATCTGTACGTTAGGCCACGGAAAGTCTGCTTTTGTGCCCATGTTCTCGGCTTCAATCCCGATGAAATTACCATTCCCATCCATCTGCCTCCGCCACACTCCGCCACCGGCATGGTTGGCCCGACCAGCGGCGACGACATAGAAGGTGCCGTCCCGCCCCAATCCGAGCTGTGACAGCGGACCGCTTAGCTTTTTGCTACCCTTGGTGATCAGGTTGAGCGACGGCATATTACCGGTCTTCGGCCCCACTGTGTGGTGGCACACCACGCCCAGAACTCGGCCCATATCACCGCGCCCCCGGCTCTCCCAACCGGGCACCTCGGCTACCTTGAGGCCGACCTGCCGTAGCACATCTGGAAGCCACGTTAGCGAGAAAGTCATAGCCTTTCCTCCACTCCGCCGGTTGCGGCAGGAAGTTCTTCATCGGTAGTTTCCTGGGTGGGGTCGAACTGTGCATCGCAGCCGTCCGCAGCGTCGTCACCTTCGCTGTGAAAAGCGAGCGATGCCGTACTCGCGTCGCCAGCAATGCCGGTGCCGACCCTTACGGTCCGGCCTCTGCCCGCATCAGGCGGCCCGGGCGGCACCGGCACCGCCCGAGCATCGCCCGACGCGCCAGCGATCGAGGATTTGGCTAGTAGATTACCGACCAACCGCTCGACAAAGCCTGCAACGAACCCGACCACCGCGACCATTATCCAGCTGTAGCCGATCGCGACTGGGTCTAAAGCATCAGCGCCGTCACCGAAGGCGATACTGGACACGACCTCGGTACGGAACAGCGCATACAGCACCATACCACCAATAAACCCGATAATGATGCGTAGAACGGCATCTACTACCGTGTCCCACAACCGCAGATCGTTCATTGGCGTGCGATCCCGTATCGCCAATGCAGACGAGAAGAAGGCGCCTAGCACCCCCGCTCCCGCTGCGACCATCAGGCTACGAATGTCGGCGGCGATCTCTGGAGGCGCAATTCCTGCCATCAGCAATAGCATGACTGACATTACGATGAGTAACACCGCTCCCGTCGTTGCCGTCCCGATTACATAGAAGCGCCGTGCTCGCGCTGCCCGCTCTTGCTCGATGTCACTCTTCAGCTGCGTGAGATAAAGCGTTGCGTTCGGTAAGTCCTGTTCCAGTGCGAGAACCAGCGCATCGGCAATGCGTCGATCAGCACGAGCTGCCGACGCAGCATTGATTGACTCCGCACCTTGCCAGCCGTCGAGAAGCCCGTCGATTTGGCCGCGCAACGGGTTGATCTGCGCAAGCGCGGCGCGTTGCTTCGGCTGCTGATCAGAAAGCTCATCGGCGAAGTGTACCATCACGCGACGCGAGGTGCGATATACGGCGTAGTGAGGTGCGTTGAGACTATACACCTCCTCCACCCTCTCTCCGGAGGAGTCGGCTTGGCCGGTCTGGATTTGCGATACCTTCATTTTCTCTCCCAGTTTCTGCTAGGAACGATCCGTAAATTTCGCCGATGTTCTCGATTGGATAAGAGTTGAAGATGGACTAGTCGGACAGCAACCGTGTTATTATCGCAAAGTTGTGCGATGTTTTAGGGCCGGACTTTGCACGGCCGCGCTCTGCGAGCTCTCGGGTACCGTCATGATTATAATCATCATGAAAGGCTGCGAGACCTAGCGGGAGCTGACATTAGCTAGTGGCTCACGGCGTCGCGACGAAGGCCGGCGGTCGGACATCATTGGCGGATGGTGCGATATCGGCTCGGTCGATGATATCGTTTGCGATTGCGATGCCAAGCGGAACGCCTCCGATTGAGTCATTTGCGGTGATTGCGCCGAGCGGATCCTGGGCGCTGGTTCCATCAAAACGCCAATGCACACCGAGATAGACACGGCTGATCGAATTCTCATAAATCGCTTGATGGAGACCAACAAAGTGACGGAGGTGTCGGGTTCTTACCGTGTTGTCCGGGTCTATTGCCGAGCCGTTCATCTCATCCGACACGAAGTCGAATGCAATATCATCGGAACCATCGGGTGCTATTTTGGCCAAGTTTATACTGGAAAGGTATTTTCTGGCGATATGGAATGCAGTCGCTCCGAACGTCGCGTGACCGGAAGGGTAGGCCGGGAAAGGAGGAGTAAAGCTACGGACCTTCTCGTCGGGGCAATTCGTCTTTGGTGCACCTAACGGGTGCCAAAACGGATCACAGTTGTCGCTCAGCGTTGATCCAGCGGCAATCGGGGCGGGTCCCATGGCGTGATCGAGTTCTCGAATGCCATTGATTGGCCGCCAAAGGTCATAACGATATTTCCAGTACCAAGCGAGAATGCCTGCATCGGCCATGGCTATGTTAATAAGGAAGAACAGTCTAGCGTTCTGCTCCTCCGTTAGCTTCTTGCTCTCTGACACCTGGCGAATAATCTGATTGTACTGGCGTGGTGGAGTCCCGATTTCTTTGACCCCATCATAAGCCCAGTAGATGCCAATGAGTGTTTGAGTCGGAGTCCGGTCCAGGTTCTTGTACCCGACGTGAGCTCCCTTGGTGCGCACTTCCTGGTGATCAGCCAGATACTCCGGGCTATTGACTGCGGGGTGTTTTTCCAGATTATGCCATTTAGTAATGGCGAACGGTCGGACAGAGCCATATCTGACGCCAAGAAAGCCTTGGCCTCGATTTAGCGGATCTTCACGATGGGCGCCGTAAGCAGCCGAATCCATATGTGCCGCATTCGCGACCGCGGCACCGTCCTCCGCCCGCAGCTTGAGCACCACACTTCCCACCTCTTCGCCGAGTCGGTGCCCAGCCACGTCGGCGCCCATGCCCGAGAACGTCGCAAAGGCGTCGTTGATGCGGCTTGACTGCGCAGGAAAGAGATCAAGCAGCACAATAGATGCCGCCGCCGCGACCGCTGATGCGGTGACATGCGCCGTGGATGAACCATCATGCGTGTAGGCTGGCCTGAGGCTGGGCGGAATATATACGTCGTTTGCTGCTGGAGGCGTACCCAAGCCGCGCCGCGCCAAGACATAAGCGTCATGCATCGCAATATGGACGATTGCCAATGCCCGAGACGACAATGTGGGCCCTCGCTGATTACTGGCCGCCATAACTCCCGTATGGTCGAAACGGTTGCATTCAAGTGCAACTGCATTCCAGAAAAGTATCGCGTCCATGATCATTCCTCCCCATTTACAGCGAGTAAATTTAAAAGCCTGTTCTCGTCTTTGATCAAAGAGCTTTTCAGTCTTTGCGATAGACTCGGTCATTAGGGCGCACCCGATGGACGAATCTGATGTGGTACTTACCATGCGCGCCTCAGCGGCAGTTCGCTTCACCCGTTTGGGGGATGATCGAATAAATATTTAAAGCAGCTTTGGCTAAACATTCCCTAGCATCGGGCGATCAACTGTTCCAAGCAGTCGCACAAGGTCCGCCTGTCGACCGGTTTTAGTTTTGACGAAGAGAGACTTAAGCTGCGTGCGTAGCGTTTCTCGCGTGACGCCGCGCCAATCCGCGATCTCGGCTAGCGTAGCTCCCGTTGCCAGCCCACTCGCCAGCGCTTGCTCGGCTGGAGTGAGGCGGTAAACTTGCCCGAGCCACGTAACACCTGTGCTTGTCACGCCCGGTGCGGCCGGCTCGTCGATCAGGATCAATGCCCCGTCGTCGCCATGTGTGCCTGCGGGAAGTACCAGTATGCGATAGGCTGGAAGGCCCGATGGGCGCTCGCACAAGAAGCCCGTGCGCTCCATGCGCGTGCGATTGACGATCGCCGCAACGGCACAGGCCAACTGCTCCGCAAGCGCTCGATCGCTCACCTCGAGCGCTGTACCGCGGGCGCTAAGCCCATCCTGCGCTTTAAGCAGACGGTGCGCCTTTGCCGATCCATTCAGGATACGCATGCGTTGATCGACTATCAACATTGCCGCTTCGGTAGCGTCAACCATGCTCTCCAGGCGGTGTATCTGGGCACGCTCCTCCGCCATGAGCTGCCGCAACCGGAGCACGCGACGGACGTGGCAAATAATATCTCCTAGTTCAGCTTCTTCAGAAACTGTATACGTCGATCCACCAAGCGGGCGATGAACCGCAATCACCAGCATATCCGAGCCGACTTTATTTAGGGACCCCATGCAGCGCGCTGTGTCGTCACCAATCGGCTTGAACAGCTCGTTATAGTATTCAGTTTTAATGAACTCTTCCGCGGGAAGATACTTGTCCATATTTAAGATTTTGCCAATTCGGCCCTGCCTCTGGGAGACCTGTAGCCAAACGTCTTTATCGACAAAGGAGGTCGCATAAAGCTTCGCCTGGTCCGGTTCGTAGTATGAAAGTTGATGAAAGTGGGTAACTCCGCCCGGCGTAAAATGATGGATGTTAGCCGATCGCGATCCACTTGCAGCGGCTACAGTCTCCGCTATTCGCATGAAGGCGACATCATCATCAATAGCATCGTACAGGGTTGTGAGATGTCGCATGCGTCTCTCCCAAAGCAGTGGAATGCTACTAAACCTAGTGTGCACTTAAGTCTGGTATTAGAACGGATGTGTGCAGCCTATCATAGACTCGTCAACACATATCGCGCGGTTTTAGTGATTTGGAAAAAATAACGATGTCGGCGTTTTCAGTAATGTTATTGACTATGAAATAGTCTCATAGCAATATTGCAGGGTAAACCGTCCGGCGGAACGCGGCCTCCTTATTAACCCGCCTCAGCTTTATCGCGCGATTTATAAGTTTCGCGGCAACAGTGCGAACAATCGCGTTGTGAAACGTCAATGACAATTGATTTGGCTTACCAGCACTACATACTATCTGCGGTAATGACGGGAACCACCTGGTTGTCGCACATTTGCGACGGCAACCGGGTTTTCCGTCATCTGGTTGCTCGATGACTTGAATTGGGACGAAGCGGTCATTCCCTCGCGACATGCCGAATGACGGGTCTTGTCAGGAGCCGACATTCGGTCTTTGCCAACGGCCTCCTCTTCGCGTCGGCCACTGGGCCGGCAGCAGACTTTCCGCTTATACTTGGATAGTACACAATAGCCGTCATTTACGCACAGGCTGTCACAGCCAACCAACGCCAACGTCATTCTTCAACAGTAGGTTAGTTGAAGCGTCAAATCAAAGGAGGCAGACGCCCTAAAAAGGTCCAATTCTTTTTGCTTAAAGGAATTGCGCCTTCCGGTAGCCTTGAGGCGTAACCTTCTATGTCCCACGCAACGTCATGTACACAAGCATCGATTGGCATGAATCGACGCCTGCGCCGATTTAGACTCCATTCCATCCTTTTAGTATGGCCATTGTAAGCTTTGCTGGGAATGGCCTCGGCCAAATGCCATAGGCCTTTGAGCGATTCGGTTGGTCCAGTTGGCATTCGAGAGAGGGAGCTATTCTGCACCTTACCCGAGACGTAATTAGGCCGGCGAGCGTCCAGTTGCAAACCGACTAGCTGCGCTTCCGCTTTTATCCATTCCAGAGCGTAATTAGAGAGCAAACCCTGTCTTTCAGGAAGCCCGCCGCCAACATCCGCATGGCAACCCGGAAACCAGACTTGCTTCAAATTCGTGCCAACTTTTTCGCTAATTAGGTTAGGGCGGAAAAAGGCTCTTCGCTCGTCAATTGCGACAGCATGCCGAACAACCGTGTCTCCATAAATTCGTTGCGTATAAGGTAGGACTATTGGATTACTGAGCCATCCAACTGACTTGACCGTATCCCAGAGGCCTAGGAAGTGAGGCGAGCAGCCCGAAGACGTGACTGCATTTTTAAATAGGTTTGCTTCCGCAAAATAGTCAGCTTGGCGCCCTGTCTTCAAAGCGTGGGGAAAGCGAAAAAGCATCTCAACAGCATATGGTATGAGAGCATCATTGCCCCGCATCGCTAGACCAAAAAGGTGTAACATTCCACTAAGAGCCTTAGCTGTGTAAGCTCCGCGGCTAAATCCAAACAAAAAGACTCTATCACCCGGATTGTAGTTGTTCATTAAATAAATGTATGCATCGATGATGTCGGCCTTGATGCCGACTCCGAAAGCCAACGCAAGCATCTGATTCCATTTTGTACCTATTTTAGTATTTATTCCTATAGGCGCTCGTGTTCCAATGCCCGGATGATAATACACGATCTGCTTCTCAGGGTCTTTTTTGATTGCCACGCAGATCTTTAAAACGTTTGTCCTCGCCGAAGAAATCTGATTGGAAGTACCATCGCAACATAGCACAATATTTTTTGTCAAAGTTGCCTCCGGTCGTCGTTCGCTGTCCGCATCAAAGAGAGGCGACTTTGCGGCAAATTTACTGCGCTCGCATACATGTTGCTTGCGCAAGTGCTGGCGATGGCCACGCCAACGCTGCAGGCAGCATGACACCGTCGAGCATCTTCCCCACAGGTCCGTCCTTTCTTGGATAGCAAATCCAGAGCATGTCGACTTTCGGGAGCAAGAACAAGTAATGCTTCCGACCATGATTGGACGCCAACTGCCGGGAGTGCCATACCCCGCTAAAGTCTGCTTTCAGCCCGAGCGGTCGTTCCCACCGCTCGATCGGAACGACGCATGTTGGTCGCAAGCAGTCATTCCAGTCTTCCAGAAATGAACGCGAAGCGCGACCTTCGCCCCGCCGTCATCCAGCGCAAGATCGCCAATGGCTACCGCGGTATGGGGGCTGCTCAGGGGGAAGCTGACGTCAGGACCGTCGTCGTCACCGCGCGGCTTACGCCTTGTACCAACATCTTCGATACTATCGCCGCTACCCTAAGCGCATGAAACACACTTAAACCAGGGGGTGGATGATCACCTAATAGACGTTGATCCTCCCAAACAAATCAAGATTAGCCCTAGATTACCGTTTTCCGTCCGTCGGCGCCTGCTTTAAATCGTGGCTTGCCACTATCGGTCATGTAAGCTTACGCTACCCTTCGAGTCGGACCGACTTGAGTCTCGCGTGTAATCAGTTGATCGCAACTAAGCGTGCGCGCCGATTTGGCGCCGCGTCGATAGTGGAACCGTGTGAGCCGGGCAGCCGGTACGATCGGTTTAGGCGGAGGAAGACGATGGCGAAGAAACCCACGAGCGGCCAAGCGGCACCCGCCGGTAAGAAACGCGCGACACGCGGGGGCGGGATGGCTTCTGTCTCGGGGGCGATCGAGACGGCGCAGACGGCACCCCGCCCGATTGGCGGCAAAGGCGCACGGACGATCGTCTATATTCACGGGATTGCCAACAAGCCGCCCCCCGCCGTGCTGAAATGCCAGTGGGACAATGCCCTGTTCGGCGCCGAGCTCGGCGATCGCAGCCGCATGGCCTATTGGGTCAACCCAGATTATTATCCCGTCCCGCTCTCCGATACCTGCGCCGACAAGGACGATGTGCGCCTGGACGATGACGAGGTTTCCACCCGCGCCATCATCGCGCTGGCTACCAGCGACGATGGCACCGAAGGGCTCGCCATCGAACGTGAGATTGGCGCACTGGCCGAGACGCCCGAAGCTGCCGCGACGCTGAACGCGATCGCGGCCAAGATCGCGGCGAAGCGCGATCCCGTTGCGGCGGGCATCCTTGCCACCGATGTTCAAGCCAAGATCCTGCCGGGTTTCCTGCGTCGTTCCCTCGTCGGCAAGCTCACCCGAGCCTTCCTGCGCGACGTGAACGATTTTCTGTTTAAGCCGGACCGGCGGGCGGTGATGGAGGCATCGCTGCTTGAACGGCTGAAAAATGGCGGCGGGCCGTTCGTGGTAGTGGCGCATAGCCAGGGCACCATGATCGCCTACAACGTGCTGCGACAACTGGATCCGGCGCAATATGAGATATCCTTGTTCGTGACGATCGGATCGCCGCTGGGGTTGAAGGAGGTGCAGGATAACCTGCGCGACTGGTCCGGCGGGAAGCTGCCGTTCCCGCCGTGCGTGAAGCGGTGGGTGAATGTCGCCGACCGGCTCGATCCGGTCGCGTTCGATTCCGACATTTCGAACGACTTCGAGGGCAATATCGAGAATTCTAGCAGTATCGGGCTTAATCGCGATTCACCTAGGCATCCGCATTCGAGTAGTGGTTATCTGCGGACCGCAGAAGTGCGCAAACCGGTTCAGGAGACTGTCGGCGCGGCGTTCGGCCAGGCAATTGCTCCGTTCGTGCTCGCCAAGGATCTGGTGGACGATCTTGAGAATGCCGCCTCCGGCAAGCGGCATTCGGTGCTGATCCAGCTCGTCAACGAGGACAGCCCAGCTCATTCCAGCTTGGATGCCGCGGCGAGCGCGATCGAGGCCAAGATTCACGAACTGGTCGGCGAGAGCGGCGGCAAACCGAGCGATGCGGGGGTGGATCGCCTGCGCCGGTTCCTGAATGCGAAGCTGACGCGCAGCGAAGCAGAGGTGCTGCGAACGCTCTACAAAGATTTGTCGATCAAGACGATCTGGCGCAACGGCACCAAGCGGGCGTTAATCGATCAATCGACCAACACGATCCAGGCGCGGCCAGCCAATCTCGGTTACGGCGCGGATGGCCACGAAATCGGATGGGCTGTGCTGGACACGGGCATCCGCGCCGATCACCCACACTTCCTTGTCCCTGGCTCCGATCAATCGATCGTCACCGCGCAATATGATTGCCTGACGCCAGGCGCCCCGGTCCGCCTCGTGGCCGGCGATTTGCGTTTCGGCGACCTCGACGGCAACGGCCACGGCACGCATGTGGCCGGCATTATTGCTGGACAGAGCCAGGCACTGAAGGATGGCCGGCCGGTCTGGTTTCGCGGCATGGCACCGTTTGCCACGCTTTACGGGTTCAAGGTACTCGATGACGAGGGCAGCGGCAGCGATGCCGGGATCATCAAGGCGCTCGACGAGATCGCCAAGATCAACGAAACGGCTGGGCGGCTGGTCATTCACGGCGTCAATCTTAGCCTTGGCGGCGGGTTCGATCCCGGCGTCTATGGCTGCGGCCACACGCCCCTGTGCCAAGAGATCAAGCGGCTGTGGCGGCAGGGTGTACTCACGGTGCTCGCCGCCGGCAACGAAGGCTATGCGCTGCTGAAGAGCTCGGCCGGGGAAATCCAGGCGAATATGGACCTTTCGATCGGCGATCCTGCGAACCTGGAGGAGGCTATCGCGGTGGGATCGGTCCACAAGACCAATCCGCACACCTACGGCATCTCCTATTTTTCGTCGCGCGGGCCGACGGCGGACGGGCGGGCGAAGCCGGATGTGGTGGCGCCCGGTGAACGCATCATATCGGCGCGGCACGACTGGTATGTAGAAGCGGGGGCGACGGGGACGCCAGCGTTCGAGAGCCTGCATGTCGAGATGAGCGGCACCAGCATGGCGGCGCCGCATGTCTCGGGGCTGCTTGCCGCCTTTCTCTCGCAGCGCCGCGAGTTCATCGGTGAGCCGGACGAGGTGAAGGACAAGTTGCTGCGGGGCTGCGTCGATTTGTCGCGCGATCGGTACATGCAGGGGGCGGGCTTACCGAACCTAATAAAGATGCTAGCGCTCGAATAGATGCAGTGACGATCACGGCTTCTATCCGAGCGCGCGACTAGCCGGTCGAGTTTATTGAGGACGAAGCATTTGGCGAAGCCTGCGACGAATGCCCAGAGCATCAACAGAGACAGATCGCGGATTATGAAAACCACGAACCTTTTCGATTAGTTGATAGATCGCTTCAAGTCTTCATCCATCACGCGTATTTTATGCTAGACGAGAGAGCCACTCGCGGGTTAACAGTAACAGACTAGTAATATTGGCCGTGCGTTCATCTTCGAATCGCTAGGAAAAACACCTGCGCATTCGATACGGGAGTGCGTTGATGAAAGCTGCGCTATTGCTACTGTTGGTCACCGCAGTTCCGATTGGCGGCTGTGCTACCAACACCATTCGTCTCGATCGCGCCTCGGCGATGGGTCAAGCAGGTGCAGCCGCAGTCGTTGGAACTAAGACCGCGCTTGAAGAAGTCGACGAAGCGAACAGAGAGAAGCTGATCGCAATCGCGGCGCTCGACCCAGCATGCGAACTCCCCACGCCAGTGATCGCCGCTTTGACGCGAGACGGCGTACTCGTTTGCATCCCTCTTGGCGATAAGCCGATCGTTGGCGATACTCCTTTGAGGCGCTTTGACTCACGGTCATTCGCGCCTTCGATCGCCACGCTGAATGCACTCGCGGTCTATCTAGGCGCGATGGATGCGATCCTAACCGACAAACGCGTCGACGTAGGCGCGGAACTCGACGATGCGATCGTCAAGCTTCAGACGGCCGCAGGCGACGTGGCCACTATCGCCGGAACCGAATTGCCTACGGTCATTAAGGACGAACAACGGACGGCCGTCGCGGAGGCCCTCTCGCTGCTAAGTTCGCTTAGCAACGAAGCCGACACCGTTCGTGATCTGCAGCGCTTCGAGACGCCGGCCCGTGACGAGGATTTCGCCGCAACTGTCAGTCGCCTCCAGGCCGTGAATGACGGTCTGGTTGAAGTCCTTAGACAGGAAATCGAACAGCAGAAAAAGGTGCTGCAGCTGACCCGGTCCCGGACCGTTGATCCGCGAGCGCATCGCCGGGAAGAGATGGCGCTGCTGGAAAGGAAGGAGCGTATTGGTGATCTGAAGACGGCCCTCGCAGGTGCGCTCGACGCGCTAGCCACATCGCGGACGGACTACGTGACGCTCCTCCGGGATCGCAAGGCATCGCTGTCGAAGGATGAGCGCAAGAAGCGTTCGCAAGTCGCCCAGCAGCGGGTGCTTGGCGCGCTCAGCGCCGTTGCGAAACTGGCCATGACCTTTTGAGGAGCTTGTACTGTGGAGGATATCGACGCCGCGCTGAGGAGTCTCGAGGATAGTATGGATCGCCTTGCGACACGCCTTCGTAGCACCGGGGGCGAAGTCATGGCATTGTTCCGATTGCGCATTGTGCTTGATGACAGGCAGGCCGCGATCGCTGCAGGTCGCGCTAACGGGCTCATTGACGGCGACTGGGGTCGCGAATGCGTCCTTGACGTGAACGCCGCGGCGATGCTCGTCGCTGCCGTTCCAGCAAACGGCGGCCAGCCTTTCGCAAAGGCGACGAAACGGGCCGGGAAGGTGCTGGCTACGATTGGGAGCGAGCTCTCGGACGACGGCGCTTAAAATTCGCTCGAGGAATGCAGAATGCGCGCATTTCGAACATTGCATTGGGATCGTGCATTCGGCCGCGTCACTGGCGAGAGCTGACCGCACGCTTCTAGCTGCGGACGCAACCATGTCGCTAAGGTGCTGAGTTTCGCGACACGCGGTTTAAAGCCTTAAATCTTACCTCCAGTGGTGTTTGGCATCTTACACAGAGCTAGTTGCCACGGTCAGAATTATTTTACCAATCATGGTGCGACACACTGGAGACCATTCCTTATGGACTATCCAACAGACCGGCCCACGGCGACCAATGTTAGAATTTGGAACTCGTTGGAAGTATCCAAGCTTATCGTCGGAGTTTTTACTCCACTTTCGCTACTGTTTATTAGCAACCAACTCAGCATCTCCGATCAGCGGCGTTCCGACTTGGCGCAGCAGTCAGAAAAGACACGCGCCGAACAGAGTGCTCGATTCGAACGGGTTGCAGAACAGCGTACTCGGCTTTGGCAAGACCTTGGTCCAAACCTAAACGACATTTATGCTTATCTAATGTACGTTGGGAGATGGAAGCAGATGAAAGCACACGATATTGTTACTGCAAAGCGCAATGCAGACAGAGTATTTTACTCTTACCGACCGTTTTTTTCTGAAAGGTTCGTTCGCGATTATGAAACTTTTATGAATGCGTCTTTCCATATGTTTAATAGCATGGGTGAAGATGCAAAGCCGCGGACAACATCGATCTACCGTCGAGAAGAAGACACCAACTTTGTCTCCGGTGACGAGAACTCAGACGCCGTTCATGCATCATACTATAGATTAATGGACACTGTAGCTGAAGAGTTTGGCCTTACAGTCGTACCACCAGAACGACCGCGCACACCAGCTGAGAAAAATGTGGGATTCTAGTGTACCGGGTTAGTCACAAGGCGCAGACAACCTAACACCCCGTGCTGCACATTGCGCGCGGAATCAATTTGCTTTTAACTATCTTTCAAGATGCTTGGTGGTTATAGAGGTGCGTACATCGGCGCATCATTGGGCCACTCTGCCTAGCTACAAATATAGTCGGCGCGGGCAACCTGCAGATAACATCGAAGCAAACCTAGAGGCCGTCGCCGACATAATTTTTGCGAAAAATTTTCCCGGATATACACTTAGAAATATTATCAATATTTCTCGAAGGGGCTGGAGATGGACGATCTTGAACGCGACCGCCTTCTTAAAGAAGAGTACTTTAAACTGCAAGATCAGTACGAGGATTACGATCGACGGTCATTGACTATTAAGGGGTGGGTATCCGCAGGAGCCGCTACGGCCATTGCCGTTGGAACTCAGAAAGGCGACAGTACCAACCTCAACATATTTTTTATTGTTGCTCTACTCGCAGGATGCTTTTGGTATCTGGAGGCCTGCTGGAAAACGTTTCAATACGCACTTCAACTTCGGATTAGAGAGATAGAGAGACATTTTCGTGACGATGAGTCTGCTGCTCCGCCTCTCCAGATGTTTGTTAAATGGTTCGAAGGTTACGATAGAAGCTTAAAGCAGCTTTGTCATGCAGGAACTCAAAGCTTCGTCATGCTGCCTTATGTACTCATCATTGCAATATGCTTAGTAATGTACACAGTAGCCCTTCTTACATGACAACTGTGATGCGTCCGCCAGCTCTCCAAATGTCGGAAAACACATGATTTACGACATCCCCGGTTTTCGCCTTCGCTGAATCAAAGCCGCCTTCGGTCATAACGTTCGACAAACCCTGTCACTTTGATAGAGGGTTCGAGAACGTGCTTTCGGGGGTTTGTCGTACATGCTGGTTGGGTATATGCGGGTCTCGTCGGCCGATGACCGCCAAACGGTCGATCTTCAGCGGGACGCGCTAGTCGCAGCCGGCGTCGATCATCGTCATTTCCATACCGACAAGGCATCCGGCGCACGCGACGATCGGC
>Ga0308164_10003080_pt1 | contig 15549 bp, 17 predicted proteins | sample PhyTR2_FD_201031 | JGI IMG/M metagenome (GOLD analysis project Ga0308164, IMG submission 201031) | Phyllosphere microbial communities from UC Gill Tract Community Farm, Albany, California, United States - DLSLT.R2 | ecosystem: Host-associated > Plants > Phyllosphere > Unclassified | place: USA... | reverse complement strand
ATCCCTTTCGATCGGAGCCGCGGCTGCGCCACGGCGCACCAGGACAATAACCGACGACTACAGGGCACGATATGACGAGCGTCGTCATGTTTACTGTATCAAGTTCTTTGCTGACCTACCCGCCGCCATGCCTCAACCCGGCCCATCCAGAGATATATGCAAATCACAGGCGGCTTGGGCCAAAGAGGGGGTCCGAGTGAGCCGCGCCGGTCGATTTACGCCGTCCTAGTAAAGGTCCTGACGCGGCAAATGCTATGAGAGAGAGATGGGGGGGCACGGAAAGCTTCGATATGCTTAAATCCGAGCGGCTTAGCTGCCTTCCCAAAATTCGATCTCTTTTGCACCGCTCGTGTCAGGTTTCTTGAAATAGCATCGATTCCGAGAACGTCGATGCTTTCTCGCCCGCCGTTCCTTTGTGGGAACGGCAGGAAGCGCTCCAATACCCGACGTTGCGCGCGAATACGGCGGCATCGCAATTTTGCCGTATTTGGTGTGCTACTGGACTGCGCATGAACTATGTCATGCTCGCAATCGCGATCCTCGGTGAGGTGTGCGCCACTACGGCAATGAAGCAGTCAAACGGCTTCACTCGCTTGCCTTGGGTTGCCGTGACCGTGATCGGCTACGGCATTGCATTCTACTTTCTTTCGCTGACCCTCCGAACCATCCCGATAGGGGTGGCTTATGCAATTTGGTCGGGTGTCGGCATCGTTCTCATTTCAGCCGCTGCATGGGCGTTTCAGGGGCAGAAGCTAGACGCTGCTGCCGTGATTGGAATGGGGCTAATCGTCGCTGGTGTTGTGGTTATGAACGTCTTTTCGAACGCCTCGGCCCACTAACGGGCGGGCTGCTTTCCAACAGACCCGGTCATTCCCGAAACTCGATCCATCTAAGCGGCACTTCGATAAACCGGAAACCGGCGTTCGCCAGGACATCGCCGATGGGTTCGACCTCATCAGGCGTGATGCCTCTCAGGATCACGACAAGAGGCAGACCCGCCGTTGCGGCGTCAAACAGAGTCTTCATGCGGCTAGCTTCATCTGGGGTGCCCTCCAGCCGTGTATTGGCAAGACGGTCTTCGAAATGAACATTGAGGCTCATGGTTCGCTCCTGGGGAACGTCAGACAAGGTTTAGAGGCGTAGCCACCAGCGGATGATGCCGGCGACGATCCCGAGGGCCAGCACGCTTAGCGTCCAGATCAGTACCAGCCAGCCGATGCGCCGCCAAAGCGGTGCCGGTGGTGTTTCAGCCATCAATGATAGCCTTCGGTGACAGTTTTGCCGCGGAAGACCCAATAGGCCCAAGCCGTGTAGGCGATGATCAGCGGCATGATGAAGACGGTCCCCACCAGCATGAAGATCTGACTTTTCTCCGGCGCAGCCGCATCCCAGATCGTTAGCGCACGCGGCACGATATAGGGGAACATGCTGATCCCGAGCCCCAGAAAGCCGAGCGCGAAGAGGATCAGTGTGATGACGAATGGGAGGCGTTCGCGACCACGTTTCAGGCTCCAGAAGAAAATGGCTCCAACCGCGATCGTTGCTAGCGGAACCTGTGCCGTGAAAAGCACGCGGGGCATCTCGAACCAGCGGCGCCAATAGTCGATCGCGAGAAACGGCGTCGCAGCGCTGACCGCAGCCATCACCAGCAACGTTGTGATGCCAAGCCGAAAAGCCATCTTGCGCGAATGATCCTGAAGCGAACCGTGGCTCTTGCCGATCAACCAGCTGGACCCGAGCATGGCATAGCCTGAGAGGAGCGCTACGCCGGTGAGCAAGCTAAAGGGCGATAGCCAGTCCAGCCACCCGCCGGCATAGGCGCGCCCTTCGACTTTGATCCCTTGCAGCACGGCTCCGAGCAGAATGCCTTGCGACAGCGTTGCAACGACCGAGCCGCAGAAAAAGGCGGCATCCCAGTAGGGACGATGACGAGGATCCCGCCAACGAAATTCAAAGGCAACACCGCGGAAGATCAGGCCGAGCAGCATGCCGATAATGAGCGGGTACGTAGCCGGCAGGATGATCGAGTACGCCAGCGGGAACGCAGCCAGCAGCCCACCACCACCTAGCACCAGCCAGGTTTCATTGCCGTCCCACACCGGCGATATCGAGTTCATCGCCTGATCGCGTTCCTCGCCCACCTTCAAGGTCGGAAAGAGGATGCCGATGCCCAGATCAAAGCCGTCCATGACGACATAGGCGAAGATCGCGAAGGCAAGGATGAAGGCCCAGACCGTAGCAAGGTCGTAGTTGTAAAACATGGCAGCTCACTCCTTGCTCAGAGCGGGTGCAGGCGTGATGCCGGTCGCCCGCTGCGGGGTGGAGGATGGTTCGGTCTCATGAGGCGCAGGTGCTTTGGCCATGAGGCGAAGCAGGTAATAGGTGCCGGCGCCGAACACGATGAAGTAGACGATCACGAACGTCACCAGCGACGTGGCCACGGCCGCGGCGTGAAGCGGCGAATGGGACTGCGCCGTCAGCAGATGACCATAAACGGTGTAGGGCTGCCGCCCGACCTCTGTCGTGATCCAGCCGGCGATTACTGCGACAAAGCCTGCCGGCCCCATGATCATGGCGGCGCGGTGGAGCCAAGGCCAGTCATAGAGCTGCCGGCGGAAGCGCGCGACGAGACTGAACAGGCCGAGCCCTAGCATCGCCATGCCCAGTCCAACCATGACCCGGAAGGACCAGAAGACCACGGTGACAGGCGGTTCACGGTCGTCTGGGATCGTGTCGAGGCCGGCGAGAGGCGCGTTCGCGTCGTGCTTCAGGATCAGAGACGATGCCTTGGGCACCTCGATTGCATAGTCGATGCGTTTTTCGGCCGCGTTAGGAATGCCGAACAGGATCAGCGGTGCTCCATCAGGGTGGCTATCGTAGTGCCCCTCCATGGCCATGACTTTGGCCGGCTGGTACTCAAGCGTATTGAGACCGTGAGCATCACCGGCAAGGATCTGGGCGGGCGCGGCTATCGCGACCATCCACATTGCCATCGAAAACATCTTGCGTGCGCCGGGATTGGTGCGGTCCCGCAGCAGATGCCAAGCACCGACCGCACCGACGACAAGCGAGGTCGTCAAATAAGCCGCGATCACGACGTGCGTCAGCCGGTACGGAAAGCTCGGATTGAAAATGATTGGCAGCCAAGATCCGGCTGGCACGAACTGTCCTTGGGCGTTCATGGCAAACCCTTGCGGCGTGTGCATCCAGCTGTTGGTGCTGATGATCCAGGTCGCTGAAATGAAGGTGCCGAGCGCCACCATGCAGGTCGCAAAAAAGTGGAGTCTGGGTCCGACTTTGTTGATGCCGAACAGCATGACGCCAAGGAAGCCCGCTTCCAGGAAGAAGGCCGTTAGCACTTCATAGGCCATGATCGGACCGACGACGGGACCCGCCTTGTCAGAGAACACAGACCAGTTCGTGCCGAACTGGTAGGACATGACCAGCCCCGAAACGACGCCCATGCCGAATGCCACGGCGAAGATCTTTAGCCAGTAGCGATAGAGATTGGCGTAGACGCCGCGCCCGGTCCGCAACCACGCGCCTTCCAGCACCATCAGGAAGCTCGCCAGCCCGATGGAAAAGGCTGGGAAGATGAAGTGAAATGATACCGTGAATGCAAATTGCACGCGGGCAAGAAAAAGGGCTTCGTCTCCCATGAATGGGATCCTCGTTTATCGTTGGCGCGCCGTTAAGATCGACGCTCATCAGCGCACAAACTGGGTCTTAATCGTACCTCAGACTGTCACGCGTTGGAATTAACGTAAATTATACTAGCGATATCTTTCTGGTCGCGTTCGGAGCGGTCATCGCCCCAAGTAAGCGCAAGCCACGCTCAAGGCGCTCACGTGAGCCAGTGCCCCCGATCGACACACGCAACGCCGGTGACGCGACGGATCGATCGATCGCAAAAGCCTCGGCACCCACCACGGATAGGCCGTGTGGCCGCAGTGTATTTACGATCTCGCTGGGATTGGCGTCGGCCGGCAACGGCATCCACAAATGATAGCCCTCCGGCTGTGACCGGAATCCCTCAGGATCGAGGAATTTTGCAGCAAGAGACTGACGAACCTGTGCCTCGACGCGGACAGCATTAGTGAGTTGCTGAAACACTCCGCTGCCGATCCAGTCTGCTACAACCGCTGCATTCAGCGGCGGTGCCATGATGGCGGTTTCATGGACGTCTGCCGACAGTCGCCATGCCTGTGCAACTGTAGGCGCCCGCAACCACGCAACACGAAGACCAGGCGACAGGATTTTCGATACGCTGGCGATGTGCCAGGTCCGATCTGATGCGTATGATGCAATTGGGAGCAACGGTCGCTCAGGGAGCAGGCCGTATGCGTCATCCTCGATGATCATCAAACCGTGCTGCTCAGCGACCTTGGCAATTGCCTTACGCCGTTCGACGCTCATTGTCGCAGTCGTCGGGTTGTCATTGGTAGGGACGACATAAACCGCGCGCACTGCGCCTTCCACGCAGGCGGCGTCGAGCGCCTCTGGCATCAAGCCTTCGAAGTCCGAGGTAACAACGGTCAGCCGCAATCCATACCGGCGAGCAATCGATTGGAAGCCAGGATACACGTAGCCGGCAACCGCAACAGTATCGCCCGGCTGTAGCTCGGCGCTGACAACCGCGTGAAGGGCATGCTGGCCGCCGGCTGTCACAATAACGGTGTCATCGTGGCAGGGAACGCCGCGTGCGCTCAACAGATCGGCACCGGCTTCGCGGGCCACGATCATTCCGCCACTGGGCTGATACTGGAATGGGGCAACAGCGTCGGTTCGGGTTAGCAAGGCTTCGGAAGAACGCCGGAACGCGCTGGCGAGAAGCGCGCCGGGTATTTCTGGCGGTGCGTTCATGCCGGTATCGGCTGGCTCACTGTAGCTCGCCGTTGACGCGTCAACTTTCTTCTGACGAACGAAACTCCCGCGCCGACCGTCTCCTTCAATCAGTCCGAGCCGCTGCGCCTCGCCGTAAGCACGCGTGACTGTCGTCAGATCAATACCCAGTGCTTCTGCAAGAGCACGCTGAGGCGGCAGGCGTGTGCCTGCAACGAGGCTTCCCGCTTCGATATCGCGCGAGAGCGCTTCGGCAATCGCTAGGTACTTTGGTCCTGCCGTGGACTCGATATTCGGTTTCCAACTTTGCATGGCGTCTATGTAATCCTGCTGCGTACAATGTCCATACATAAAGAGATGCGCGCATTTTTGTTTGAGATCATTAGTCGCGGTGAAGGGCGTATAGCTCCTTACCGGCAAGTGCCGATCGAGCGATCTCTCCCTGATCGTGATAGGCGAGTGACGCCTCGGCGCAGTCGGCATCCCAAAATGCCTGGTCGGCGTAACAGGCCAATGCCCGCTCAATTCGCCCTACACGGACTATTGTTTCGGCGAGCGCATGAAGCGCCACACGAACCTCGACGTAATCGTCCCCCTTACCGTCACGGACGGCGCGAGCGTCGTCCGCGCGGCCCGTGGTGACCAGATACAGCGCGGCGCTCCGCCGAGCTTCAGGCAATAACGATTGCATGGGTGAATCCAGGCGTTTTCGCGACCAGGTTATTCGTGAGCTTAGTCGTCGAAGTTGCTATTATCTTTTGTATTTTCACGACGATGAAGCTGATCCCATAACTTGCCGGTGCCAGCTTCCTGAGCACGATTGACGTACTGAGAGGCGACGAGCCAACCCTTGATGGGGCGTAGCGGGAGAAGGCACCCCAGCAGCATGACAGGAAGCGACGTGAACAAATGTACCCACCACGCCGGATCAAATTTCACCTGAATCCACACGATGAAGAAGGCGAGCGGGAACGCGACGATGCACAGGGAGAAGAAGGCGGGGCCATCGTCTGGTGCCGCAAAGCGGTAATCCAGGCCGCATGCCTCGCATCGATCCGTGACCTTCAGCCACGACTTGAACATGCTACCCTTGCCGCATCGCGGACAAAGGCCCTTCCACCCGCTTTTTATAATCCAGCGGAATTTGTCAGGATCGGTATCGTGGGTCACTTGCGCACCATTTGTTTGTAGTGGTGAGCCATACATAGTGAGTTTGCATGGACATACCAGAGGCATTGTCGGTATGATGATGTTAACCGGATGTCAGGTCTGGTCATGCCGGAATGCCAGAACGATGAGCGATCAGCGCTGCGTTTCGATGAAGGCGATGGCGTCAAGGCGATCGAGAGGACTCATGAGGCCATCGCCTTAGACCCGATTGCCTGTAAATTCCCGAAATAGCATCCTAATCGGGACTGTGCCGACCGTTAGCCGTGGAAGGTAACGCTTTCCTCGATTGGTGCTTTGTTGATCCGGTAGCTGTTGGCCGCCGACGTTTCGTCCGGATAGCCGAACGAAATGCCGAACAGCATCTTGAGCGTAGGCTCAATATTCAGCTCTTTGCGGACCGTATCGGCGTAGAAGCCCAACATGGTTTGCGGGATACCGCCGAGCCCATGCGCCGTGAGCGATAACAGGAATGTCTGGGCGTACATACCCACGTCGCCGGCGACACGGACGCTATCGCCGAACACCGGCATGAACAGCAGGGCTGCATGCGGCGCATCGAAGAACTTCAGGTTCCGCAACGATGCGGTGCGACGTTCGTCATACGCTTCGCGAGAGACGCCCATAGCCTGATAGTAGGCGGCTCCCTGCGACATGGAGCGGTCCCGATAGACGCCGCGAAAGTCCGAAAATGAGAAGGTGAAGTCGGGCGTCAGCCGGCCCGCCTCGTCTGCCGCCAGCAGCGCCTGACTGAGCGTATCGCGCGCCGTACCTGACACGATGTGTGCTTGCCACGGTTGCGTGTTACAATTCGATGGTGCTCGCTGCGCATCCTCCAACACCGACCGTATAACGGCTTCGGGAACGGGATCTGGGCGAAAGCTGCGCACCGAATGGCGAGAGCGAACCACGTCGTGAAACGATTGCGCCATCGGCGTTTCTCTGTCCGATATAAGGCGAGCACTCATGCAAGCTTCTCCAACGTTATCGGCAAGCTACGAATGCGCTTGCCCGTGGCATGGAACACCGCGTTGCCGATGGCAGGTGCGACGCCAACGACGCCAATCTCGCCTACGCCCTTACCTCCGAGTGCTGTCGCCTTCATGTCCGGAATGCCGACCGAGATCGCCTGCATTTCGGGCACGTCCGCGTTCACCGGTACCGCATAGTCGGCGAAGTTTGCGTTGACGGTGCGGCCGTCACGTTGATCGATCAAACCCTCCTCGAGCAGCGTTTGCCCGAGGCCCATGATCATGCCACCGAACCACTGGCTTTCGGCCAGTTTGGGGTTGAAGATGCGGCCGCTGTCGAACGCCGACACCATACGCTTGACGCGGATCGTGCCAAAATCCTCATCCACGCGTACCTCGACGAACTGGGCGCACCAGGCATGAGCAGACAACCCACCCTCTGTGGCTCCTTTAAGTTGAGCAAAGCTGCGATCGGCGCCGTTCTTGACCGCATCGGTGGCATTCGCAGCGAAGCTGTTCCCTTCGATCTCCAGGCTCGTCCTGCCGATTGTCTTGAGCAGATCTGCGATGACCACGCCCCCGTTCGGGCGACGGGCGGGGCGGATCATGCCGTTTATGAGGACCAGATCCGACACTTTGGCGCCGGCCAACGGCGACCTGGGATCATTGGCGGCAAGCGCCACCAGACCGTCACGCGCGTTCTTCGCGGCGCGCGTGACAGCCCCCGCCAGATTGTTTGCCTGTTGCGACCCGCCGGCCAGAGCCGACCGAGGCAGAACTGTATCGCCCAGTCGGACCTTCACGGCCGTCGCCGACACGCCCAGTACTTCGGCAGCCGCCTGTGCCAGGATCGTGTAGGTGCCGGTGCCAATGTCGGTGCCTGAACTCAGCACCTCGATCAGACCGTTCGCGTAAAATACGATCTTGGCTTCACTGGCAGTGCGGATCATCGGATAGGCCCCGGCCGCCATGCCGTAGCCGATCAGTTCGCGTCCCTCACGCATCGACCTCGGACGACGATCGCGCTTCCACCAGCCGATTGCCTCCGCGCCAGCTGCATAGGCCTCTCGCAGCTGCCGGGTCGACCAGGGCATTTGGTTGCTAGGGTCGACCTCAGCCCAGTTGGCGAGACGCAGCGTGATCGGGTCCATGTCGATCGCGTAGGCGAGTTCGTCCATCGCGCTTTCCAGCGCCCAGGCGCTGGGGTTCTCGCCAGGACCACGCTTCCATCCAGGCATGACAGTATGAACGGGCGTTACGTTGACACGCGAGACGAAGTTCGGCGTCGCGTACATGATCTTGGTGACGTTGTTGCATGCCTCGACATGCACCTCGTCGATCGCCGTCTCGTTCCAGCTTTCGTGGACGATCGAGACGATCTTGCCGTCCTTGCCAGCACCGATCGAGATGTTCTGCCGCGTCGCTGGCCGCCCGCCCAGACCGGTAAAGGTCTGCGGCCTGGTCAGCGATACCTTGATAGGCCGCCCCAGTTTACGGGACCCGGCGCAGGCCAGACCGACGTGTGGGTGCGCGCCGATTTTCGATCCAAAGCCGCCCCCCACATAGGGAGAGATGATCCGTACATTCTCGATAGGTATGCCGAGCCATTCGGCCACGACGCTTCGTGCACCACCGACCCACTGGCTCGGCTCCCAAACAGTGATCCTGTCGGCTTCCCAAGAAGCGATGCACGCGTGCGGCTCCAGCGGTACGTTATACTCGCGGGCGGTCGTGTAGGTCGCCTCCACCTTGATCGCTGCGTTGGCAAAGGCAGTCGGGGCATCACCCCATTTTGCCCCCATCGCGTCCATCGGTTGTGGCTTGGCCTTGGCATCATCGAGATCGATGGTTGCCGGCGCATCGTCGTAGACCACCCTCAGGAGGCTGGCGGCTTCGGTCGCTTGCTCAAAAGTATCAGCAACGACGAGTGCGATATGCATACCGTTGAAACGGACCACATCGTCCTGCAACGGCGTGAAGGTCTCTGTGGCACCGCCACCCGCGCCGTAGAAGGTGGGCTTCTTGATCTTCAGCGGATTCTGCCGCGTGTAGACATCGATGACACCAGTCAGCGCCTTGGCCGCTGACGTATCGATGCCGACCACGCGCCCTGCCGGTCGCGTCGACTGCACGGTAACGCCATATGCCATGCTCCCAAGGGACTGCTCGATGGCATATCGCGCCTGACCGGACACTTTCAACGGTCCCTCGGCACGTGGTAGCGGAGCCCCAAGGGTCGGTTCCTTGGTAGGCTTGAGCGACGAAGCCGATGCGTCATTGCGAGGCAGATCGACACTCAGTCCCGCAACCGCGGCAGCGCCTGCACCAAGCTTTATCACGGTGCGGCGATCAAGGTCCGGAATGTTTGTTTGCGTCACGCTATGTCTCCCGCCGTCATCAGGGCACGCGCAACCACCTTGGGCGTCAGCTCTATTTTGAACGCGTTATGGCCGCTTGATCGAGCGCCCTTTACCGCGGTTGCCGCAGCGGCTCGCAGCGTCGCCTCGTCGAACCTTTTGCCCTTCAGCAAGTCTTCAACGGTACGCAGCCGCCATGGCTTGGTGGCAACGCCGCCAAGCGCAATGCGAACGTCACGGATCGTCTTGCCATCATCCTCCAGCTCCACGCCGACGGCAGCGCTCGCTGCAGCGAACTCGTACGAGGCACGGTCACGGATCTTCAGATAGTGGGACCGCTTGAGGGCGGGAGAACGTGGAACTTCGACCGCCACGATCATCTCGCCGGGTTCCAGCGCATGCTCACGGTCCGGAGACGTACTAGGCAGTAGGAAGAAGCGATCGACCGGTACGCGTCGCTCAACCAACCCTCGGATGATCACAACCGCATCGAATGCCACCAGCGCCACAGCGAAATCGCCAGGATAGACGGCGATACACGCATCGCTGGTCCCCAGGATCGCGTGATTGCGATTTATCCCTGCCTTGGCTGCGCAGCCCGATCCGGGGTCGCGTTTGTTGCAATTGGGATAGGCGCCGGGATCACGGAAGTAGGTGCACCGGGTACGCTGCATCAGATTGCCGCCAATGGAGGCCATGTTGCGCAGCTGCGCCGAGGCGGCGCGCCAGAGGCTTTCGGATAGAGCTGGCGCTGCGTCCTTGATGTCGGGATGGTCGGCAACCTTGCTCATCTTGGCCAGCGCACCGATACGGATAACGTCGTCGGTGACTTCGATGGCGTCGAGACCGGGTAGCCGCGAGATGTCGACAACGCTGGCGGGTCGCTCAACATTGAGTTTCATCAGATCGAGCAGCGTGGTGCCACCTGCAAGAAATCGCGTCTCGGGCATTGTGCCCGCTGCGATGGCGGCAGACACGTTATCGACACGCAGGTATTCGAAGGCTCTCACAGCGATGCCTCCTTGCTCATGCGACGGGCAGCATCACGGACGGCAGCGACGATGTGCGGATAGGCACCACAGCGGCACAGATTGCCGCTCATATATTCGCGGATTTCCTCATCACTGCCGGCATGGCCTTCTCGGATGCAGGCAACCGCCGACATGATCTGGCCGGGCGTGCAGTATCCGCACTGGAAAGCGTCGTGCTTCATGAAGGCCGTCTGCACGACGTGAAACGCTCCGCCTGGAGCCTGCAGCCCTTCGATCGTCGTGATCCGACGCCCCTCGGCCTGTGCTGCCAGCGTGAGGCAACTCAGGACCCGCTCGCCATCGACATGGACGGTGCAGGCGCCACACTGCCCTTGGTCACAGCCCTTCTTGGTACCGGGAAGATCGGCATGCTCGCGCAAAGCGTCAAGAAGCGTCGTCCGCGAGTCCAACCGGAAGTCATGACGCCGACCATTGACCTCCAGCGTGACGGGGCGAGCGGGGGACATGCTTAGAAGGTGCCGTCGGTGGAGCTGGACAGCTCAGTTTGCGCAGTGATCGCGCCCAGCCTTTTTTCGGCGACCGGCTTCAGCATGCCGATCGCATCGCTGCCAGCAACAAACAGCTTTATCGGCTCTTCCATAGCTTCGATTGTCAGCAAAGCCTGTCCGAGCTTCCCAGGGTCGCCAGGTTGGTTACCGTCATACGCAGCGTAGGAATCGCGCGCCGATCCCTCCGCGGCATAGTCGTCGATCCGGGTATCGACGGCCTCGTAATTGTTCTGGTTCAGGAAGCTCGTGCGAAAGAAACCTGGTTCGACGACAGTGACATCGATGCCGAACTGCTCGACCTCGGCAGCCACTGCCATAGATAGGCCTTCAAGGGCGAACTTGCTGGCGCTGTAGGCCGAGCACTGGCTCATGCCGACACCACCTGCAACCGAACTGATCATGAAGACGTGGCCAGAGCGCTGCTTGCGCATGACGGGCAGCACCGCATGCAGGACATGCACGGCACCGTAGAAGTTGGTTGCCAGCTGGCGTTCGAAATCGGCGGCCGACAGATCCTCGAAATTGCCGAGCACGCAGAAACCGGCATTGCTGACGAGCACATCGATGACGCCAAAAAGCTCAACCGCTTTTGCAACCGCGCTATAAGCCTGACCTTCTTCGGTCACGTCGAGTTCGACCAGTGCCAGCGACCGATCGTCAGCATTGGGGAACGCCGCCCGCAGCTTCTCGATGCTCCGGCCGGTCGCAACGACGCGGTTACCTGCCTGCAGGGCGGCGTTGACGATGCCGGCGCCGATGCCGCTGTTGGCACCCGTCACAAACCATACCTTGCTCATGCTCAATCCTTCGAATTGCTCGATGACCATAGAGTGGCACTAGGGGGTTTGTTTCGTTAGACGGGAAGATGTGCATGAGCCTAGAAGCCGGAGTTATATATGCGACGTGAGGAGATGGCGGATTTGACCGCATTCGTAGTCGTCGCTGAGGAACAAAGCTTCACGCGCGCGGCTGCAAAGCTCGGTATTTCACAGTCCGCACTCAGCCAGATAGTTCGCCGCCTGGAGACTCGACTTGGCCTGCGGCTGCTCGCGCGGACGACGCGGAGCGTTGCTCCGACCGATGCCGGCCAGCGCCTGCTGCAAACGCTGCAGCCTGCTCTGGAGGATCTGGATGAGAGCATCGCAGCTTTAAGCGAACTGCGGGAGAAACCAGCCGGCACGATCAGGATCAGTTCGGTCGAGCACGCTACCGAGGCGTATCTTTGGCCGGTCCTCAAGAAATTGCTGCCCGAATATCCCGACCTCAACGTCGAGATCGTCAATGATTACGGGCTGACCGACATCGTCAGTGACCGGTACGATGCGGGCGTCCGGCTGGGCGAGCAGGTCGCCAAGGACATGATAGCTGTCCGGATTGCGCCGGACATGCCGATGGCCCTTGTCGGTTCACCTGCGTACTTTGATGCAAGCCCGTCGCTCGATGAGCCCCATGACTTGATCCGACATCGATGCATCAACCTGCGCTTACCGACATCGGGGGGCCTATACGTCTGGCCTTTCGAAAAAGACGGCTATGATCTGAGAGTCCGTACCGAAGGGCAACTAGTGTTCAACGCCATCGGCATGATCGTTGATGGGGCTGTCGCGGGGCTTGGGCTGAGCTATCAGCCGCAGATGGTTGTGCAGGAGTATCTCGATGCTGGCCGGTTGATCAAGGCGTTGCCGGACTGGAGTTCGGCCCTGCCGGGCTACCATCTCTATTATCCCAGCAGGCGTCAGCCGACACCGGCGTTCACGCTGCTCGTCAACGCACTTCGCTATCGCGGGTAACCTCGGCTTTCGATCTGGTTTCATTACTCTTGCTTCTAGGTTCATGCACATCTGGTGATCTAATCGACCAGTTCGGTCCGTCCTAAATTCAGGCTGCGGCGGAGAAGCCGCGTCACGCCATCACGGCAAGGACCGGACTTCGACCATGAACGACGCCAGCATCTTCCAGACCCTTGAGCTTCGCCAAGGCCTGACGCTTCGCAACAGGTTGGTTATGTCGCCGATGACGACATGGTCGGCCAACGACGACGGCACGGTATCTGATCAGGAGGTCGACTATTACAGAGCGCGGGTGAAGGGCGTCGGCCTTGTCATCACCGGCTGCACGCATGTGCAGGCAAACGGTGCTGGCTTTACGGGCGAGTTTGCCTGTTATGACGACAGCTTCCTGCCAAGCCTAACAAAGCTGGCTGTCGCAGCAAAGAGCGGCGGTGCACCGGCGATCCTTCAGATCTTCCATGCCGGGGTGAAAACCACTTCGGACTTGTCCGATGACATTGTCGCAGCCAGCGCTGTGCCCAGTGAGGCTGGTCCGTTCTCGGCTGCCGTAATGCCCCGTGCGTTGAGTGACGCTGAGGTGGTCGACATGGTCGCTTCGTTCGGAGACGCGACACGTCGTGCGATTGATGCCGGCTTCGACGGCGTCGAGATCCACGGCGCTCACGGTTTCATCCCGCAGAACTTCTTCTCGCCGCACTTCAATAGGCGCGACGACCGCTGGGGCGGCACGCTCGAAAAGCGCCTGCGCTTCCCGCTTGCCTTGATCGAAGATGTCCGCAGCGTTGTCGCGGAGCATGCCACGCGGCCGTTCGTCATTGGCTATCGCATTTCGCCGGACGAGCCGAACGCAGACGGGTTGCGGATCGAGGATACCCTCATGTTGGTCGATCGCCTGATCGACGCCGGCGTTGATTACCTGCACGTCTCGCTGCCCGACGCGCTTCACGCGACACCCGTCGACAATCCCGACGGCGCAGCAATTGTAGCGATTATAACTCAGCATGTTGCCGGACGTGTTCCGGTCCTGGCCGCAGGGCAGATCAGGACTCCGGCACAAGCCGAGGCAGCCATTGCAGCCGGCCTATCACTCGTTGCTCTGGGACAGGGCCTCGTCATCAACCCGGATTGGGTCGCACTGGCACAAGACGGTCAGGCGGACGCGATCAAGGACGATATCGCCAGAAGCGAGGTGAAGGCCTTGCACATACCAGACAAGCTCTGGGCGATCATCGAGGCGGCGCAGGGCTGGTTCAAGATCCGGCCCGAGTAATCGCGAGCGTTCCCAGCAGCTTCGTCCGCGCAAACCGTCCTTTCAATTTCGCCAACCCTCGACATCGTCGAACAGGAGAACATCATCATGAAGTATCGTAAACTCGGATCGTCGGGCCTTTCCGTCTCCGACCTGATCCTGGGCACCATGGGATTTGGCACCGAGACGGAGGAAAAGGAGGCGTTCGCGATCCTCGACGCCTTCGTCGAAGCTGGCGGCAACATGATCGACACCTCGGACGTGTACGGCAAGGGTGCTTCCGAAGAACTCATCGGCCGCTGGCGGGCCAGTCGCTCGAATGAGGTCACCGATCAGGTCGTAATCGCCACCAAGGCGCGATTTGGCACGGGACCTGGAGTCAATGACGTCGGGCTTTCACGCCGCCATCTGGACCGGTCGCTCAATACCTCGCTGCGCCGTATGGGTGTCGAGACGATCGACCTGTTGCAGATGCACGGCTGGGACGCACTGACGCCCGTCGAGGAGACCTTGTCGTTCCTCGACGCCGCCATGCGGGCCGGCAAGATCCACTACATCGGCATCTCCAACTTTACCGGTTGGCAGATGCAGCTGTTCCTTTCGACAGCCAAGGCAATGGGTGTTCCCCTGCCGGTGACGCTGCAGCAGCAGTACAGCCTTGTCTACCGTGAGGTGGAATATGAGGTAGTGCCGGCCGCTCTCCACAACGGCGTGGGGATACTGCCCTGGTCGCCGCTCGCTGCGGGCTTCCTCACCGGCAAGTATGTCCGGGGCGAGGTGTCTGCACCGAAGGGACGCTTGGCGTCCGACAATCCGATGACCCAGCATCAGGCCAAGCAGCTGCACAATGACGATCGCAGCTGGGCCACGATCGATGCTGTCCGTGACATCGCCGGGCGCATCGGCGCCACGCCAAGCCAGGTAGCTCTTGCCTGGGTGCGGGACCAGCCGGCCGTAACTGCGCCGATCATTGGGGCTCGCACCATGGAGCAGTTGCGCGACAATCTTGGCTCCGCGGATATCGTGCTCGATGCTGAGGCCAAGAAAACGCTGGGTGAGGTTAGTGCGCCTACACCTGACGATTACCCCTACGGTCGCTTCGGCGTCCTGCAGCGCGAGCGCTACATCGACAGTAGTGAACAGGCTTTGCGCGAACTTTGACGGTGGTTGCCGGCTAGCGAGTTCCACTCGCCAGCCGGTGTCCCGTTGCCCATGCAATACCTGCCGTGATCAGAACCGCGTGCGAGTCAGATAGGACAGCAGTTATACGCTTGGTCGCAAGGGTATGGGCCGCGACACTCGAATCCGTTCACTTAAAAATGAACGAGACAATTCCCGAAATTCGATCCCAATCGGGACGATCGCGCTTAGCGTACGATTCCGAACACCCTCTAACCGGCCCCCGAACAGACGGCGAACGGCGATAATTGGTGAGAAGCTATGGGGTGCCCGCGCGTTTACGGGTGCATTCTCGCTATCAAGTACATCAGCAACAGCAAGACAGCGATCGTGATGACGACGAGCATCGCGATAGGGAACAGCACCCCAGTGCTGTTGTCGTGCCGCCAAGCCAGCATGAGGAACGTTGCTACCACACCTATCGTAAGTCCACGCGGACCGAAACCAAAGCTTC
>Ga0308164_10003079_pt1 | contig 15557 bp, 17 predicted proteins | sample PhyTR2_FD_201031 | JGI IMG/M metagenome (GOLD analysis project Ga0308164, IMG submission 201031) | Phyllosphere microbial communities from UC Gill Tract Community Farm, Albany, California, United States - DLSLT.R2 | ecosystem: Host-associated > Plants > Phyllosphere > Unclassified | place: USA... | reverse complement strand
TGGTGGCGGCGCAGGCAATACTGGCAGAGGCGGCGGTTTTGAAGGCATGGACTTCGGCGACTTTTTTGAACAGATGTTCAGTCAGCAATCCGGTCATGGCCGCGGCGCACGTCGCAACATGCAGATGCCGGGCGAAGATGTACACGCAAAGATACAGATCGATCTTGAGGATGCTTACCATGGTGCCGAGCGTTCAGTGTCCATGCGTTTGCCGGATACGGATGAACAAGGGCGCAGCATTCATCGCGAACGTACGCTCAGTATCTCGATTCCCAAGGGCATCCGGGCGGGACAAAGCCTGCGCTTGAGTGGTCAGGGCGGAACCGGTTTTAATGGCGGCAAGGCGGGCGACCTGTATCTGGAAATCAGTTTCAGGGCGCATCCGCACTATCGCGTCGATGGTCGTGATGTCTATGTGGATCTGCGACTGGCCCCGTGGGAAGCGGCGCTTGGCGCATCCGTACCCGCACAGACACCTGCAGGCTCGGTGGAACTGACTATCCCGCCCAATTCAACCGCAGGCAGAAAATTGCGACTCAAAGGCAAAGGCATTCCGGGCAAGGAAGCCGGCGACCTTTACGTCGTGCTGTCCATCGTGCTGCCACCAGCCAACAGCGAGGCGGAACGCGAAGCCTACCGCGCATTCCAATCCGCTTTCGAATTCAACCCACGCGCGCCATCCTGAGGAGGCGATCATGAACAAGGCAGTCATTCGTCATGTTGAAACGCAGGTCATGGATGATGAAGTCACACTAACGCTGACCGATCTGTGCCGCAGTTGCCAACTACCCAACAAGGTGGTCGAAGCGTGGGTGTTTGAAGGTGTACTTGTACCAGCCGGGCAAGGCCCGCAAGCGTGGCGCTTCAATGGCACCATGTTGCGCCGCGCCAGACTGGCACGTCAGCTGGCCGAAGAGATGGAAGTCAATCCATCCGGTATCGCGCTGGCATTGGACCTGCTCGAGCAAATCGAGGCCCTGCGTTCCCAACTTGCCCGTCAGGGACGCCACTGACTGTAAGGTACTGACTTAATTCTGCGGACAGAACTGCCGTCGCGGCGCAATCGCCTCACCCTTGACATCAAGTTAAGTTGAGGTTTTACACTTCCCTCGCGTCCAATGAGGAGGGAAAGTGAGCGATCTGAACATTGCATTGATTTACGGCAGCACCCGCGAGGGACGATTTTGCGACACCGTTGCGCAATGGGCGTATGGGCAGATACGTCGTCATCCGAGAATGAACGTCGATATTATCGATCCGGCCGTGTTGGGAATGTCCGTCCGCCTGGAACGGAAATGCTCGGATGCGTTGGCAGACCTGAAAGACCGCATTCGTTCTGCAGACGCCTATGTGATCGTCACGCCTGAATACAATCATGGCTACCCTGCCGCCCTCAAGCACCTGATCGATTCCGTATATGGAGAATGGCAGGCAAAACCGGTCGGCTTTGTATCGTATGGTGGCCAGCATGGCGGTACGCATGCGATTGAACAGCTCAGGCAGGTTTTTGCAGAGCTGCATGCCGTCACGATGCGCAATACCGTCACGTTCATCGAAGCCTGGAAGCAGTTCGATCACGCCGGCCAACTGATTCACGCAACCCTCGCCGAACAATCCATGCGCATGATGACGGCACAATTATGCTGGTGGGCGGATGCGCTGCGACAGGCCAGATGCAACCAACCCTACGCAGAAATAGCGACCTGATCAGGCTGCCTTGCGGGTGGCTTTACCTTTAAGAATGGTGACCGTACAGGTCATGCCCGCAATCAGGTTCTGCGCATCTTCCGGACGATCGAACTGCACGCGAACCGGAATGCGCTGTGCCAGACGTACCCAGTTGAAAGTCGGATTGACGTCGGCCAGCAACTCCTTGCCCGTTGCTGCATCGCGGTCAGTGATGCCCCGCGAGATACTGTCAATGTGGCCGCGCAAAACGGCGTCGCCGCTCATCATTCGGATCTCGACTGCATCGCCCACGGCCAGATAAGGCAGCTTGGTCTCTTCAAAATAGCCGCTGACGTAAAAGGAGTGGCTGTCGATCAGTGCCATTTGTGCCGTTCCAATCGAGGCAAAATCGCCAGCATGCACATGCAGATTGGTGACATAGCCATCGACCGGCGCACGGACTTCTGTGCGTTCCAGATTGAGTCTGGCAGTATCGCGTGCAGCCGCAGCCGCCAGATAACGCGCATTGGCAACCGACGCCAGCGATGTGGCGGCTTCGCGATTTTCACTCGTAACGACTGCCGCATCCAGACCCTGACGACGTGCGGCTTCCCTGCCCCGCATGGTTTTTTCTGCCTGCTGGGCAGCGAGCGCCGCTTCTGCCTCGGCCATTGCATGCTGATAGCGCTCGCGATCAATCGTGAACAGCACGTCACCCTTATGGACGAACTGGTTGTCTCGTACGGCAACTTGCGTGACGACGCCGGACACATCCGGTGCGATATGAATGATGTCCGCCTTGATACGACCGTCACGCGTCCATGGCGACGTCATGTTGTCGTCCCAAAGATATTTTCCAAACAGGATCGCCGCCAGCAGGAACACGGCGGTAATCAGATAACGAAGATAAGTGGAAGCACGCATGGCAACCCTCGAATTAGTAAATAAGCAGCGCTACCGCGCCAAATATACAAATCAGCAAACACAGCCGAAACAGCGACCGATGCCAGACATGGCGATACACACCAAAATGTCCACATAGCCAGTCAATGCCCACGTGAATGGCAGCGCTCACTAGAAACACTGCCAGCAGCGATGGCATCAGGATGCCGAAGACAGCAATTTCACGCGGCATGATTTGCCTCCTTGTCTGAAAAGCCTGAAAAATACGCAGATGTATCGGAAGTCTGCAGCGCGCTGTCGAGCAAGGATGTATGGATCATGTGCAGATTGGTCAACGCTCTTTGCAAAATCCATGCGTCGCCGGATGCATCTTCCGTGCGCGTCAATTCATCTCTCAACACTTTCCCTGCGGCTTCAGTCGCCGCCACGGCCTTCGCATGGCGTGCACTGCTACGTTCGCGAAAGTAATCAGCCAGGCGATCGATACACGCTTCTTTTGCTTTTGCGGCCGGATGATTTGGCGACAATCGGGTACGCAGATCACGCAGGTCCAGAATGGCATGGCCGATTTCCAGCAACGTAATGGCTTGATTCAGCGTCTGACGTGTTGCCGCATCTGTCGTACCGCGTATGCCCATGTTCAGTTGATTGAGCAGGTCACGCACCCGACTTTCAAACTGATGACGTAAATTGGGCTTGTTACTCACGCATAACTGCCATGCCTGCTCCCACAGCGCGCGGGCGATATGCCGACGTGAGCCTTGTCGATGCTCGGGCAGGATCAACGCAAACATCAGGGCCGCCAGAATCAGTCCGATCACCTGCGCCATGCTGTCATTGAGAAAGCTGGCGACGTTGAAACGCATCATGTTTTCTGGCGCGATCATTTGCGCAAACATCAGGTTGAAGCCAATCCCGATGCCTGCCACCTTTTTCCATGTACTCAGATAAGCGCCGGCCAACAGAAATGGCAGCATGGCGAGGATCAGCATCAGATAACCTTCGACATGATTTAGCATGAAAAAGGCACAGAAGAAGGCAAACGGTACCGCCAGAGCAAAGCCAAATGTCGTCTGCCGGATCAAACCATCCGGATCGGGCGATGAAGAAGCCAGTCCGCAAAAGATCACGGCAATGATGACGGCACCAACCGCGCTCGGCCAGTTCAGTGCGTACCAGGCCAGCGCCAGGATCAGCAAGGCGCTCGCACTGCGCAACCCTGAAGCCAGCGCAATCATCGGTGGCGTGCTGGGGCTGTAGGACAGGATTTTTCTCTGTTCACCGGCCGGAATCAGTGACAGACGTCCGGACAGCGCATGGTAGTCGCTGACCATCTGCAGCAATTCATCGTGAAAACGTTGAAACAGTTCCAGCGCCGTTTCCATTGCCAGTTTTTGTTCTGGCGTCGGCGACTGCCGCAAAAATTCATCACGTAGTTCAGCCAGCTTGCGCGGCAGCTCTTCTGATAATGCAGCGATATGAATACGCGTGGTGCCGGCTTCTGCCGCGTGGCGCGCCGGCTGCCCTTCGATCAACAGGACTTGGGACAGATCCCGATACAAAGGCAGCATTTGTTGCGGTACAAGCAGATCGTCCTGCACACGTAAACGTTGCATCAGGCGATGCAAGGTGTGGAAAGTCGTCAACGCCACCATCGCCGATGAATTAAATGCATGAAGTTGATGGCTGCGCGTACGCACATCGCCGGCCTCAAACCATGACGCAGCACGGCCGGATTCCAGTGCGGCGACTTCCGCCGCAAACTGGAGGTGTAGCTTTTCCATCTGCGCATCGGTAATGCTGCCCTGCATGGCATCGTGACAAAGCTGGACCACGTTACGATAAAGTCCTCGCACGGCTTGCACCAGCTGATCACTTTGATGACGCGGAAAGATGGCATCGCTGACAAACGCTGCGCACAGAATGCCCACCGTAATCTCTGTCACCCGTGATACCGCAAATTCAAAGACGTTCAGCGGCGCATTGATCGCTGGTAGCGCAATCATGCAGGCGGTATAGCCCGCCAGAACAAATCCGTACGAGCGCGCATTACGCAACAATGCCGAACCACCGGTACACACGCCCACCCACAAAGCGAGCGCAAGAAACAGCAACATCGGCTGCTGCGGAAACAGACCGACAATGCCCAGCGAGACCGCACAACCGACCAGCGTGCCGAGCAACCTGTAAATACTTTTTTCAAGCGCCATACCGCTGCTGGGCAAGGCAACGATAAAGACTGTCATCATCGCGCTACGCGGCGAATCAAAGCCCAATCGAAATGCGATCCACAAGGCAAGAAAAGCAGCGATAACCGTCTTGAGAACAAAAATCCAGCGCTGACCTTCCGTGCCGATCCAATCCTGCGCAACACGTTTGAGGCTGCGCCGTACATGGCGATGCCATGAGGCCTGCACGCGTTGACTGGATTGGTCGATACTGCTCATGGCAATCAGGCACCTTCCAGATTGGAAAGCTGCTGGCGCAAAAGGACTTCATGCTTCTTCAGATCGTTCTCCGCAATGCTGTCGTATGTACGATGCAAGATAGCCCAGTACTCAGGCGCCACCTGCTCAACGCGTTTGCGGCCTGCCGCAGTCAATGAAATCACCACGCTACGCCGGTCTTCGACACTGAAGCGTCGTTTGATCAGGCCCTGTTTTTCCAGGTCGTCGCAAATGCGCGTGAGGTTGGCTGGCTTCTCCGAGCAGGCTTCGCTCAATTCGGACGCGCGTTGTGTTTCGTCATCGGAGCCATACAGCACCATCAGTGCGGTGTAACTGACCGTTGTCATGCCATGTTTTTTCATGGCGGCATTCAACTGATCCTGCGTACGTTTCTGAATGTGATACGCCAACCGGTTCAAGGTCACCAGCTGCACCGGGTGCTCCGGCATCCGCTCGGTGCAACGTTCGATACGGCGATCGGTATTTTGAAAAGAGTTCATGATTTGCCTGCCTTGCTGATAGGTGTAAGTGAATTCATTTGTGCATCGCTTTGCGGTAATGCCGAGGGTTGTATGCCGCCACCTAGTGACAGCATCAATTCTGCATAGCTTTCCAGTTGACGAGCGACGAGACGCGCCTGATCCTGCTGACGATTCAAAAGATTGACCTCGCTGTCGAGCAAAATAAGATAGTCCGTCATACCGGCTGCCACGCCCTTTTGTGCCAGCATGCGCGTCCGCTTGGCGGTGGTCAGCGCCTGACTGTTCAATTGCAGTTGCTGGGTAACCGATTGCGCAACCGCGAGTCGGCCGACCACACTTTCCAGTGCATGCAACAAGGTACCGTTGTAATGTTCGACCGCAGCATCATAGGCAGCCGTGCGGGCACCTAGATTGGAGCGTAAGGCGCCGCCATCAAAAATCGGCAGGGAGATCGCAGGGCCTGCGCCGCGCACGGACGATTCGCCACCGAGAAATCTGCTGAAACCGATGGCCTGAAAACCGATGAAGGCTTTCAGATTGATGTCCGGATAAAACGCGGCACGTGCCACGTTGATTTCTTTCGAAGCGGCTTCTACGCCCCACTTGCTGGCAACCACATCCGGACGGCGGCCAATCAGATCGGCCGGCAGCGTGGATGGCAACTGCACATTCTGAAGATCATCCAGTTGCATCGCCGGACGCAGAATGGATGCACCTGCGCTCGGTCCTTTACCAATCAATGCAGCCAGTTGATTGCGTAACAGAACGATGTGCTCTTCCTGATTTTCTATTTCCAGTTGCAATGGCGGCAAGGACGCATCAAGTTGCGTGGCCTCAACCTCACTCGCAAGGCCGGCTGCCAATCGCTGCTGCATGACGGACACAGCTTTTTCGCGATGCGCCAAGCGTTCTTCAGCCATGTCTTTCAGGGCATACGCCAGCGAAAGATCAACATAACTGTGTACCACGGCATGCTCTAGCGTCAGTCTGGCAAGTTGCGCTTCTGCATCGGCCACCTGTTTTTCGGCCAGCGATGCGGCAAGTGCACTACGATGCTTCCCCCATAAATCGAGATCGTAGCCGGCTTCCAGCGCCACGCGGTTGTACCAGGCATAGTTGCCGGCTTCCGGTGCCGGAATAAAATCATGTTCTGAAAACAGCTCGCGTCTTAAGGATGTCTTGGCTTCCAGTGTGGGCTTGCCTGCCGCTTCTGCCAAACCGGTCATCGCCTCTGCCTGGCGTGCTCGCGCAAGTGCTTCGCGCAGACCTGGATTGTCCTGCAACGCACCTGCAATTAACGCATCCAGTTGCGGATCGCGGTACGCTTGCCACCACTGCTCGGATGGCCACACGGAAGACGGCTGCTGTCCGACCTGCAACGACGTGGGCTCCACCGCATTTGCATCAAGTAGCGTGGCATGGGATTGAATATGCCCCATGTCGGCACAGCCGGCCAACAAGGCGGCGGTACATAATGTGGCGACAAGATTCTTCATGGCAAAAACCAGTTGAGATTCGAGTTTTTATTTTACTTCATAATATTTCATTAGTAAATTAAATGCACAAAAATTGAGACGTTTTTTCGGCTTGCTGTTTTTGCATGAAGGCAAGATGCTGGCAAGCGCTCTTGCCTGCCAGCCATGAAGAAAAATCAAGACGTGGTGTAATCGGAGTTACCGGACAGGCGAATACAGGTATAGATGGCGTAGAGCGCGGAAACACCCATCGCCAGATAAATAACGCGTGTTGCAATCGTCATGTCGCCGAACAGTACGCTCACGAGATCAATATGTATCAATCCGATCAGTCCCCAATTCACGCCACCGACGATCAATAACACCATAGCCACCCAGTCGACGGCATTGAGTTTTCGGGAATTTGCACCGCCGCGCCGATCCTGCATACGCCGACGCTCGATGATGGGAGTTTCAATCATTGCCATGGCGTTCTCCTTAACAAAGTGCTTATCGGAAAACAACATTGCGCTGAGTCGCTGCGATCTAGTTTCGATCGCATGAAGACATGATTTCACGCAGACGGTTGAATAAACGTAGGACAAATTCCCAAATTCAGGTCAGAATCATAAGCGTCGTCTCTTGATATTCAGCGCTGCTCAGGATTTGATATCGAACAGTGAAATTCAAGCGGAACGATTCTGATTTGCCGGGCTCGTACCAACAGAAACACTTTTTGGGAGATTGTGTATGAACACCTTGATAACCGGCCACCACCTTGAATTGACTCCAGCGATTCGCAGTCATATCGAAAGCAAACTTGAACGCATCACGCGTCACTTCGACAAGATTGTCGAAATTGAAGTCATTCTCAGCGTCGACACGCTTCCACAGAAAGAAATGCGCCAGCGCGCTGAGGTCAATCTCCGCCTCAAGGGCGAAACCCTGCATGCGGAAGATTCGGCACAGGATTTATATTCGGCAATTGACGGCATGATCGAAAAACTCGATCGCCAGGTGCTGAAAGTAAAAGGAAAAATGCAGGATCATCGAAATGAAAGTGCCAAGCGTATGGAAAATCCGACGCCAATCGATGAAGAACAGACCGAGGATCAACGTTAACACACAAGGCGTTTGAACGGGCAAGGCACCTTTCGCAAGATCGGTGCCTTTTGTTTTTTTACGACGCGATGATGGGAATGCGGTTATGGGCGCGAAGATACGATGATGCCGCCCACAATCAACAAAAATGCGACGGCATGGAACAAATGCGGCGCCTCGCCCAGAAACGCCAGTGACATCAAGGCCGCAAACAACGGCGTCAAGTTGCTGAAGAAACCTGCAATCGTTGGCCCTACCCTTTGGACACCCAGCCCCCAGCAGCGCAACGCAATAATTGCCGGCCCGACAGCGACAAAGGCCAACGCGGCGACCAACTGCCAGCTCCAGCGAATATCCTGTACACCCATCGTCTGCTCGACACCCGCAAACAAGCCGGACCAGACGACGCCGAACGCCACCTGCGCGAGTAGAAACGCGCTCCAGTCAGCCCGCAAGCCAGGAGGATCTTTCGGCAAGGTCAGCAGCCAGCTATAGAACGACCAGACAATCGCGGCCGCGATCATCAATAAATCCCCCGGCACCAGCCGAAGCGACAGTAAAAAATGCCAGTCGCCCCTACTCAATACCAGCAATACACCCGCAATCGAAAGTACGGCACCAATTGCCTGCTTGCGGGAGATGGCTGTGCCGAAAAATAGCGCGCCGATCAGAAGCATCCATACCGGCATACTCGCCGCCACCAGCGTGACGTTGATCGGGGAAGATGTTTTTAACGCAAGGTATTGCAGGGTGTTGTACAGCCCGACGCCAAGCAGTCCAAGCAGCGCAAATCGCCGCCATGCCGGCCACATGGCGCTATCGCGTCGAAATACCCGACTGGCAAACGGCAATAAAATCAGCATGGCCAAAGACCAGCGCAGACAGTTGAGCAGTACCGGCGGCACCATCTCGTGCACGGCACGTCCCACAATCGCATTGCCTGCCCACATGACTGGTGCCAGCGTCAGCAAAAAAATAGTCGATGGCGACAATTTTTGATTCATGCAAACGTCTTACTCGTGGATCAGATTCGAGATTTCGATCAGATTCTCATCCGGATCGCGTACGTAAACCGACAGGAGTGAACCGACTGCACCGGTTCGCCTGATCGGCCCTTCCGTAATGAGCACACCTTGATGGGCCAGATGCGCCTGCACCTGGCGTAGCGGCACAGACGTCAAAAAACACAGGTCAGCCGAACCGGGCGTCGGCCGATGGGCCTTGGGTTCAAACTCTTTCCCCTGCTCGTGCAGATTGATTTTCTGCGACCCGAAGCGCAATGCCTTGCGGCCTTCACCAAACGCCACGACTTCCATGCCCAGCACGCGGCTGTAGAAATCGATCGCGACTTCGATGCTTCTGACGGTCAATACAAGGTGATCGAGCTGATCGATTTTCATTGGAAGTGAGAGCAAAGGAAAGCGCACATTTTAGGTTACTTGCGCTGACCATGCTCCGTCCCTAACCGTGCTGATACCGATACTCTTGCGTCAATCCGCCATAACCATAGGACGCTGCACGTACATCCTGCACATAGATGTAGCTTTCGTCATGCAGATTGCCAAGCAGGCGCTCGAAGCCGGCAAACGCTTCGCGTATGTATTGCGCTTTCTCGTCTTTCGTATTCGTCTCATCCGTAATCTTGATATCGAAGTAGAAGCTGTTCTTGTTCTGTTCGCTAAGCAACTCCCCGCCGACAATCCAGCTGTCACGCGGCACATAATCGATCGCGATTGCTGTGACTTCGGGCTTTTTCTTGAGAATGCGGGACGTCAGTTCAAGCAGCAGCGCTGCAATGTCTTTCGTCAACTGCGGGCTTTTATCGGCACTGACTTTTACGTTCAGGATAGGCATGATTACACTCCATTTAGTTAGCTATACAACTATTACATCAAAAAAATTTATTCCAGTACCTCTCGTGCTTTTCTTACTTTGGTGACGGTGTCATCAAACTGCGTTGCGCTCATTGCCTTCTTCAAGCGGCGCGTCACTTCCCCACTTGCCAGATTCAAGCCCTCGTGAATTGCGAATGCGGTTGCGGTAGGCTCGATTGCTGATTCCCGCCCGTCCCGGTCAGTTGCCTTTCTTTCCAGAAAACCCAGGCGCTGCAGCCCGTCCAGCGTCCGCGTCGCTGTAGAGCGAGAAATCGACAAGGCCTGTGCCAGTTCGCTCTGCAACAATCCAGGTCGAGCCAGAACAACACGCAGCATGAATGCCTGCGAAGGGGTCAAACCAAACGGCTTGAATGCCATCGTCCACTCGCGCTCCAGAGAGCGCGCCAATGCGGTGGTATTGAAGTAAAGGCAGTGATCGAACATGCAGACAGCGTAGCTGATTATAATTGCATATGCAACTACTTATTTTGGATCTGTGCCGCACTCCCTGCGCGCCGCCTGTTAGACTGCCCTCCTTTCTCTGCATGTGTGCGCCATGACTTCCACCTCGTTCGATTCTCTTCCACTAACGCCTGCCATTCTTTCCAATCTGGAAACGCTTGGCTATCTCGAGATGACGCCGATCCAGGCGCAGAGCCTGCCAGTCATTCTCGATGGCCGGGATCTGATCGCGCAGGCAAAAACCGGAAGCGGCAAGACGGCGGCGTTTGGACTGGGCATTCTGCAAAAGCTGAATCCTGCCTGGTTTGCGATTCAGGCAATCGTCATCTGTCCAACGCGGGAACTGGCCGATCAGGTCGCCGGCGAACTGCGCCGCCTTGCCCGTACAACGGAAAATGTAAAAGTCGTCGTTCTGTGCGGCGGTACACCGATGCGGCCGCAGATTGCCTCGCTGGAATTCGGCGCCCACATCGTCGTCGGTACGCCAGGACGGATTCGCGATCACATTTCCCGTGACACGATCGACCTGTCCAAAGTGCAGACGCTGGTGCTTGATGAAGCAGACCGCATGGTGGACATGGGTTTTTATGAAGACATTGCCGGCATCGTCAGTGCTTGTCCTCCGACGCGCCGCCAGACCTTGCTGTTCTCGGCCACCTACCCTGATAACATTCGCAAGGCCAGTGCGGAATTTCTGCAGGATCCTGCCGAGATCAAGGTCGAGTCACAGCATGATGACAGCCAGATCGAACAGCGTTTTTACGCGGTCGGCTATGACGACCGTAACGCAGCGGTGGGCACCCTGCTCCGACACTTCCGCCCCGTATCCACCATTGCATTTTGTAATACCAAAATCCATTGCCGTGAGCTGGCGGATGAACTGCGGGCACAGGGTTTTAGTGCGCTGGCACTGTATGGCGAGCTGGAGCAACGCGAACGTGACGAGATTCTTGTGCTATTTGCCAATCGCAGCTGTTCCGTACTGGTCGCAACCGATGTGGCAGCGCGTGGCCTCGATATCCAGTCATTGAACGCGGTGATCAATGTCGATGTATCGAAAGACACCGAGGTGCATATCCATCGCATCGGTCGTACCGGACGTGGTGGCGAGCGCGGTTTGGCGCTCAGCCTGTGTGCGCCAAACGAAAAGAAATGGGTCAAGCTGATCGAGGAGTATCAGCAAGCGCCTGCACAATGGCACGATCTGGACACGGCAGTGCCGGCCGAGGACGACGATCTGTCAGCGCCGATGGTCACGCTTTGCATCCTGGGCGGCAAAAAAGAGAAACTGCGTCCTGGTGACCTGCTGGGCGCCTTGACCGGCGATGTGGGTCTGACCAAGGATCAGGTCGGCAAGATCAATGTGTTCGAGTTCGTGACCTACGTGGCCCTGGACCGGACCATTGCCGACAAGGCTTACGCCAAACTCAGCAACGGCAACATCAAGGGGCGCAACTTCAAAATGCGCTTCGTTGACGTTTAAAGCGCTTTAAACGCTTAACACGTCTTGAACGACTCAATGATGGTGTGACCAGTTGCCATCTTCGGATGCCAGATAGGATTCCACTGCATCCTTCTGCCCGGTTGCATAACGGCGCACTTCACCGCAATCGCAAATGCCCATGTACGGCTGGATGTGCGAGCAGGCGGACACTTTCTGCAGAAATACCTTCACCGGTTTTTCACACTGCGTGCATTTGAAGGTCAGGATACGAGCTGGTTTGTTTGCCATGATCGACGAATAAACTAAAAAATTTGATACAAAATTAGTGAAATTGCAGCGATCAGGCTGCAGCCAGTCGCCAAAGTGAAGTCACTTCCTTGGAGCGTGCAGCATGCAAGGCATCGCCAGCATCTTTCGCTCGCGCGTGCGTTGGTTTTGTATCCAGGCGTGCCACCACCTTGAGACCCGCTGCCTCAATCATTTGCAGCAACTCGTCGCGCGAGCGGAGTTCGAGATGTTCTGCGAGATCAGAAAGGATCAGCCAGCCTTCGCCACGCGGCGCCAGATGATCCTTCAGCCCGTTCAGAAAGCCCTTCAACATGCGACTATCCGGATCGTAAATCGCGTGTTCGATTGCCGCGCTTGGACGCGCCGGAATCCATGGTGGATTACAGACAATCAACGGTGCCTTGCCTTCCGGGAATAAGTCGGCTTGCAACACTTCCACGCGATCACGCAAATCGAGGCGGGTCAGATTATCGCGGGCACACGACAAGGCACGCGTATCCATATCGGTTGCGATCACTTCCGCCACGCCGCGCTTTGCCAACAAGGCGGCAATTACGCCGGTACCGGTGCCGATATCGAATGCCAAGGTGCGTGCCGGTAATGGCGCATCGGCAATCAGTTGCAGATATTCGCCGCGGACTGGCGAGAAAACACCGTAGTAAGGATGAATGCGCTCTTCCAGTGCAGGAATTTCGACGCCAGTCTTGCGCCATTCATGCGCGCCAATCAGACCAAGAATTTCCCGCAGGGAAACGACAAAGGGCGTCGTACCTGCCCCGTAGGCTTCATTGCATGATTGACGAATATCGGGAGCACGCCGCAATGCCAGCCCGTAATCGGCATCGACTTCCATCAAGAGCATACCCAGCGTACGCGCACGTTGTGACTGTGCCTGACGGTGTAGATTGAAAGCGTCTTTTGCTGCCTCCGCTGTCTTGCGTGGCTTGCGCTCGATACGACGTACCAAGGCTTGCAACAACTGACGTGCATTCTGGTAATCGCCACGCCACAACAAGCCGGTTCCTTCGCTCGTCAGGCGAAATGCCGTGTCGGCGTTCATCGTGTCATCGGCGATGACGACGCGCTTGGGCGGATTGACACCGCTTTCCGACTGCCAGCGCATCGAACGCGTGGCGCCGCCTTCTTCCCACTGGAGTACAGGTGTGTTTTCTGTTTCAATTGAAGAAGACATGAGAATCCGTTCTGTGGCAAAGGCAGCATTTTGGGGCAATGCAGCGTCTTCAGGGGAAATTTGAGTGGAATATTTGCGATGACTCATGCATGCGGAAGATGTTGCCGACGTTGTATGAAATGCTTGCCGCAGGAACACATGAGCGTCTTAATACAGATTTAATTCAGATTTCGTTATTTTTTTATAAACTAAACTTCATTTTTGCCTGTCATAGCCGATAACAGATGGGCAATTGCCATGTTATTCAATCGATGCACTCTGCAAGGCGCATGTCAGAATGGTTCTGCACCATGCTCTGCAGGCAGGAACCGGGCGCGACGATACCGTAAGCTGCCGACACGAGAATCTGACAGATGAAATTCAAGGACCATTACGCCACGCTCGGCGTTTCAAGCAACGCCACTCCCGAGGCCATCAAAAAGGCCTATCGCAAACTTGCACGTCAGTACCACCCGGATGTCAGCCGCGAACACATGGCCGAGCTGCGCTTCAAGGAAGTGGGCGAGGCTTATGCAATCCTGCGCGATCCGGACAAGCGATTTGCGTACGACCAGTTTTATGCACCGTATGCCGCGCGAGAGGAAGTTCCCTCGCCGCGACCTAGCCGCAGCTATACCGAATCCGCCAGCAAACCATCTGCAAGCGCTTCGCCACGTCAGGGCGAAGAAAACTTCGGGAATATTCTCGACGAAATGATGGGCCGTCCCGGTGCGCATGGCGCCAAGCCACGTAACCTGAATGTGCATGGCAGCGATCAACACGCCAAGGTGCAGATCGAGCTTGAAGATACTTTTCACGGTGCGGCGCGCAGCATTTCCATCCCGACGTATGTCACAGATGACTATGGCATGCCGCTGGTCAGCAAGCGCACCCTGAAGGTCAGCATTCCCCGTGGCATTCGTGGCGGGCAGACCTTGCGTCTTGCGGGTCAGGGACATGTTGGGGTTGGCGATGGCAAGACCGGCGATCTATATCTGGAAGTCGTGATTCGTCCGCATCGGCGTTATCGCGTCGAAGGACGCGATCTGTTTGTCGATGTGCCTTTGACTGCGCAAGCCGCAAACCTTGGTACCTCAGTCGAAGTATTGACGCCCGACGGCACCATTCAGCTTTCGGTGCCGCCTGGATCGGTCGCCGGACGCAAGCTGCGCGTCCGCGGCAAAGGCATTCCGGGTGATCCACCCGGCGATCTGTATGCGGTTATCACGCTGGCATCGACACCGATGCACACGGCCGTTGCGCAAAAAGCGTATCGCGCCATCAAGGCTGCCTTCGATTTTTCTCCGCGCACGACCAACTCTGATCGCTGACCGATCACGCTGGACGTCCGGTCTCTTTCGCTTTCACTTTCTCTTCTCATCGCGAGACACACGCTCTGACGACTGCAGATATACTTGCAGGCAGAGACCGCTTTCACGCGCCGATAAAACAGAAATCACATTTACATGACATACGAAGTCTTTGACACCCTGCTCTCGCCCGAAGGGCGCCTCGACATTCTCTCCAAAGCCGAAGTACAACGCCTGCTGGACACCAGCCATGGCGGCTTGTATCAACTGTTCCGCAGTTGTGCGCTGGCTGTGCTCAACACCGGTAACGATACCGATGATGCAAAGGAATTACTTGATCACTACAAGTCCTTTCAGATCAATATCATCCAGCGTGAGCGTGGCATCAAGCTTGAGTTGAAAGGTGCGCCGGCAACCGCTTTTGTCGATGGCGTAATGATCAAGGGGATTCACGAACATCTGTTTTCAGTGCTGCGCGACATTCTGTTTACGCATGACGAAATTCTGTCCAACCCAACTTTTGATCTCGAATCGTCCACGGGTATTACCGATTCGGTTTTCCACATCCTGCGTAATGCCAATGTGCTGCATCCGCATCTGAATCCAAAGATGGTGGTCTGCTGGGGCGGTCACTCGATCTCACGCGACGAGTATGAATACACCAAGAGCGTCGGCTATCAAATCGGGCTGCGCGATATGGATATCTGTACCGGCTGCGGTCCGGGCGCGATGAAGGGCCCGATGAAAGGGGCAACGATCGGCCATGCAAAACAGCGTATTGCGACCGGCCGTTATCTCGGGATTTCCGAACCCGGCATCATTGCGGCAGAAGCACCGAATCCAATCGTCAACGATCTGGTGATCATGCCGGATATCGAAAAACGTCTGGAAGCCTTTGTACGTACCGGCCACGGCATCGTTGTGTTCCCTGGCGGCGCTGGTACGGCAGAAGA